>Ga0224500_10000835_pt1 | contig 19670 bp, 19 predicted proteins | sample SF_Oct11_sed_USG_FD_168126 | JGI IMG/M metagenome (GOLD analysis project Ga0224500, IMG submission 168126) | Sediment microbial communities from San Francisco Bay, California, United States - SF_Oct11_sed_USGS_4_1 | ecosystem: Environmental > Aquatic > Marine > Sediment | place: USA: California... | reverse complement strand
CAACCGCGTGCTGAACGCCGAATCGGCGAACCTGCAGCGCGCGGTCGCCGCCGCAGGCCGCCAGCTGGACGCCATCGACGTCCTCGAAGCGGATGGCCGGCTGAGCGAACAGCCCTACGCGGTGCGCCTGGTGGCCGATGCGCGTCGCGAGACCCCGGAAGCGACCCTGACGGAACTGGCCGAGCACCTGGAGCTGCATCGTTCGGCGGTCCAGCGCGCATTGGAGCGCCTCGAGCGGCTTGCCGAGGACGATCCGGCGCCGGTCGCCGGCCGCCGGTCGGCGGTGCGGTCGTCGCCGCGGCCATCGCGGGCCGATGGCACTCTGGCATGATTCCGTACATGCGTGACGTCATCGTGGCCGCCAACTGGAAGATGCATACGACGCCCGATGACGCGGGGTCCCTGGCCTCGACGATCGCGGGCCGGACGCGCGAGGTCGGCGTCACACGGGTCATCTGCCCGCCGTTCGTCTGCCTCGCGGCCGTCCGCGATGCTCTGGCCGACGCCGATCCGTCCGTTGCCGTCGGGGCGCAGACCATCCATCACGAACTGGCCGGGGCGTACACGGGCGAGATCGCGGCCCCGATGCTGGCCGGCCTGGCCACCTGGGTGATCCTCGGCCACTCCGAACGGCGGCGGGATGCCGGAGAAACGGACGACGTCATCGGGCGCAAACTCGGACGGGCGATCGAGGCCGGCCTCCGGCCGATCCTCTGCGTGGGAGAGCAGCTGGACGATCGCGAGGCAGGGATGGCAGCCGAGGTCGTCGATGGCCAGCTGCGGGGGGCGCTCGCGCAGCACGAGCCCGCCGCGACTGATGCCGCGAACCTTGTGATCGCGTACGAGCCCGTCTGGGCGATCGGGACGGGACGCCACGCGACGGGCGCGGACGCCGCCGCCATGGCGGACACCATCCGGCTCACCCTCGGAGGCCTGGGCTGGCCGGATCGTGGGTCCCGCGTACCCGTCCTGTATGGCGGCAGCGTCACCAGCGCCAGCATCGGCGAGTTCCTGGCCGAGCCCGCTATCGACGGGGCGCTCGTGGGTGGCGCCTCCCTCAAGCCGGACGAGATGGCCGGCATCGTGGGGCGAGCCGGGATCACGGCCCGAGCGCGCGGCCTGGCCGGTTGAGCATCGCGTACCGCGGGGCGAGGCCGCGACCCATCGTCCTTGTGATCCTGGACGGATTCGGTATCGGGCGCGACCCGGCAGCGGATGCGATCGCCGCGGCACCGATGCCCGCCTGGCGGTCGCTGCTGTCGGCATGGCCACACAGCGTGTTGCGCGCGTCCGAGGATGCCGTCGGTCTACCGGCCGGCCAGATGGGTAACTCGGAGGTCGGGCACCTCAACCTCGGCGCCGGCCGACCGGTGCTCCAGGACCTGCCACGCATCGACGCCGCGATCGCCGACGGATCCTTCTACGAACGGCCGCCACTGGTCGAGGCCTGCGACCAGGCCATCGCCACGGGCGAGCCGCTTCACCTGATCGGCCTGATCGGACCGGGCGGCGTCCACGCCCACGATCGCCACATCCTCGCCCTGGTCGATCTTGCTGCACGCCGCGGTGTCCCACAGGTACGGCTCCACGCGCTCCTGGACGGTCGCGACACGCCGCCCTCCTCAGCGTCGGCCTTCGTCCGGGACCTCGACGCGAGGATGGCCGAACGCCACACTGGCGCCCGCATCGCGTCCATCGGGGGGCGGTATTTCGGGATGGACAGGGATGGTCGCTGGGACCGGATCGAGCGTGCCTACGACGCGATCGTCCATGCCGAGGCGACCCATCATGCGGAGACGGCCACGGCGGCGATCGAGGTGGCGTACACACGCGGCGAGACGGACGAGTTCGTCGTGCCGACGACGGTCGGCGATCGGACGCCGATGACGACGGGCAGCCCCGTGATCCACGCGAACTTCCGGGCGGATCGAGCCCGCCAGCTCACCCGTGCCCTCTCGACCGGCGATGAGTTCGATGCGTTCGACCGCGTCTCCGCGTCAGGTCGCGCCGCGCCGGAGAAGCTGTCGGTCGTCACGATGACCGAGTACGAGGCCGGCCTGCCCGTCTCGGTCGCGTTCCCGACAGAGACGGCTCGCTCGCTCGCCCAGGTCGTGAGCGAAGCCGGTTGGCGGCAATTCCATGTGGCGGAGACCGAGAAGTACGCCCACGTGACCTACTTCTTCAACGGCGGCGTGGAACCGCCGTGGCCCGGTGAGGATCGCCGGCTGATCCCGAGTCCTAGGGTGGCCACGTACGACCTGCAACCCGAGATGTCGGCGCCCGGCGTCACCGATGCCCTCGTGGAGGCGATCGGATCGGGGACGTACGACTTCATCGTCGCGAACTACGCGAATCCGGACATGGTCGGGCATACCGGGGTTTGGGACGCGACGGTCCGCGCCCTGGCGGAGGTGGATGCCGACCTGGCGCGGGTCGCCGCCGCCATGGCGTCCGTCGAGGCAGCCGATCCCGACGGCCGGGGGGCCATCCTCGCAATCACCGCCGACCATGGCAATGCCGACGAGCTCCGAGACCGTCAGGGCAACCCGGTGACCGCCCACAGCCTCAACCCGGTGCCGGTCGTCATCATCGGGCGCGCGGTCGTGGGTCGTGGGCTTCGGGACGGCGTGCTGGCGGATGTCGCACCCACCCTGCTCGAGCTGGCCGGGCTCCCGGCCTGGCCCGAGATCACCGGTCACTCGCTCCTGGAGCCCCGGCGTCGCTAGGGCCTTCGCAGGTGCCCCTTCGCCGACCCCGAGCGCTGGCCTGTGGTAGCATCGGCCGCCGTACGAACAGAGGATGCGAGACCTGTGAACCCCATCCTGGCCCTGGGCCAGATCATCGTGAGCGTCGCGCTCATCGCCGCGATCCTGCTCCAGGCGCGCGGTACCGGCCTGTCCGGCACCTTCGGCGGCGATTCGGCCGTGTACCGGAGCCGCCGCGGGGTGGAGCGCCGACTGTGGCAGTTCACCATCGTCCTGCTCGTCCTGTTCGTCGTCTTCAGCCTCGCCTCCTTCTACTTCGCACCCGTCAACCCAGCCTGACGGATCAGCCGCGGCGGCCCACCGCGGCAGGCTGCACGGAGTTCCATGACCCGAACTGACACGTTCGTGGTCGGGACGCTCGTCGTGCTGCTCGCCATCGTCGCGGGCCTCATCGGCGTCCCGGCCCTGCAAGGCCTCAATGCCTCGACCACGCCCGATCCCGATGTGGTCGACACGCCGTCGACACGCCCGTACGTCGAAGGCGCGCTCGGGGAACCGGTGTCGGTCAGCCCTCTGACCGCAAGCAGCCAGGTCGATCGCGATCTCGTGGCCCTGATCTTCGCCGGACTTGTGCGCGTCGGTCCCGGCGGGATCGTCGTTCCGGATCTTGCTGAGCGCTGGTCCGCGGACGCCGACGGCAAGACCTGGACGGTGGAGCTGCGCGACGACGCCCTATGGCATGACGGCGAACCGGTCACCGCGGACGATGTCGTCTACACGATCCGGACGTTGCAGAACCCGGACTACACCGGGCCCACGGCCGGATCGTGGAGCGAGGTGACCGTCGAGGCCGTCGATCCCCGGACGGTCATATTCTCGCTCGGGACACCGCTTCCCGGCTTCCTCCATGCCCTGACGCAGCCGATCGCACCGGCGCATCTCCTCGCTGACGTTCCGGTGAGCGTGCTCCCGGAGCATCCCTTCGGCCAGCAGCCGGTCGGATCCGGACCCTTCGCGCTGGAGTCGCTGACGGCGACCGAGGCGGTGCTGGTGCCGGCGATCACGGCGGCGATCGCACCGTCCCCACCACCGGATCCCACCGCCCCCGTCACCGATTCGCTGACGACGATGGCTCCCGGCACCCGACCCGAGCGCCCATTGCCGTACCTTGCGGGGATCAACTTCCGCTTCTACATGGATCCCGAAGCCCTGGCCGCCGATTATCGGGCCGGGCGACTCGATGCCGCCTCCGGCATCTCGCCGGCCTTGGCAGCCGAGCTCGGTACGACGGATGGGAGTCGGCTGCTGCGCTATCCGGGGTCCACGCTGACGACCGTCCTGCTGAACCTCAGGCCGACGCATCCCGAGTTCGCCTCGCCCGAGGTCCGCACCGCCCTGCTCGAGGCCATCGATCGCAGCGCCATCATCGAATCGGCCTTCTCCATGGCGGCCTCGACTGCGACCGGCGCCATCCCCCCGAGTTCCCCGATGTTCGACGCGGTCGCGGACCCCCCGATCGCCTACGACAAGAAGGCGGCTCGCACGGGCCTCAAGTCCGCGGGCTGGACCGAGAAGGACGATGGCTGGTATCTCCCAAAGGCGAAGGAAGCCCTGGCCGTCGAGGTCCTGAGTCCCACGGAGTCGGCCAACCCGGCCCTGCACGCGGCTGCCAAGCGCGTCGTCGAGGACTGGCGGGCGATCGGGCTCAATGCGACGCAGACCGCGCTGCCGCCCAGCCAATTCGTGACCGACCACCTCGCCAATGGTGAGTTCGCGGCGGCGGTCGTCGACGTCTCGCTCGGCCTGGATCCGGACCTCTACCCACTGCTGGCATCGAGTCAGACGCTGACCGGTCGATCGAACGTCATCGGCCTCCAGGATCCCGCCCTGGACAAGCTCCTGACCGCTGCGAGGGCCCCCGGTACGGACGAGGAGCGGAAGGCGGCGTATCTGGCGCTCCAGCAGCAGCTGGCGAAGGGCCGCTATGTGCTCCCGTTGGCCTTCGCGGACGAGGTCGTCGTCGTCCATGACACGGTCGTCGGGCCGGTCATCCGGCAGGTCACGGACCCGTCGGATCGATTCTGGGATGTGCTAACATGGCGCCTCGCCGAGGACCGGTAGGCCGGTCCTTCGGGGTCCGTGCCGAGGTGGCGGAATAGGCAGACGCGCTGGTTTCAGGTACCAGTGGCCGCAAGGTCGTGTGGGTTCAAGTCCCTCCCTCGGTACCATTCCCTCAGGCCCCCGTCCCGGCGACACCTGTGCCCAGGTGGCGGAATTGGTATACGCGTACGTTTGAGGGGCGTATGAGGCAACTCATCCGGGTTCAAGTCCCGGCCTGGGCACCACTCAGCAGCTTCTGACGACCGCCGGACCGGCGGTCGTTCGCCTGTCCGGAGCGTATGCTGGGACGACCGGGGCGGTTAGCTCAGTCCGGTTAGAGCGCCTCGTTTACACCGAGGATGTCGGGGGTTCGAATCCCTCACCGCCCACCACAGCTGCCACCGTATCTGCATGGCCGCGACGAAGGGCCGCTGCTAGACTGGACGCGTACGGGGACGGTCCCGCGGCATAGACCGGAGGAGGGGCATGGACCTCACACTGATCATCATCATCGTGATCGCGATCGTGCTCGTCGTGGTCGTGGTCGGGATCTACAACGGGCTGGTCCAGCGCCGGCTCCGGGTCGACGAAGCGTTCAGCCAGATCGAGGTGCAACTCAAGCGCCGCCATGATCTGATCCCGAACCTCGTGAACGCGGTCAAGGGCTACATGGGCTTCGAGCAGAAGGTCCTGACCGACGTCACGAACGCCCGAGCGGCGGCTGTGGCCGCCGGGTCGCAGGGCCCCGCCCAGCAGGCGGCCGCGGAGAACGCGTTGACCGGCACGCTCCGCTCGCTGTTCGCCGTGGTGGAGAACTATCCGGAGTTGAAGGCGAACGAGAACGTGCTCAGCCTGCAGGAGCAGCTGACGACCACCGAGAACCAGATCTCGTTCTCACGCCAGCACTACAACGCCACGGTGCGTGACTACAACACGTCCATCGCGACCTTCCCGAACCTGCTGCTGGCCGGTCCGTTCGGCTTCACCAAGCGGGAGTTCTTCGACGCCGAGCCTGAGGCGGCCAACGTTCCCAACGTCGACCTCAGTCTGAGCTGATCGCCGGCCCGCGGAGCTGACCGTGGCCGGGAGCACGTTCTACCACCAGATCGCCGTCAATCGGAGGAACTCGTTCCTCCTCGCGGCGTTCGTCGTCTTCGTGCTCGCGCTGCTTGGATTCGCCATCGGGTTTGCCGTGTTCGGCGGACCGGAGGCGGGCCTCGCGACGACCGCCGGCGCGATCGGCCTCGGCACGTTGGTCGGGATCGGTACGTATTTCGGTGGCGATTCGCTGGTCCTGAGCGTCAGCGGCGCTCACCAGGTCGACGAATCGACCGCTCCGCAGCTGCTGAACGTCGTGCGCGAGATGTCGATCGCCGCGAACCTCCCGATGCCGAAGGTCTACCTCATCGACGACACCGCTCCCAATGCCTTCGCGACGGGTCGCGACCCGGACCACGCATCGATCGCGGTCACCACGGGCCTGCTCCAGAAGTTGGATCGCGAGGAGCTTCAGGGCGTCATCGGCCACGAACTATCCCACGTCCGCAATCTCGACATCCGCTTCGCCCTGATGGTGGCCGTGATGGTCGGCGTGATCGCGATCCTCGCCGACTTCTTCCTGCGCTTCACGTTCTGGGGTGGGGGCCGCAGCCGCAGCCGAAGCGGGAGCGGCAGCGGCGGGGGGGCGCAGATCGTGATCTTCGTGATCGCGATCGCCCTGGCGATCCTCGCGCCGATCATCAGCCGCCTGATCCAGATGGCCGTCAGCCGGCAGCGGGAGTATCTGGCAGACGCATCGTCGGTCGAGTTGACACGGAACCCGCACGGGCTGGAACGAGCGCTGGCGAAGATCTCCGGCGACAAGGAGGTCCTGGAGGTCGCGAACCGTGGTACCCAGCATCTCTACTTCACGAACCCGATCAAGAAGTTCGAGCAGCGGTCGTCGAGCCTGATGTCGACGCACCCGGCGATCATCGATCGCATCAATCGACTGCGGGAACTGACCGGGGATCCGCCCCTCAGCCCCTCCGATGCGGCCTCGCTGGTCGGACTCGAGTAGCGCTGCCGACGGTGGCGCATCTCCGAGGGCCCGTGGTATCCTGCGGCTCGCCGACGGGCAGCCAAGCCTGGTTGGCCATCGGGCCGAGATAGCTCAGTTGGTAGAGCACGCGACTGAAAATCGCGGTGTCGCCAGTTCGAATCTGGCTCTCGGCACCACCTTTCGAGGTGGTCGGACACCCGAGCGGAAGTGGCTCAGTTGGTAGAGCATCACCTTGCCAAGGTGAGGGTCGCGGGTTCGAGTCCCGTCTTCCGCTCCATTCCTCCCTCTCGAAGGCTCCGCTGCCCCTTCGTCTAGTGGTAGGACAGCGGACTTTGGATCCGTGAACCGAGGTTCGAATCCTCGAGGGGCAGCCATTCGACCGGTGCGGGCCGGCGAAGTCATTCTCGGCGACGTGGTGAAGTGGCTTAACACGGAGGTCTGCAAAACCTCTATTCAGCGGTTCGAATCCGCTCGTCGCCTCCACTCTTCCCCGATCAGATCAGCCCTCGGCGGGCTTCGGAGCTTCTGAGGCGGGCGCTCTGGACGCCACTCTGGACGCCACGACGCCGTCCGGGTCGATCTCCGACCCGCACTCCGGGCACACGAACTCGGGCCCGAACGTCGGGTCGCATCCCCCGAGGACGATCCGACCGTCGGCCGCGTCCTGCTCCGCTTCGAGCGTCGGGAGCCCGTACGTCACCCGGACCGGCTTCACGTGGAGTGCGCACGTCGGGCAGGGGAGCGCCTTCACGAGCCTGTCTCGTAGAGGGCGTCGAGCTTCTCGACCGCGTCCCGCTTCTTCTGCTCGAAGACGTGGAGGTAGATCTGCTCCGTGACCCGGGTCGACGAGTGGCCGACGAGCTTCGAGATCGTCGGAATGTCGATCCCGGCCTCGTGCGCCCACGAGACGAAGCTATGCCGGGCGTCGTGGAACCGGATCCTCGGGAGCCCTGCTGCGGCGAGGAGCTTCTGAAGATGTTGCGTGACGTATGTCCCCGTGAGCGGAGTCACGAGTGTTCGCGCGTGGTGAGCAGAAGGAGCAGGGTCACACCATAACCCGACCAGACGCCAGCGATCAGAGCCGAGGTCGACTGACGCCGGAGGGGCGCGTGGATGAGATCCTCGCCTTGACCGGCCCGCCGAGCGCCGTCAAGGAGCTGTGGATCGTTACGGCGAACGCCAGCGCAGCCCTGGCTCACGCACGATTCGGCCCCCGGCGGACATCCGCCGGGGCTCGGGAGCCTACCGGGCGAGACACGCCTTTAGCGACAAGCCCGCTTCTCTTCCGTACTCCTTCATGTCGAACTCGCACTGCTTGCGGTTCACCTCAGCCCATACGCGGTTGAGGCGTTTGGTCGCATTCGAGCAGGAGCTCGACGCCAGGACGGAATTCAGCTTCTTTGCCGCTGCCCGATAGAGATCGACATGGACCTTCTCGTGCTTCGCGATGCCGCGAACGTGGCCATTCCACCACGTGATAGTTGACGCGGGAGTCGAGTCGCCCGCCTTCCAACGCGGAAGAATGATCGTGTACGTGATCTTGATCGCGGGCTTCTTCTCGATCACGATCGCGCAGCCCCCGTAGCCGTCCGGCTGGAAGTGGAACCGGTATGCGGGCTTGGCCTCTGTCATGCCGGCAGCTCGTCTATCCAGCCAATCAGAGTACGGCCCCTCCTTCAAGATCGAGCGGGAGATGTCGTACGGCGACGACCCCTTGACGCGATAGGTCTTGACCGTCACACCGGATCCGAAGTACGAGGCCTTGATCGCCTTGACGCTCGGCCGTTCGGTAGGTTTTGGGGTAGGTCTAGGGGTAGGCCGCGCCGCTGCGAAGCGGGTCGGCTCGCCGAGCGCGTCGTAGCTGGCCACGACTTCGGCGCAGCCACTCCCGTCGATGGGCGTAACGGCTACCTGTCGTTCGCCTTGTACGCGCACCGATACGACCGCCGTACCGCTGGGTCGATACCCGGCGACGGCCAGAGTAGTGACGGTCGAACTGGTCGCCCCAGCGCCTACCTCGCGACTGGAGGCAGTACAGGTGACGACGCTCTTCTGGCTTGCCTCAAGGCGGTAGACACCCTCATCAAAGCGGAAGGTCCCTGTTCCTAGGCGATGCCCCGAGAAGTCCTGGATCACGACGTTGACGTCGCACGGACCCGACTTGCACGTCGGCGTCATGACGAAGACTTCGCGAATGCGCTCGAGTCCCGGGGCGGAGAAGACGACTTCCCACGGTCCCTCGAGCCGGAAGTCCGTTGGCACCGGCATGAGGGCAGGGGGCGGAGTGGAAAGACGTGGCGTCGGTGCGGATACGGCCTGATCCGTCTGGCTAGGGGCCGCGCTCGGCGCAGGGGAGACGCTTGCGGGAGTGGACGTCGAGCAGCCGGCCAAAAGGGCGGCCACCAGCGCGGTCACCAAGCTCGCTGTGTATCGACGCTCGGCCGTCACCTGGCTCCCTCCACCGCAGCAGACGTGGAGCATATTCAATGGCCGGCTGCGCATTCGACGTCTGCCAGATGGCCTGAAATCAAGCGCCTCGCTGCCTGCCGCACCGCTCGGCAGCAGTATTGATGTCTGCTGCGCCCGAGCTGAGTTCCGGGTGAGAGTGTGCGGCGGCCAGCACGTCACGGGCCGACCGGGGCGATCGCGACCGATGGCTCTTGGCGCAGGCCGGTCGCCGAGTGACGATGGTCACCTGAGGCGGGGGCATCGACGCACGGTCCACACCCGGCCGCCGGGACCGTGCCGAGCCACTGGCGAGACCGACCCGCTGGGGTGACTACCCTCCGAGGAGGGGGTCATGCTCCGACATCGCTGGGCTGGCCGAACCGTCGCCGGTCTGGCCGCGGTCGCGCTGCTCATCGGGTGCTCGAGTGGAGGGGCATCCCGGCCGCCCACCGCCACGTCTGCGCCGACGCCGACCGCCGCCCCCACGCAGTCAGTCACCCCCACGCCCTTCCGCCTCGACTTCCCCGATGGATGGGTCGTCGGGCAGCCGACCGACCTGCCGGCCCTCCTCGACGAGCTCGAGACGATGGACAGCGACGAGGCGCGCAAGCTTCGCGAGTTGATCGAGGCGAGCGCGACGCCGACCAGCGCGCTCGTCGCCTATCACGTCGGCAGCAGCGACGAGGTGGTGCCCGACGTCGGCTGCACGACGCTCGACCGCGGCGGCCTGCCGGTGAAGACGGTCCTCGATCTCGGCGAGGAGCAGAACGTCGAGCACCTCGCCCAGTACCCCGGGATCGTGGGCGCCCCGACCTCGGACCGGCTGACGCTCCCGGTTGGGGAGACGGTCCGGGTGCGCTGGCGCTGGGAGAGCCCGGCCGGCAGCGAGCGCACGTCCATCGGCTACCTCTTCGTCGGCGGACCCATCGTCGTGACCTGCGTCTTCTCCGCGGCGAGCGACACGGTGGCCGGGCACGAGCCCGGGTGGGAGGCGATCCTCGGCACGTTCGAGCTCACGGCAGCCGCGGCCGCGTCCCCGGCCGGGTCTCCCTCCGGCCGGCCGCACGAGGCCGAGGACGTCGAGAGCCTCCTGCCCAACAAGATCGCCGGGCGCTGGCTGGACACGTGGTCGGTTCGCGGCGAGTCGGTGCTCGACCTGTGGGGCTACTCTGCCGGGGAGATCGCCGACGTCCGGGAGCAACTCGCGGCACTCGGCGTCGACGTCGACGACGTTGCCCAGGGAACCGCGGGCCGGAGCGACCTTGCCGACCCGCCCTACTTCGTCCACGCCTTCCGCATCCCCGCGGCGGCCCGCGACCTGCTCGGCGGTCGCGCCATCGCGGCGGCCGGCTTCACCCGCGACACCGACGCGTGGGACCTGGAGGACCGCGAGATCGGCGGCAAGGAGGTCGCCGTCGGGCCGCTCGACCTCATCCACCAGACCGAGCACGAGCGCGGCCGGCCCTACCTCTACGGATCCACCGCGCTCGACGTGTCGTTCATCGTCATCACCGACGACGAAGCCTGGGCGGAAGAGGCGATCCGGGCGCTCCCCGACTGACGTGCGGTGCGGCCGTCGCGGCTCGGGCCCCGCCCTCGCGATCCCGCAGTGCGGCCAGCCTGGACCGGCCGACCGGGGAGTCGTCCCACGAACGCGTCTGGAGGCGGCCCTCGATCGCCACCTGCTGGCCCTTCCCGAGGTACGTGCCGGCGATCTCGGCCAGACGATCCCAGGGCAGCATGTCCGAGAGGACGGCCCTGGCGCGAGAGACATCGGGGGACAGCTATTCTCCGTGAGTCATGAGCAACCCCGAACTCGCCGAGCACCTTCGTCGCCTCGAAGCGGAACTCGTCAGCTTCGACGTCTGGCAGTCGCGAGTGGAACTCGAGGCGCGGATGAGCCCGGACTTCATCGAGATCGGCTCGGACGGCGTCCTCACTCGTGACGACCTGATCTCGATCATCCTCGGGACCGACCCCGGGGTCTGGCACGCCGAGGACTTCGCCGTCCGGGAGCTCGCTCCAACGGTAGCCCTCCTGACCTACCGCTCGGTGATCGACCTCGAGGACGGAGGTCCGCCACGCATCGCGCTGCGGTCGTCGATCTGGCGCCGCGAGGACGACCGCTGGCGGATGGAGTTACACCAGATCACGCGACTGGCAGACCCGTCCGCGTAGGCGCAGGCCGCCCCGGGATCCGCGCCACGTGAATACGACCATGTGGACGCGAAACCCATGTCACCACGGGGTGGTACTCCGCCTTCTCGCGCCCGCCGCCGATGAACTCGTTGCTGGCGACGGTGAACGTCGTCAATCAGCGATCGTGCGCGGACGTGTCTATCAGGACTCAATCAATATGCAGAGAGCGTCCGCCCACGGTCGTGCTGCCACGCGGGTCCAGATGGTCGCGATCCAACCCTTGTCGTGCGGCAGGTCGACGTCGACGGGCGGCAGGTGCTTGAGCCAGCCCTCGCGATAGTTTGTTTCATAGTTGCAGCTGTCCTCATTGCCGGTCTCGTGCGCTGACTCGACGAGCTCCACGGGCAGGGCGCGAGTTTGGGGCGGTTCTGGTGGCCTCGGCTCGATGACAACTCCATTCATCGTTTGGTCCCAGAGCACGATCACGCAATTTGGTGCGTTTGGATCGAATGTCGTTGCGTCGACCGCAGGCAGTAGCACCTTGCTGCAGGCGTCGAGGACTGGTTGTGCCGGATATGCGGGCGACGGTAGGGGAATTCGCGAGCAGGCCGCGACAAGGAACACGACTGCCGCGACGTCGAGCATGGCATGAAGTCGATTGATGCGCCTCCTGGCTCGCCCACCTCGAGGAGAAGGCGGGCATCCGCTCGCCGCCCGAGGTCGGGCAACTCGAGACCGCCGAGGTCCTCCGAGTTCTCGAGACCGCCGAAGCGTTCTGCCGCATGACCCTGATCGAGGAGATCATCTGTCGGGAGAATGACGGCCGCTGACCACGCTCCCCGTGCTCGTGGCCTGGGCGTACCACCCGACGCGGGGGCGCGGAGGTCCGTCACGACACTCTAACCACCCGACTTCTGCCTCCCGTATCACGCTCATAGCACGCCGCTTGGACTCCAGAACTTCCCAAGCAGGGCGTATCGCATCGGTCCTGTCAGTCCCTTCGATGACCAGCCCGTCTTCTTCTTGCTCTACGACCTCGGTGCCACCCACTTGTACCCTAGTGGCACGAGATCTTCGTCGGCCGGGCTCCACGGTCGGTGCCATAGAAGGGTTCCAGCTCGCGCTAGCACCGCCCCGTCCGCGTCCCAATCGAGAATGATGCCGCTGACGATCCCGAGCCACACCTCGTGATCCCGCGCGTTCTTGACCTCGTTGGGTGTGACGATGACTTCGTCAGGGCCGCCAACCGAACCCTTGACCTCCACGCGCTGTTCATCCGAGCCGCGAGTGCAGTGGAAGTCGTAGCTCCTGCTGCGTGACACGTCCTCGACATCCCAGCCATCGGTTTCAAGCGCCGCTCTGACCACGGCCATGCCCCTGTCCTCGACAGCCTTCCGCGCCCTGACGTCCGTCGCGAAGCCCTGGCCTCGTCTGCGCCCCGCGATGACCTCGACGGCGGTCTCGGCGTCCAGCACGTCGGTCACCGCGCCGCCGGCCCTTTAGCTGAGCATGACGCGGCTAAGCAGGACCAACACACGAAGGCGGCGATCGACGTAGCCCGCGAAGCGATTGCCGCTGAACTCGCGAAACTGAAGCCGTGACCGGAAATCGCCGGCCTGGTACCAACGCTGATACCAATAGAGGCGCACAGCCCCGGATTCTTGCCCTGAACGAATTGCCGGTTCCTGCGTACACCCGTCCTCAACGGACCTCGGCGGACGCTACGGGGACGACTGCAAAACCTCTATTCAGCGGTTCGAATCCGCTCGTCGCCTCCATCATCCCGAACCCAGAACCGCTCCTCCGGGGGCGGTTCCGTCGTTTGCTGGAGCAGGCGACTCGATGCGATACGCTGGGTCGGCCTCAAACTCGTGCTCGCGAACTGGGTACCCGGCAGCTGGAACGCCACATGTCCGACATGACGCCTGATGACGCCCGAGATCCGCTCGGTCCAGACGCACTCGATTTCTGGCTCGGCGAATGGGACCTCACCTGGGCTGGTGGCCAGGGTACGAACCGGCTTGCGCGTGTCGTCGGCGGCCAGGGCATCCTCGAGGACTTCGAGGGCCACGACCAGGATGGGACGATGCGCGGGATGAGCCTGTCGATGCGAGAACGGGAGACCGGACGCTGGAGGCAGACTTGGATCGACAGCCATGGCAGCTACCTGGATCTCGCGGGGATCGAGGTCGACGGCCGGATCGCGTTCTGGCGAACCCTTGTGGTCGACGGCAAGCGGATCCAGCAACGGATGATCTGGTCCCACGTCAGCGCCGACGCCCTGCGGTGGGTCTGGCAACGTTCGGTGGATGACGGCGAGACCTGGATGGCCGTCTGGAGCATCGACTACCGGCGTCGCGCCGCGAGCTGAACGATCCCGGGTTCGTTGCACGGGGGACCGAACAGGGTCCCGGATCCTGCCCTTGCGGCGCTGGTGCGGACAGGAGGAGGCCCGCCGACGAGGCGGCGGGCCGTCAGTTCAGGGTCGTACCAATCGTCCGATCACACAGATACTGGTCGCCCGGTATACGTTCCACCTGTCAGGAATCTTGTCGCCAGTTCGACGATCACACCAAGGACCAGTCCGCCGATAAGGGCTGGCACCAGCGCGAGTCCTTCGAACATCGGCTCGACCGCCCGCAGTTCGACGATGAATTCGCTCACCACGAGCGCGCCCACCCCGAATGCGATCGCGTCGATAAGCCACTCAAATCCCGTTCGGGTCTGGCCCACGAATTGAGCGAGCAGACCGAACACCAGGGCGGCGACGATCAAGACGACCCAACCGCCAACCTGCAAGTCGATCGCGAACTCCATCCGATGCCTCCTTTCGAGGACGGCGCGACGTCCTCGGGAATCATCATGGTCGCGGAGCGTGGCGGGCGTAAGAGCCAAGGGGCACGATCGGCTGGGACTGATGGAACCAGGCGCGTCGCCCGGGGGTGAGGCGGGTACGCTGTGGCGAGCCGGAGTGGCGGAATGGCAGACGCAGCGGACTTAAACTCCGCGGCTCGCAAGGGCATCCGAGTTCGAATCTCGGCTCCGGCACTACGCGAACCCGTAGGCCCGAGTCGACCTGGCCGGAAGCCCGAAGGTGTCTCCCGATGGTCGAACGGAGACGGGTCAGTCAGCATCGCGCCTGGTCGCGGACATACGTCGACGGACCTGGCCAGGAACACGCGTGCCAACGTATGGTGCGCTCATGCGCATGACGCTGGCGTTGTTCGTGCTGGGGATCGCCCTGGTCATCGGAGACGTCCTGCTCGATACGTCCGCCGAAACCGAGGATCGGTACCACCTCTGGCTTGCCGCGGGGAGTATCGCGCTCATCGTAGCCGGGGCGCGGATGGTCATGGCGCTGCTGCGTCGCCGAGGAGGCCGCGACTGGGCCACGTCACCGGATGTCTTCACGCCGCCGTCGTACCGCGGGGCGATCCTCATGCTCGTCGTATCGCTCGTCGCCATCGTTGCCCTATGGCTCGCCTATGGCTGGGCGCTCGGAGAGTTGGAGCGCGCGGGCATCGCGGCGCCGGAATCGATCGACGGCCCTCGCCCCTGAGCGAGCGGACGCTGCCGGTGATGGCCGGAGGCTTCTCGCACCGTGCGTTGGCCCTCGTGTTCCGCTCGCTGGTCACGAGGCGGGATGAAGGAGTCCTCTCAGATCCGCTTCCCAGAGCGGCGCGGGCCCTGCGCCGGTGGGCTTCCCGAACACCAGTAATCGTCCCTGATGGGCGACCAGCGGCCCCACCAAGGCTCCGTCTGCGCCGGAGCCAGCCTGCGGGTCCGGCAAGTCTGCGACGAGGGACCAGGCGGCCCCGTCTTGCGAGGACCAGACGACGCGGCGGACCACGGAGGCGCCGGAGCCGGGCGTCAGGACGATCCCCGCGCCGGCGGCAGCGAACCCGTCATCCGTCCCGATCAGTCCGCCGACCGCGAGACTGGCCACCGAGGGCGGTCCGGATCCAGGGTCGGGAGTATCGGGGAGCTCCATGGTCAGCGCGCTCGCCGTGTCGCGCTGCCAGGTGACACCATCTTGGGAGGTCCAGACCAGGGGATCGGTCACGGCCCACTGGTGCGCCGGATACCCGACGGCGACCAGGTGCTGCTGAGTTGCTGCGATGGCCGGGTCGCTGGCAACGCCGTGCAGGTCCGAATCGTCCGGCGCGGCGGTCCACGTCTGTCCGTCCGGCGACGACCAGAACATGGCGCGGGCATCCCCATCGTCCCCCGGCGACCAGCCGGAGGCGACATACCCGGTGTCGCGCGGGACGACGGCACCGGCCGAGTCGCCGCCCAGATCCGACGGGCTTCGCGTCCATGACAGCCCATCCGTCGAGTGCCACGCCGCCGCACGGTGGCCGCCCGCCCCGACTTCAGAGCCGACGGCAACGAATCCCCCGACCCCTGCGGCGACATCCGCGAGCGCTCCGGGCTCGCGTTCTTGGGCACCGACGAATGCCGACGCGGGGAGCGCCTGCCATATGCGACCGTCGACAGAGGTCCAGGCCGCTGGGCGGCTCGTGCCCTGGAAGACGGTTCCCACCGCGACCAGCCGATCGCGCCCGATGGCCACCGCCGCAACCGTGCCTGATGGCTGGGCGACCTGTGCCGGCTCCCACGCTGCACCGTCGATCGATGTCCAGATCCCCGCCGTGTCGCCGGACTCGTCGATCGCGGCGACTCCCACAGCCACGATGAATGCACCGGTGGAAACCACGTCGCGGACGTCGCCCGGCGCCTCTCCGATCTCCCAGTTGATCGGGGCGGGCGTCTGCTCCCCGGTCTCCAGGGCGGTCGGCGCCACCGTGGACGCCGCGGCTGACGCCGGTCCATCGGTCATGGCGGAGGGTTCGGTGCCGCCGCAGGACATCGACGCCACCGGCACGACCAGGGCTGCCACCAGAACCGTGAGTCGGCTCGAGGTCGCTCCCCGGCCTGCGCATCGCCCCTTCGCACGAGCCGGCATGACCGTCCTCCTGATGGTGTCGATCGGCTGTCGTCGGGGAACACCGACGACAGGCGGGTCCGCGCTCACGGAGGACGAGTCGTCGAGCGCCATCTCGACCGCATCGTCGATCGCCGCGGCGGCTCCGCGGGCCAGGTCCCAGTCTGGGAGGACCCACTGCCGGCGCCAAGAGCCATCTGTCATCCCGAGTTCGAATCTCTGCTGGGGAAGACCATGGTGACGAGCCACGCGGTCGTCCCGAGATGTCGCCGCCCCGGTTCGTCCCGGAGGATCTCCACGACCGATCCCATGGCGAGTACGCTCAGCTCAACAACTCGGGCGCCCGGGTGCCAGGCGCCGCGCGCCCCTCGCGCGACGAATGGCCGACCCGGTGCTGCCTTCGCGCTCCGTCTCTCCCCACGATCCAGACGAGGAGAACCATGTCGGGCCAGTCGCTCCACACCATGGGCCAGCAGCATGGCCGTCGATCCTGGGCCGAGCCCTGGAAGATCAAGATGGTCGAGCCACTCAAGATGACGACCCGCGAAGAACGGGTGTCGGCGCTCGAGGAGGCCGGCTACAACACGTTCCTGCTCAGGTCGGACGACGTCTACATCGACCTGCTCACGGACTCGGGGACCTCCGCCATGAGCGACCGGCAGTGGGCCGGGATGATGCTCGGCGACGAGGCATATGCAGGGAGTCGGAACTTCTATCGGCTGGAAGCGGCGGTCCAGCGCTTCTACGGCTACCGGCACATCCTCCCGACGCACCAGGGTCGTGGGGCGGAGCACCTGATCAGCCAGACCCTCATCACGACAGGCGATCACGTTCCCGGGAACATGTACTTCACCACGACCCGTCTCCATCAGGAGCTGGCGGGCGCGACGTTCCACGACGTCATCATCGACGAGGCCCACGACCCCCTGTCCCAGCATCCGTTCAAGGGTGATGTCGACCTGGTGAAGGTCCAGCAGCTGATCGACGAGGTTGGCGCCGAGCGCATCCCATACCTTTCGCTCGCCGGCACGGTGAACATGGCGGGAGGACAGCCGGTCTCGATGGCGAACGTCCGCGAATTGCGCGCCTTGTGCGACGCGAACGGGATCCGATTGATGCTCGACGCGACCCGGATGGTGGAGAACGCGCTGTTCATCCAGGAGCGAGAGGAAGGTTACGCGCACACGCCCATCGCCGAGATCCTCCTCGAGTTCTGTTCCTACACGGACGGGGCTTGGATGTCGGCGAAGAAGGACAACCTCGTCAACATCGGAGGCTGGCTCGCCGTCAATGATCGGGAACTGTTCGATGAGCTGCGGAACCTCGTCGTCGTGTACGAGGGTCTCCACACGTACGGTGGTCTCGCCGGACGCGACATGGAGGCGCTCGCCATCGGTATCGAAGAGTCGGTTTCGGACGAGCACGTCCGGTCACGCGTCGGGCAGGTCCGCTACCTAGGCGAGTTGCTGCAGGAGTGGGACGTCCCGATCGTCGAGCCCATCGGCGGCCACGCGATCTTCCTCGATGCGCGGCGGTTCTACCCGCACCTGGAGCAGGACCTGTTCCCGGCCCAGACGCTGGCCGCTGCGTTGTACCTCGATTCCGGGATCCGCTCGATGGAGCGGGGGATCGCATCCGCGGGAAGGAACGCGCAGACCGGCGACCATAACCGCCCGAAGCTGGAACTGACCCGTCTCACCGTTCCGCGCCGCGTCTACACCCAAGCGCACATGGACGTCGTCGCCGAGTCCGTGAAGGCCTGCTTCGACGCCCGCGCGGAGGCCCGCGGACTAGAGATGGTCTACGAGCCCCGGTACCTGCGGTTCTTCCAGGCGCGGTTCAGCCCGCTCTGAGCATCGATCGCCCACTTGATGCACGCCCAGCAGGGGATCCAGTCGGAAGGGTCAGCTCCGGCGGCGGAGCCCGAACAGGCCACCCTTGCGCGGCTGATTGGCCACGACCTCGAGGACATCTTCGCCGAACACGTTGATGCTCAGCTTGGCCAGCTGTTCGGCGGCGGGTGAGCGAGGGGCGCCGATGACGATCGGCACCCCCTCGTTGACCGCCTTCAGGTAGAGGAAGGGGTCGTAGGGCAGGTCGGTCGTGATCCGCGTCCCCAGCGCGGCCTCGATATCCCTGCGCTTGAGGATCTCGCGGGCGAAGACGTTGTTCAGGACGAACGTCGCCTTGGCGCTCAGGGTCCCCTCCTGGGTCAGGTAATCGAGGAGTTCATGGACCGACCTGAGCGCGGACATCTCCGGCGAGACGGGCAGCACGATCGTCTCGACCGCCTCGAGGACGTTGAGGACCCGCTCGTCAAGCGTCGATCCGGCGTCGATCACGACCGCGTCATAGCCTTCGAGCAGGGTCCCGATGAGGTGTGTGACGTGATCGGGGGTGATCTGCTCGGCGGCTTTGGGGGTCGAGGGGGCAGCAAGAACGTGAAGGCCGCTCTGATGGCGCGTCGCGTAGCTCCTGAGCAGTTCAGGTTCCCGCAGCGCGGATTCGTCGCGAACGACGTCCGCGAGTGTCTGGTTCGGGTGGAGATCGAGATGCGTCACGACGCCGCCGAACGGCAGGTCGAGGTCGACGAGGACCACTCGATCCGGCTTGCGCTGGGCGGCAGCGACGGCGATGTTCGTCGCGACGGTCGTCGTCCCGACGCCGCCCTTGGGGCTGTAGACCGCCACGATCCGCCGGGCCCGCGCCAGGATGACCCCGTCCGCCGAGATCGCCGGGGCGAGCTCCTTGGATCGCCGGAACCGGAGCAGCAGGGCCTCGACCCGAGCCTCGACCTCGCGCGCGTCGAACGGTCGGCCGATCACGTCATCGGCGCCGGCCTCAAGGAACCCGATCCGCTCTTCGACGTCGTCGCTCGAGGCGACGCACAACACCGGTACCGCGGCCATCGAGGGGGTGGCGCGGATCTCCCGACAGAGGTCGATGCCCCGCCTGCCGCCGTCAGGTTCGCTTCCGAGGTCGATGACCGCCAGCTGATGATCCATGATCCCAGCGAACGCCTCGGCCGGATCCGAGGTTCGGGTGATGGTGTAGCCGGCGCTCCCGAGGATGGGGACAAGCGAATCGGCGTGGTCGGCGGGTTCGAGGACGAGGATGGCGCTGGCGGGCACGCGGTTCCCCCGGTACGAGGATGTCTTTTCGGAGTCGGTCGGGCCTGAGGATACATCGGCCACACGGAACGCCGGGCGGACCGTGCTAGACTACCGACCGTTTCCTTTCCGCTCCGTGCCGATCGGCCGGTCCGTCGTCAACGGGGCATCCCCATTGGAAG
>Ga0224500_10000834_pt1 | contig 19675 bp, 18 predicted proteins | sample SF_Oct11_sed_USG_FD_168126 | JGI IMG/M metagenome (GOLD analysis project Ga0224500, IMG submission 168126) | Sediment microbial communities from San Francisco Bay, California, United States - SF_Oct11_sed_USGS_4_1 | ecosystem: Environmental > Aquatic > Marine > Sediment | place: USA: California... | reverse complement strand
GAACCGGTCACCGTATTTGTCGGCAAATGCTCGCAGGGTCTTTTCGATCTCAGCCGGGCCGCGATCCCGGGCATATTGCAACGGTCCGCCTCGGAACGGTGCAAAGCCGGTGCCGAAAATTACCCCCGCATCGAGAAGGTCGGCATCGGCGACGATTTCCTCATGCAGGCAGGCAACCGCTTCATTTACCATGGGCAGCATCAGTCGGTCCATCGCATCGTCCGGTACTGCCGCGGTATTGCGGGGTTTGATCGCCTTGCCATCGACCCACTGATAAAAGCCTTGTCCCGACTTGCGGCCCAGATGTCCCTTTTCGACCATCTGGCCAAGTCGTGCCGGGACCGGACGACCATACTCGGCACCGAGTACTTTCGATACGTGCAGTGCAACGTCGATGCCGACGCTGTCGACCAGCTCAACCGGTCCCATGGGCATACCGAATTCCTCTGCCGTCTTGTCGATGTCGACCAGGGCAACGCCGTCTTCGGCGAGGTGCATCGCTTCGGCCATGTAGGGGGCCAGAACCCGATTGACCACAAATCCCGGCGAACTCGCACATTCGAGCGGGAACTTGCCTATCGCTTTGATGAAAGATAATCCGATGTCGAGTATCTCTCGGTCCGTGTCGTTACAGCGAATGAGCTCGACCAGCGGCAACATCGCAACCGGATTGAAGAAATGCAGCCCGATAAACCGCTGTGGCCTTTCGAGCACGGTGCGCAGCTCCTCCAGCCGGATACTGGAGGTGTTGGTAGCCAATACGGCCGATTCTTTCATCTGCGACTGCAGTTTGCCGTACAGCTCGTGCTTTGCCTCGCGATTTTCGTAGATAGCCTCGATAACGAGATCGGCATCCGCAATACCGTTACCCTCGACGTCGGCGCGGAGTCGGGCGGTCGCAGCGCCGCGTTCAGCGTCGCTTCGAGTCTTCTTGTCAAAGAGTTTGGCCGCCCTTCCCATGGCGGGTTGGATGTACTCGTCCGCACGGTCCTGCAGAGTGACATCCAGGCCGTGCAGTGCGCACCAGGCGGCAATGTCGCCGCCCATGACGCCGGCGCCAACCACGTGAACGTGGCGAATTTTGGCCGACGGCTTGCCGCCCTGGCTCTTCAGACGGTTTTGCAGGAAGAAAACCCGCACGAGGTTACGTGAAGTGCTGCCGCACATGAGATCCGCCATCGAGCGTGCTTCAGCCTCGTATCCCGTCTTTTCGGACGCGGCGAATCTCGACCACAGTTTAATGATGGCGTAGGGGGCCGGATAATGGTCCTGTCGGGCTTTGACACGCACCTGCCTGGTCAACATGTTCACCACCAGCGGCCGCAGGAACGGCAGGCTCAACAGGCGATCGACAAACGGAGCTTTCGCCCGTGGCGGTTTCTGCAGGATCAGGTCTGTCGTGGCCCGCATCCAGTCATCGGCAGTCACGATCCGGTCGACAAGCTTCTGTCGCAGCGCTTTTGCCGCCGTGATGGGTTGTCCTGTCAGCATCAACTGCATAGCCGCACGCACACCACTGATTCGCACGGCGCGGACGGTGCCACCGAATCCGGGATGCAGGCCCAGCTGCACTTCCGGAAGCCCGATAATCGGCTTTTCGCTCTCTATGGCAATTCGATAGTGACAGGACATTGCCAGTTCAAGGCCGCCGCCCAGCGCGAATCCGTTGATCACGGCAACGCTGGGGCAACGCAGTGCTTCGACTTCGTCCATCATTTGCTGACCAAGCCTTATCAGCTGGTACGCTTCTTGCGGCGTTTCGATGGTCGTGAACTCGTTGATGTCGGCGCCCATAACGAAGCCGTTCTGTTTGCCGGAATGAATGACGACACCCTCAGGCGGAGACGCTTTGAACGGTTCGATAATGCTGGCGAGTTCGCGAAGAACCGCGCCGGACAATACGTTGGCACTGCCGTCCGATTTGTCGATGCAAAGCCAGGCGATCCCCTTGTCATCGGTTTCCACGCGCCAGTGCTGGTAGGTCTGCATCATCGTCTTTTCGCTCATAGTGTCTTTTCGCCTCGTTGGGTCGGGATCAATCGACTTCGAAGTCGCAAATCAGCGGCAGGTGATCGGAAAACCTGACCGAAGGAATGCGAAAGTCGGTTACGTTGATGCCGTCCTGGTAAAGGATGAAATCGAGTTCCTTGCGTGGAGCACGGCTGGGGTAAGAGGGCAGGCTCTTTGTATTGGCACTGCGCAAGCCGGCGGCACGCATGAACAGATATATTTCATTTTCGCCCCAGAAAGTATTGAAATCACCCGCCACTATGACCGGTTTACTGGTTGCCTCGATGAGGTCAAAGAGTTTTCTCAGTTGCAGGTGACGATGCCGGTATTTCAGCGACAGATGTACCAGGAACACTGAGAATTTCTCCATCTCCAGCTCGATGATGAGACGCTTGATGCCGGTATCGAAATAGTGAAATTTCTCGCCGTGCACGCGTTCGGCCGCCAGGAAGGCGTTGCCCTGTTTTCGAATGATCGGGAGGAGCTGGTTAATCGAACTTTCGGCGTACTTGATCTCGTAAGAGGTATTCATTCCGAGGCTCTCGGCGATCACCAGCGCCTGGTTCACCATGCGGCTGCGAATCGACCCGGTATCGACCTCGATAAGCCCCACGATGTCCGGATCCGCTGACTTGATGAAATTCGAGATTTCCGGCAATACGTTCTGATTGCCCAAAAGGTAGCCGGCGCCGGGAAGCGGCACATGCATTGAAGCGCCACCGCCGATGGCGTAGCGGATGTTATACAGAAGCAGTCGCATTCCAGGGGATTTTCACAGTCGGAAAGAAACCGGGCTACGATACCGAAAGCACGTGGGCTTTGAAACCACGGTGACTCACGTCGCTGGCCACGGCCAGAGCCGATTCGATACACTTGCCCGGTACCTGACGAAACGATGCCGCAACTGGAGACGTCTGTGTCCGAGAAAAATCCAATCCGGGTTTTCGTAACCCATACGTTTGCCGAAACCGACGATTATTTGCGGGTTTTCGAATTCCTGGAAAGTATCGATAATTTCTTTTATCTGAATACAGCCAAGCCAGAAAACGTACCGGAGAAGGGCGGTCTGGAAGCCATCAAGGAAGAGCTGATTGCTCAGATCAAGGAATGCGAGGCAGTGATTGTGCTGGCGTCGCAATACATGGAGAAGCCCGATCTTGTGCGGTTCCAGATCGACGTAGCGGAAGCGAATAAAAAGCCGACCATTGCAATCCGTCCTTTCGGCGGGATCGCGGCGACGCCGAAGGACCTCGCGGCGCGGGCCAGCGAGAACGTCGAGTGGAACGAACGAGAGATCGTCGATGCGCTCAAGAAACAGGCTCGTGACGAGGACACGGCAAGATGGGAAGTTATTGATTTTCCTTAATAATGCCGTTACGCAGGCGAACCATACGCCGTTTGCCGGGGCTTCTTTATGCCAGCTTCACCCATAGTCATCGCTCATCGGGGCGCATCGGGCTACCTGCCGGAACATACCCAGGAGGCGAAAGCGCTGGCCTATGCCATGGGCGCGGACTTTCTCGAGCAGGATGTTGTCGCCTCACGGGATGACCAACTCATCGTGTCGCACGACATTCATCTCGATCGCGTGAGCGATGTGGCAAGCCGTTTTCCGGACCGACATCGCGATGACGGCCGATTCTACGTCCGCGACTTCGAGCTGCAGGAGTTGCAGACGCTGAACATCCACGAGCGCCTGAACGATGACGGGAGCGCCGCTGCGTTTCCTGGTCGATTTCCGCTGCACAAGGGGCGATTCCGCATCGTGACCCTTGCCCAGGAGATCGAGATGATCCAGGGCATGAATCGCGCGACCGGTCGCAACGTCGGCATATATCCCGAGATCAAGGCACCGGCATGGCATCGTGCCGAAGGTGTCGATGTATCCGCATTGCTGCTGGCAATGCTGGATGATTACGGTTATCGCTCCGCGGCCGATCCCGTTTTCGTGCAATGTTTCGACGCTGCCGAAGTTCGGCGACTGAAAAACGAGCTTGATTGTCAGCTGCCACTTATCCAGCTGATAGGCGAAAACAGCTGGGCCGAATCCGATACGGATTACGACTACCTCCGGAGTGAAGCTGGGCTCAGGGAGATTGCGGCGACCGCGATCGGTATCGGACCCTGGATCGGTCAGCTTTACACTCTCGCCAATATTGACGGCCAACCGGTTTCTACCGGCCTGGTCAAGTTGGCACAACAGCTGGGCCTCGCCGTGCACCCGTACACCTTCAGGGCCGACGCGGTACCGCCCGGTTTTGCGAGTTACGCGGCGCTGGTGCAGTGGTTTGTCCTGGAATTGAAAGTCGACGGCCTGTTTACCGATTTTGCCGACAAGACGCTGGAGGCTTTGCAGCTGCGGCCTCTTGCGAGGAGCTGAATCCGGCTCCGGATACGCGGCAGCCGGACGCGACGGGGGCGGGCGGTCCGCGGCAAGGGTACAGGATACGTGATAATAAAAAAGATTAATAAAATATTCTAAAATATTGATTTAAAACAATAAAAATAGACATTTGCAGCCCCCTGCCATCGCAGGCGACAAGGCCAGCGATACAGGATTGAGAACTCGGTCCTTTTACTGAGGGCAAAACTGCATAATCTAGGACGTTGCCAAGAAATCGAAGGACAACTGGCATGTTCATGGAGGCCCCTGAAACCCTGTTGTACGCGACCGTTGCGGCGTTCGTGTTGGGGTGGCTTGTGGCCAAAATCGGGTCGTATTTCGGCAATAAGGTTGCCGCCAAGAACAGGGATCCGCGCGATGACCGGATCCGATCCCTGGAGGCAGAACTTCGGGTGGCCAAGAGTGACGCGGAGAAGAACAAGGATGAGCTTGCCAATCGCGGCAAGGACCTTACCGATTCGAACAAGTCGATTGCAGAGCGCGATGCCACGATCGAAAAGCTGCATGTCGAGGTCGAAAGGCTACGCAAGGACCTGAAAGAGTCGGTCAAAAAAACCCGAGAGTTGAGGGCGGAATTGTCTGACAGAGCCACCGAAAACCTGCGCTCCGAAGTCAAATTGCGAGAAGTGGAAACCGAGTTGTCAGTGGCACAGGCTTCGACCGACATGATCGCAACCGGTGTACTCGACTACTCGGTTGCCCCGGGTGAAGAGGATTCAGACAAGCCCCGGGCTCAGGTGGCGAAAGGCCGAAACTGACCTTCGCCCCCCCCATCGGGCTTACACTAGCGCATTGAGATTTCGCCGCCGCCAAGGGCCCATCCGCCTGTTTCGCGCATGCAAGTTACCAATAAAGCATTGATTTTCATAATTATTTCGGGCTTATTGCTCGTTAGCGCTTGCGCCGAGCGTACGCAACCTGTCGAACTCCGTTTTGCCGCCGTTTATGGCAACGCTGACGTTTCCTGCCGTGTGCCGGCCGGTAATGTGCAGCTGACCGATCTCAGGTTCTTCGTCCACGACATTTCCTTGATAGACGATTCAGGCAACGCATCGCCCGTGCAGTTGCTGGATGACGATACCTGGCAGAACAGTCGGGTCGCGCTGCTCGATTTTGAGGACGGCCAGGGTAGCTGCCTGAACGGCAGCGCGGCTACCAATACCTCGGTTCGCGGCAAGGTTCGTGCCGCGACAGGCGGTGGATCCTATCGCGGCGTGACTTTCACGGTGGGCGTTCCCGACGATGCAAATCACGGCGACCCGATGATAGCTTCGCCGCCGCTCGATCAGCTGTCGATGCACTGGCATTGGCTGAGCGGGTATAAGTTCCTGAGGGCAGGTGTCACAGGCGACACAGACAGCTTCTGGATTCACCTTGGAAGCAGCCATTGTGACGGCAGTATCGGTGCCGGCATACGTTGCAACTCGCCGAACCGGGTCATAGTCAGGATCGAGAAATTCGATCCACAGAAAGAGCGGGTCGCCCTCGACTTGCAAGAACTCTTTGCGGGCATCAGCCTGCAGGACGGTGTCCATTCCGACTGCTCATCCGGACCTGCGGAGCACGACTGTGCCGCACCATTCCTCGCGCTTGGCATCCCGTTCGGACACAGCCAATCTTTGCAGGAGCCGCAATCCACCGTATTCAAGAGCGTCTTGGCACGATGAAAACAGCGTTCTCGGCGGCAGCCGGTTTCCTGCTGACGGCATTCTTGATCTGGTATGTGACGGAAGTGCCTGCGACCTACGAATGGCAATTGCCGGCATCCTATCCGCAGCCGCCGGTTCCAGTGGACAATCCGATGAGCGAGACCAAGGTTACGCTTGGCAGACGCTTGTTTTACGATCGGCGTTTGTCAGTCAACGGTTCATTCTCCTGCGCGAGCTGCCACCGACAGTCGCTGGCATTTACCGACGGTTTGGCCCGATCCGTTGGCGCTACAGGAGAGCTGCATCCCCGTAGCTCGATGTCGCTTGTCAATGCCGCTTACGCATCGCGACTGACCTGGGCCAATCCGCTGCTGGACCGGCTGGAGTTTCAGGCTTTGACTCCGCTGTTTGCGGAAATACCGGTGGAAATGGGAATGTCAGGGCGGGACGAACAGATTGTCGAACTGCTGAAGGCCGACGTTCACTATCGCGAGCTGCTGCCGATAGCGTTTCCCGGCGACGCAGATCCGTTTTCGCTGTTGAACGCATTGCGCGCAATCGCAAGTTTCATTCGCAGTATCGTATCGTTCGATTCTCCGTACGACAGATTCCTGCACGGCGATCCTTCGGCGATGTCGAAGTCGGCATTGCGCGGCCTGGATCTGTTTTTTTCTGAAAAGATCGAGTGCTTTCATTGCCATGGCGGATATCATTTCACCGACAGCAGCACGCATGCCGACGCCTCGGTAGAGAGTGTCGGATTTCACAACAATGGTCTTTACAACATCGACGGCAACGGTGCGTACCCGCCGGATAACACAGGGTTGTTCGATGTAACCGGGGAACGACGCGACATGGGGCGATTCAAGGCACCGACGTTGAGAAATATCGCCGTTACTGCACCGTATATGCACGACGGCAGCATCGCTACGCTGCAAGAAGTTATTCGGCATTACGAAGCCGGCGGACGCCTTATAGAACAAGGCGAAAGAGCAGGGGACGGGCGTCGAAATCCGTATAAGTCCACGTTTGTCAAAGGTTTTTCCTTGACGGATGCCGAACGGGAGGATTTGCTCGCATTTCTTAACGCGTTGACAGACCAGACGGTCCTGACAGATCCGGTCTTTGCTGACCCCTTCACAGAAACGGAAATCCCGACCGGCGGTCCGAATTAGGCGGCGATGGCGCTAGAATGGCCACCTTTGAAGAAACTCCCAACAAAAATAAGCAAGGAGAGTTGTCATGAGCATACTTGATCTGTGGATGCCCATTCTGGTGTCTTCTGTGCTGGTATGGATACTCAGCGCCATGGTCTGGATGGTTTTCGGCTGGCACAAATCGGACTACAGCCAAACACGCGACGAACAGGCCGCACGTGCGGCGTTAAAGGGCTTGAGTCCCGGGATGTACACCGTTCCGTATTGCGCCGACCAGAAGGATATGGCGAAGCCGGAAATGCAGCAAAAAATGCATGAAGGGCCGGTGGCGTACGTTACCGTTGTGCCGTCGGGAATGCCGAAAATGGGTGGCAAGCTCATTGCGTCCTTCTTGTACAACGTATTCGTCGGTGTGCTCTGCGCATATTTCGTTACTCGCACGCTCGCCGCCGATGCAAGTTACCTGGCGGTATTCCGCGTGGCCGGGACGGTGGCATTCGTGGCCTACGGCGTGGCCTATATTCAGGAGTGCATCTGGTTCGGTCGGCCGATAGGCGTGACGATGAAGAATATGCTGGATGCCTTGTTGTATGGTCTCGTAACCGGCGGCGCATTCGGCTGGCTCGTCACATGAAAAAGCAATGACCGATTGATTTGAGAGTTTTGCTACCGGCATGGCTTCGCGACCTATGAAGCGGTAAGACGTTACGGCGCGTACAATTATCAGGACAAATCCAGCAGCTATTGCGAATACCGTTAGCTAAGATGCCGCTTTGGTTCAGAACCGGCTTTCAGCAATCCGCATGTCATCTCCTGCACCGTTGATCAGCAGCGAAAGCCTCATCGCCGAGGTTATCGATAACGGCGAGATCAGCGGGCAGCAGTTGCTCGTGATCTGTCTATGCATGTTCCTGAACATGCTGGATGGTTTTGACATTACCGCCATGGCAATCGTCGGGCACGCCGTATCCGGCGAACTTTCGCTTCCGCCGGACCTTCTCGGCTGGATTTTCAGTTGCGCATTGGCCGGGATGATGGCCGGTGCGATGTTTCTTGCGCCGCTGGCCGATGTCATTGGCCGGCGCTCGCTGATCATTATCAGTATTGCCCTGGTTGCGGCCTCGATACTGCTGACCGCACTGGCAACGTCTTTTTTCGAATTCCTCGCGCTTCGTTTCGTGTCCGGCCTCGGCGCCGGCGCCATGTTGGCAACGCAGGCGGCCCTTGCCGCCGAATACAGCCCCGAGAGGGTTCGCTCTTTGTCCGTTGCGATCGTGGTTGCGGGCTATCCGGCCGGGGCACTGCTGACTTCTGTCGTGGCCGCCTGGGTCATGCCCGAATACGGCTGGCGGGGCATGTTCTGGTTCGGGGGAGGGGTGACACTGACGATGGGATTTGTCGCCTGGTTACTCATTCCGGAGTCGCTGAAATTCCTTATCGAACGGCGCCCGCCCGGTGCGCTGGAGCGGGTCAACCGGATTCTGAGCAAACTGGATCGAGCCCCTGTCGAATCGATGCCGCGTATAGCTCCGGGCGCCGCAAAATCGCAGCGCGGCGCAATCGAGAGCATGTGGCAGCTGCTGGGTAAACAGCATCGTATCCTGACGCTTACGCTGTGGCTCACGTTCTTCCTGTGCTTTGCCGCGCTGTACTTCCTGATGAGCTGGATCCCGTTGCTCATGCAGGCTTCGGGCTATTCAGAGGCCGACGGGCGGCAGTCCTTTTTCCTGTTCAACCTGGGCGGCGTGATTGGCATATTCATCATGGGGATACTGTCGCTGCGCCTGAAACTCACGAACGTGGTTTTCACCTTGCTGGTAGGCGCTTCGATCGGAATGGCAGTATTCGCAGCAGTTCCTGGCCGAATTTCCCTGTTGTTGCCGATAATTTTTGTTATCGGCTTGCTGCAGCAAGGCGGATTCACGGGGCTCTACAGTGTCGCCGCGAAAGCCTATCCGACGGAGCTTCGCAGCACGGGCATCGGCTGGGCTATCGGCTTGGGCCGTTTCGGCGCAGTGGTTGGACCTGCGGCGGCCGGTTACCTGATTGACGCGGGCTTCGACATGTCCACGAATTTCTATGTGTTTGCGATTCCAATGGCGATCGGGGGCCTGATCGCGTATCGGCTGAATATCCGATAGGGGTGCTCTGGTCTTGGTCAGTCCATTTGTAATTTAACATAATATACATTATACGCATAAGGGGAGCACCAAGGGCCAGAGGGCAAGCCCGGATTCCGCGGACCATTCCGTATTGGCAGTATCGTTACAATAGTCGCCAGCTAGCGGAAGGCTTCACCAAGGCAGATGGAAATCCGGGCAAATGCGCAAACGTAAGGCTGCACGTCAAAGAAATTCGCGGGCCAGCCCATCGGCGGCGAGCGCCCCGAGGTCGAACCGCCCGTTCCGCTTTTACGACAACCGGCAAAAGTACCTGGCATTCGTCAATACCTGTAATGAGAAATGGGTTGTCGCCGAGCGTGCGGCGAGCGAGCTGGCCCATGTTCGTCCTACTCCGCCGGCCGTCAGGCTTTTCGATGCCGGCATGGGCGACGGATCCGTGCTCAGCCATACCCTGCGCGCCATGCATCAGCGTTTTCCGACACAGCCCTTTTATGTCGTCGGCAAGGAAATCAGCCTCGAAGACATACGGCTCAGCCTGGCGAAGCTGCCGGACCGCTTTGTGGAACACCCGGCAAGCGTCATCATTTTTACCAACCTCTACTATCGTGAAGCGCCGTGGCTCCAGCCTGGTGACCCGGGCAATGTGGCCGCGATGAACTGGAAGACGGTCGAACTCGAGGGAAACTCCGCCTACGAATACGGCCATCAGCTCGATGCGCTGGACGAATTCCTGGTGAGCGCGTGGCAAGCCAAGGCCAGCGCGAAATCGGGTAATCCCTTGTACGTACGGCCGTCAGTTCTGATCATGTATCGCAAAGATCACCGATTCACGCTGGATTCCGTTATTCCGCGCCAGGGGAAGGCTGTCGCGAACTACGATCTCTCCATCGCGTCGCAACCGTGGCGCGCGCGAATGGACGCCGCCTTCAAGGTCAAATACGTGCTGCTGCCTCTCATTCGAAGTCTGGCGCCGGGCGGAAGAATGCTGGCAGTGCAATCCTTCGGTCAGGACCCGGGATTGGAAATCGTGCAGGAAATCTGGCCGGACGAGGACCCGTTTCAGGTCGATCGTCATCAACTGATCAAGGCGTTGAAAGCTGAACTGAAAAAGGATGCGCGAAGCTTCACAATCGATTCACAACCGGATTCCAAAGCGTTGTTCCAATACAAGATGCACACGTTGCCGGAAGAACTGGAAGACAGCATTGGCACGTCCACGCTGTTTGCGGCATGGAACGCTGCGATATACGTGGCTCAGATCGAAGACCAGAAGCTGGAATTGGCTTTGGCCTCAACCAAATACCTGGAGGCCACGGCGCGCATACTGCACAAGCACAACGGCCTGTGGTTCAACGACGAGAGCTTCGTCGTTTCCCGCCACACTGCTGCACCAAGTGGCTAGAGCTGGACGATCGTTTTAAATCCGCCCCAGATCAAGCGCTTGCCGTCGAATGGCATGGACTTGGGATTCATCATGCTGGCCAGACGGGGATCTTTCATCACCTTGGCATTGACGCGATCCCGATGTTTCCTCGATTTGTATACTATCCAGGAGAAAACAACGGTCTCGCCCCGTTTCATTTTGACGCTTTGCGGGAATGAGGTCAGCTTGCCGGGTTTGACATCATCGGCGGCACATTCGATGTACTCCAGTGCACCGTGTTCCCGCCAGACCTTGCCGGCCTTACGCGAGATCCGCTTGTAGGCGTCCAGATTTTTTTTTGGCACCGGAACAACGAAGCCATCAACGTACTTGCCCATCGTAACACTCCCCTTCTTGACGGAAATGAAGTCGAACTGATCCTAGACCTCGCGCAGGGCCTGTGCCACCGGCAGCCTTGCGGCGCGTATGGCGGGGAAGAACCCGCCGATCAGCCCGATAATTGCGGCTGCCGCCAGGCCTTGCACAAGCAGCTCGGGTGTGACCGCGAAATCGAACACGACCTGGCTGAAACTCGCGCCATTCAATGTCGACACGCGAAAACCGTTGAACAGCAAGTAAGCGGCGGCGCCACCGAGCAGGCCGCCGGCCAGTGCCAGCACAGTCGACTCGATGATGGTGGATACCAGTACCGAAATCGGTCCGAAGCCAAGGGCGCGCAGCGTAGCGATTTCCTTGCCTCGAACGGATACGGACGAATACATCGAGTTCAGTGCACCGAATACTGCGCCTATTGCCATGAGAATCGTCAGCGGGTAGCCGATCAGTCGAATGAATCGGCTCAATGGTTCTGCCTGACTCGAGTAGTAGTCTTTTTCGCTCATAACATCGACATCCACGCGCGGATCGGCATCGAGTGTTTCTTTGAGCGTTACGATGCTGCCGGTATTGTCGAGTTTCACACGCACAGACTGGTAACTGGTGCCGCGGCGATAGGCGCCCTGCAAAACGCGCACATCGGTCCATAGCTCGGATTCGGATACGCTGCCATCCGCCTCGAATGTGCCGACGATTGCCCAGTTCGTCTGGCCGAATCGAATGGTCGACCCGACCTCGAGCCCATCGAATTCCAGTTGTGCGGCTCGCCCCACGATTATTTCGTTCTTGCCCTGTTCGAACAGGCGGCCATCGACAAGCCGTACGTTCGGGCGAACCACCATCGCCGACGGTTGCACGCCGCGAAACGGGACGTTGGCATCCGCGTCCGTCGATTTCTTGCGCACGTCGACGACCACATAGAGTTCGGCGGATGTGATCGGGCGATTGCCCTCTTTCACGATGCCCGGCGAATTCTCGATGATCAGCGCACTGTCATTGCTGAGGCCGCTGTTCAATTCGGCGGTCGAGCCGCTTCGCAGGATAATGGCTGTGTCATCGGAACCGGCCGCCACCATTGTTCTTTCGAATCCCTTGGCCATCGAAAGGATCGCGGCAAATACCAGCACCACCGCGGCAACGCCGATGACGGCGACCAGTGAGGTCGCAATGCGTTGCGGCAAATTGAGTATGTTCAGCCAACTGACGGCGACTACCTGTTGAATTCCTGCCATCGTTCTCCCCTACCGTCGCGCCAGTGCGTCGACTATGGTCAGACGCATGCCCTTGATCGCGGGAAATGCTCCCGCAAGAACGCCTGCACCGATCATGCAGCCAAGGCCGATCAGCAAGGCTGACGGCCCGAGGAAAATACCGGGCAGGAAAGCCCCCATTTGCTGGCCGAGGCCCTGCACCAGTACCCAGCCAATCGACAGGCCGAGCACGCCACCGATCAGCATGATCAGAACGGATTCCGCCAACACGATGCCGAGCACCGTGTGGTCGGTAAAACCAAGAGTCTTAAGCACGCCAATCTCCGATATGCGCTCGCGAATCGATTGCGCCATGGTGTTGCCTGCAACCAGCAGCAACGTGAAAAATACGGCGCCGAGAATCAGCTGGACGATCAGCGCGATATTGCCGAACTGCTTGGCAAACGACGTTGCGAACGCAGCTTCTGTACTCGTTTCGGTTTCGTTTGGCGAATTGGCAAATTCGTTGTCGACAGCATTGGCGATAGCAACCGGATCCGCGCCCTTGTTAATTCGCAGTACGTACCAACCGACGGTTCCCTTGCCGAATGCCCGGGCCTCCTCGAAGTAGTCGTAGTTCATCAGCATAAAGGCGGTCGTGCCACGCGGATCGTCGGTTGAGAAAATGCCGACCAGGTCGAATTCCCAGGTACGCCCCCCGTCTGCTTTGGTCCAGATCGTGGCCTGTATCGGGATGCGATCGCCGATTTTCCAGCCGAATTGTTCGGCCAGTTCGCGTCCGACCACAGCGCCGGTGCGTGTCTTCGCCCAGGTATCGAGCTGCTCCTTGGAAATAACGTGTTCCGGATACATTTCGAAATAGCCGTAAGGCTCGGTCGGGAATTGCGCGAACTGATTCCGCGGATCCTGGTAGTAGCCGCCGAACCAGGACTGGTGTGTCACAGCCGCCACACCCGGCGTACTGGCGATCTTGTTCCTGTAACTGATCGGCAACGGGTTGATCAGTGAGATTTTGTCGATGACGACCAGTCGCTCGGCCTGCGCGACGTCAACTCCGGCCTTGAACGCGTGGCCGATGGCGTTAAGCAAAGCAAACAGCAGAAACGCAACGAACACTGAAAGAATAGTCAGCAGTGTACGTGCTTTCTTGCGCCAGACGTTCTTCCAGACGAGGCCGAAATATTTCACGCGGCAGCCCTCTGTTCGAGCTTGCCCTTGTCGACATGCAGCGTCCTGCTGGCAAATCCGGCGGCCTGCGCATCGTGTGTCACCATAACGATGGTCTTGCCGTGTTCGCGATTCAGGATCTGCAGAAGCCTGAGAATGTCATCCGCAGTTTCGCGATCCAGGTCGCCCGTCGGTTCGTCGCACAAAAGCAGAGACGGATCCGACACGATGGCCCTGGCGATGGCTACCCGTTGTTCCTGGCCGCCGGACAATTCGCGCGGATAATGTTTGCCGCGATCGCCGAGGCCGACGATCTCGAGTGCAATGGTGGCTCGCTTTGCGCGCTCGGCCGATCCAAAGCTGGTCAGCAACAATGGTAATTCAACGTTTTTTTGCGCGGTCAGTACCGGCAACAGATTGTAAAACTGAAATATGAATCCGACGTGCGTCGAACGCCATCGTGACAACTGGCTATTGGACATTGACGATAGACCCGCTGCACCGACGGTCACTGTCCCGGAACTCGGCTTGTCGAGTCCGCCAAGCAAGTTCAGCAACGTCGTTTTGCCCGATCCGGACGGGCCCATGATCGCAACGAAGTCGCCTTTCGGTATGACAAGGTCGAGTTCATGCAGAACCTCGACCTTGTCTTTGCCTTTCTGGTAAACGCGACTGACCTTTTTCAGTTCAGCGAGCGCCTCGCTCATCCTGTTGCTCCCGTCATTTAGTTTTTACTTTTTGTCCGGCGCTCAATGCCTTTGCGGCACTCTTTACTACTGTATCTCCTGCCGATAAACCCTGTGCAATCAGCACCCTGTCCCGGTCAGCAGCGCCACCGAGAACCACGCCGCGTCTTTCGACCACAGATTCGCTGCTTATGCGCCATACGAATTCGCCCTGAGAGTCCATTTGCAACGATTCGCGCGCAATCAAAACGCCCGCAGGAATCGCGTCAGGTTCCGCTGTGGCATCGATTCCGAGGAATGCCACTTTTGCACCCATATCGCGCAGGACACGCGAATCTTTTTCCCTGAAGCCGATCCTTACCCGTACAGTCGCTTTTTGCCGGTCCGCCGTCGGCACGATTGCAATGACGTCGGCGGGAATTTGCCATTCCGGGTAGGCATCGAGCGTTGCGCTGACGGACTGTCCTGGAGACACCCTCTGGATGTATGCCTCGTTGACGTCCACTTCAATTTCGAGCGAATCCATGTCAACGATAGTGCAGATTCCGGTACGGGTAAATCCTCCGCCGGCCGAGACAGGCGAAATCATTTCCCCAGGCTGCGCGTTCTTTGACACCACCATTCCGCTGAACGGTGCGCGAATCGTCATGTTGTCCAGAGAATCCTGTGCGAGTGCGGCGCCGCGCTTCGCGACAGTGATGTTTTCTCGAGCAACCTGCAAACGTGCCTGCAGTGCATCGTAGTCGGCTTCGGCAGTATCGAGGCTCGCCGTACTGGTCAATTTGCGTGCGGCGAGGTCCCTCAGACGATCTCGCTCCAGGCGGGCCGCCCGCAACTGCGCTTCGAATTCGTGCAAACCGGCTTGAGCCGACTGAATCTGCGCTTCAGCCAGCGCGAGTTCTGCGAGTTGCGTTGCATCGTCCAGTCGGGCAACGATCTGGTCCTTTTCGACCCGCATACCCTCTTCCACCAGAATTTCTTTGACTTTTCCGGTGAGTTTCGATGATACGGTGGCTTCGCGGCGCGCGACGACGTATCCGGAAGCGTCCAGTATGCTGCCCGCAGCAGCCATGCTGGGAGGTTTTCTCGCCGTGTCTGTCTCGACGATGACGGTGCGGTTGAACGGCTCCATCAGCCACCACACGACGCCAATGCTTGTAGCGGCGATCAGCGCCAACACAAGCCACAGACGATGCGGTGCCGGATTCTGCGGCGTCGCCCGGTCAATCTTCAGCTGATCGATCTGTTGTGACGGATTGGTCATGTAGAGCACACCGGGAATCTGGACGGATGATCCTACCAAAAGTCGTCGGGCGCGACGATCAGCGTACGGCCATGACGCAACGAGCATCGAGTAACTGACGCCTTGCAATGCGTATGACCCTGACGTATCGTTCAAGCCGATTTCGACAGGTGATTACCCGGCGCTTCGCGCCGCGTAATAAACGGGAAGACGGTGAGTCACTTCGGTGAGAACCCGTCACTGCCCCCGCAACGGTAAATGAGTCAGTCGATTAGATAAGCCACTGCGCGATGATGCGTGGGAAGGCAATCGACGAAGACGACCAGCACGTCGTCACTCATGAGTCCGGAGACCGGCCTGCCGATTGGTCCACAACTCGATCGCGGCGGGCGATGCAGTGGAGATTCCAGAAATCTCTCCCCTCCTCCGCATCGGGTCACAACACGAAGCGCGGGGAGCTTCGCGGGAGAGAAACCATGTCGATTCACTCGCCGATGCGCGAAGCCCTCTTTGTTTTGCTGCTTGCCCAATGTGTACCGCTTTTTGCGCAGGGTCACGAAGATACTGGCGATGCGCTGGACACTATCCTGGTGACGGCTTCGAGATCGCCGCTGGCCAGGGTCAATGTGGGCAGTTCCACAACGGTCATCAGTCGTATGGATATCGAGCGACAGCAGGCGCGTTACGTCACCGACCTGCTGCGCAAAGTACCGGGCTTTTCGGTGAGTCAGGCCGGCACTTTCGGTTCGCAAACGCAGGTTCGGGTTCGCGGTGCCGAAGCCAATCACGTACTCGTGCTGATTGATGGTGTGAGGGCCAACGATCCTGCAAGCGACGACGATTTTCGCTGGGAGTATCTCAGCACCAGTAACGTCGAACGCATCGAGATCGTACGAGGACCGCAGAGTTCACTGTGGGGCAGCGATGCCGTATCCGCCGTCGTCAATGTCATTACTCGCAGTGGCAAGGATCGAAATGATATGGGGTTGTACATCGAAGGTGGTTCGTTCAATACCTTCAATGGCGGATTGCAGGGTGGCACCGGTAGCGACGACTGGTCGCTCGGTTTCGGCCTGGAACGGTTGGATACGGACGGCAGCAACGTGTCTCGCGGTGGCGATGAGGATGACGGCTCCGACATGACCACGGCTTCGTTTTCCGGCGATTACCGGCCGACGGAAAATCTCCTGTTCAATGCGGGCGTGCGCATCGTGGACGCCCGGTCGCAATACGACCCGACCGACTTTTTCATCAGCGGCCTGCCCGTGGACGGCGACATCGCAACGGATACGCGACAGACCTATGCGCAGTTCGGTGCCGGATTGAATACGCTTGATGCTCGGGTCTTTAATCAACTGAATTTTCGCTACCTCGAAACAAACAATCGCAGCCTGACCGACGGAGTCGAGGACTCCTCGACAGGGTCCGACAGGGTAACGGTCTCCTGGCAGTCCGATATCCGGCTGGCGGAAAATATGCTGTCCCTGGCCGTGGAGCACGAACGCACTCGATTCCAGCAGCGCGGCGAGGTGAGCTTCGGCGATCCCAACCAGGACCAGGAATTCGGCGTCAACAGTGCGATAGCTGATTTCCAGGGCAAGAGTTTCGGCCCGTTGAGCTGGTTGCTGAGCGCTAGATATGACGACAACAGTGATTTCGACAAGGCGTTCACCGGCCGCTTTGCGCTGGCGTACGAATTGAGCGAGGCAACACGCTTGCGCACAAGTATTGGCACAGGACAGAAAGCGCCGACCTTCATCGAACGATTCGGCTTCTTTCCAGGCCAGTTCGTCGGCAACCCCGATTTGAAACCTGAAACCTCGGTTGCCTACGAGGTGGGCATCGACCAGTCGTTTCTCTCCGACGAATTGTCGCTGCAACTGACGCTGTTCAGGCAGGATCTCAAGGACGAAATCGACGGTTTTGCTTTCGATCCGGATACGTTCCTGTTCACGGCACGGAACAAGCCCGGAAGGAGTTCGCGAGATGGCGTGGAATTTGCCGCATTCAGCCGCCCCGCCGAAAGCTTGGAATTTTCTGTTGCCTATACCTATACGGATTCGACCGAGGAAGACGCCGCGGGCCAGCACGTTCAGGAACTGCGGCGTCCGCGCCACTCCGGGAGCCTGACGGCCAACTATCGATTTGCCGATGATCGCGCCAATGTTCTGTTGTATGCCGATTACGGCGGCGAGCGGGACGACATCTTCTTCCCACCGTTTCCCGAGCCTTCGCAGGTCGTGACGCTCGGGAGTTACTGGTTGCTCGGGCTCACGGCTGCGTTTGACGTGAGTAAAAACGTAAATGTATTCGCTCGGCTGACCAACCTGCTTGATGAAAACTACGAGCAAGTCTACGGCTACAATACGCCCGGTCGTGCCGCGTACCTTGGCATGCGCCTTAATTTCGGCCGCTGACTAGCGGTACTATGGCCGACGATATTCAGCGCAATCCGGGAGCCGGTCATGAGCGACAGTGAACGACGATTCGAAAGTTTTACCGAGTTCTATCCGTTTTACCTGCGCGAGCACAGCAATCCGGTATGCCGGGGCTTGCATTACACCGGTACGTCCCTGGCGGTCGGGATCTGGATTTACGCGCTGTGGAGCGGACAGTACCTGCTGCTTCTCGCAGGCCTTGTATGCGGTTATGCGTTCGCCTGGGTCGGTCATTTCTTTTTCGAGCACAATCGCCCGGCGACGTTCCAGTATCCGCTCTACAGCTTCATGGGCGACTGGGTCATGCTGAAAGATTTTCTCAGCGGACGCTTTCGCCGCACTGGCGACGTCTGAAACGGTTCCGCCGGATCAGAAAACGATCCGCTGAAATTTCGCGCCCGGCGTCAATACCTGCAGATGCAGGAGTGTGTCCATTGAGACGCGCTCTTCGCCGGAGTCATTCGTCAACAAAAGCCACTCGCGCTTGTCCGAGTCGGTGAGCGTGGTTCTTGCTTTGCCTGAAACGATGCGTCCGTCGCGAGTCGCTATGCGCAGGCTGTAGCGATACAGGCAGCAGACCTCGAGCCGGTCGTGCAAGTCGCAATCAATAGGGGGTTTCGGAGTCATTAATTATTTTAAAAACAGAAAGTTATAGAGCAATTAGAGAAAAGTTATGACGTGTGGTTATTGCGTTGTTACGGAACCCGCGCAACGTGCTAGAGTTTCCCGGCATGTCAAACCTGACCCATCCATTCCGACGCTGCTGGCAAGTCACCCTTGCGCTCTGCCTGCTGTTGTCACAGACACTTCTTCTTGCGCACGTTCACGAGCAGGATGCCGCCCAGGCGCAGTATGCCAGTTGCCTGGCCTGCGTCGCCGCGCAGCATGCCTCGCCTGCCTGTCCGAACAGTTTCCCTGCCATCGACATGGACATCGGACTCGCACCGTTTGTCGCTGAAACCGTCTCCGCCCTGCAATCCGCCGCTACACCTGCCGCCCGCCAGAGATCGCCACCCGCCGCCGCCTGAAACTGCTGGCAATGGATCCGCGACGAACTGCCGCGGGCCCGCATTTCTCCGGTTATTAAAGAATACGCTCCGCGATACGACCGAAAGTCGGCCTCGTGTCCCGCGAAGCAAGGTGGGATTGATAATGAAACTGACAATGAAAACAGCTCTGCTGGTGCTTGGTGTAGCGGGATTGGCTTTGCCCGGCGTTGGCAGTGCGCAGACTCAGGACCTGGACGTGGAAATTGCGCAATTGCGCGCATCGCTTGCAGATGCAAAAAGCGAATACGAGGCGCGAATTGCGGCGCTGGAACAAAGGCTGCAACGGGCCGAGCGCTTGGCAGGGTCCGCCAGCCGCGATGCAGATCAGGCGATCGACATCGCCGAACAGGCGGCGATCGATGCAACGCCTTCATCGTCGGCGGCAAACACCTACAACCCTGCCCTCGGCGCCGTGCTGGTTGGCCGCTTCGGTGATGTTGAACAGAGCTGGGATTCCATTCCGGGCTTTATTTCTGGTGGTGAAATCGGGCCTGGCGGTTCGGGATTCTCGCTCGGCGAGTCCGAGATCAATCTGAACGCGAATATCGATCCGCGGTTTTTCGGCAACCTGACGCTGGCCGTCGAGGACGATGCGGGCGAGACCGAAATCGGGCTCGAGGAAGCCTGGATACAGACCACCACGCTGCCCCATGGCCTTGCCGCGAAAGCCGGCCGCTATTTTTCCAATGTCGCGTACCTGAACGGTTTTCACCGTCACAGCGACGAATTCGCGGACCGGCCGCTACCCTATCAGGCGTTCCTCGGCGGGCAGTACATTG
>Ga0224500_10000833_pt1 | contig 19683 bp, 17 predicted proteins | sample SF_Oct11_sed_USG_FD_168126 | JGI IMG/M metagenome (GOLD analysis project Ga0224500, IMG submission 168126) | Sediment microbial communities from San Francisco Bay, California, United States - SF_Oct11_sed_USGS_4_1 | ecosystem: Environmental > Aquatic > Marine > Sediment | place: USA: California... | reverse complement strand
GCGCGGGAACGGCGCGAAGCGGATGTGCAGGAAGATGGCCATCATCACCAGGCCGATCGCCAGCATCGCATGCACCGAGACGTGGGCGTTGCCGAACCCGCCGCCTCCCAGGATCATCGCCACTCCGCTCGCGAGCACGGCGACGATCGCCACGCCGACCCAGAAGAAGAATCGCTGCAGCACGGACGCGAGGAGCGGCAGACGCGACGGCGGCGGCAGCAGCTCGACGGCGGCCGGACGCACCGCCACGTGCATCAGGAACATGCCGCCGACCCAGACGACAACGCCAAGGACGTGCAGCAGCAGCATCGACGTGTACATCAGCTTCATCGCGGACTCCCGTCCAGTTTGAGGGTGCCTCCATGGCGCAGCGTAACGAAGTCCTCGGCTGCGAGTCGGTGGCGTTTGCGGGCAATGGCAAGGTCGGCGAGCGGCTGGTCGAGCGGCTCGTCGGTCAGCGGGAACGTGCCCCAGTGGATCGCCAGGGACCTGCGTGACCGTACGTCCCTGTGAATCCGTACGGCCTCGTCCGGATTGACGTGGGCCTCCCGCATGAACCAGCGCGGCTCATAGGCTCCGATCGGCAGCAGTGATAGGTCAAAGCCGCCAAAGCGCGCCCCGATCGCGGTGAAGTCAGGGCCGTAGCCGGTATCGCCCGCAAAATAGAAGGAGCGACGCCCAGCCTGCACCACGAATCCGCCCCAGAGTGTGGTGTTCGTATCCGCCAGCGTGCGGCGGCTCCAGTGCTGCGCCGGCACGAAGCTCACGGTCGCGCCTTCGTAGTCGAGCGACTCCCACCAGTCCATCGCACGGACCCGCGTGACGCCGGCGCCTTCCATCCAGCGATCGACCCCGAGCGGCACGAGGAACAGCGGCGGCCCGCCGGACTGGGTCGCCAGCGCGTCCACGCTGCCGGCGTCGAGGTGGTCGTAATGGTTGTGCGAGAGCAGAACGACGTCGACCCGGGGCAGCTCGGCCAGCGCGACGCCGGGCCGCTGCCAGCGCCTGGGCCCCATGAACTGCACGGGTGACGCCCGCTCAGAAAAGTGCGGATCGGTGAGAAAGTTCAGGCCTCCGAGCTGGACGAGCGCCGTCGCATGCCCGATCCAGGTCACGGCGAACTCGCTGCGATTCGTCCGGATGAACTCGAGGTCCGCGGCTACGGCGGCCAGATCAGCTGTCGGCGCGGGAATCACGAGGTTGCGCCGCTCGCGCTGCCAGCGGAAGAACTCGGCAGTCGTCTTGCCGCTCGTGCGCGCGGTATTGCGGAACCCCTGCGGCGTATGGTGCGCCTTGCCCGGGTCGTAGTAAGGATTCATGCGGCGCCGGCCCGCCGTCGGTCCGCCATTCGTCCCGGGCGCTAGCCGCCGCGGGCGCGCTCGAGGCGGAACGGCGGCTTCAGCTTCGGGTCGACCATCTTGCCCTTGCGGGCCCGATGGCCGCGCTGCGCCTCGAGCGCCGCGCCGGAGAGCGCCACCTCGACCGGCCTCGCGGCGGTGCCCTTCACGGCGCGCAGCACGGCGCCCGCCTTCGAGACCGGCAACGCGATGAGCAGCTTCTCGCCATCGTCCAGGTCCATCAGCTTCACTCCGCGCCCGCCGCCCGGCTGCGCCTTCACCTCGGACAAGCCGAAAACCAGCACGCGACCCTTCCCGGACAAGCACGCAAGCCCGGTCTCGCGGGCGGCATCGAACGGCTGCGGCCGCAGAGGCTCCGCCCCTTCGTCGACGTTGATGAACTGCTTGCCGCCCTTCTGCCGCGATGCGAGATCGCCGAGAGTGGCGGTGAAGCCGTGCCCGTTGCTGGTGGCGAACAGCAGCGGCGTCGCAGCGGCGCCGGCTACATACCCGATCAGGCGCGAGCCCGGCGCGAGATCGATCATCGATGTCACCGGAGAGCCGTCGCCGCGCGCCGATGGCAGCTGGGCGACCGGCACGGAATAGACCCGGCCATTGCTTCCGATCGCGGCCAGCGTGTCGACCGTCCTGCACTCAAACGCGGCGTACAGGGCATCGCCGGTCTTGAACGTGAACTGCGACGCATCGTGTCCGTGCCCGCCGCGCGCGCGCACAAAGCCCATTTCGGACACGATCACGGTCACGGGCTCGTCGGCCAGCCTGACCTCGAAGGTCGACCGCTCGGCCTCTTCGATCAGCGTGCGTCGCTTGTCCTTGTCACCGTACTTCTTCGCGTCCTCCTCGACTTCCTTGGCGACCTGCCGGCGCAAGGCGGCGTCCGAGCCGAGCAGCTTGCCGAGCGCGGATTCGTCCTTGCGCAGGTCCGCCAGTTCCTGCTCGATGCGGATGCCTTCCAGGCGCGCCAGCTGCCGCAGCCGGATCTCGAGGATGTCATCGGCCTGCCGCTCGGACAGCTTGAACGCCTTCATCAGATCCGGCTTCGGTTCGTCCGAATTGCGGATCAGCTTGATGACCTTGTCGATGTTCAGCAGGATGGCCTGCCGCCCCTCGAGGATGTGGATCCGGTCCTGCACCTTCTGCAGGCGGTGACTGGAGCGGCGCCGCACAGTGGCCACGCGGAACTCGATCCACTCGAGCAGGACCTCGGTCAGCGGCTTGCAGCGCGGCCGGCCGTCGCGGCCGATCATCACCAGGTTGACGGGCGCGCTCGACTCCATGCTCGTGTGGGAAAGCAGCACGCGGGCCAGTTCGTCCCGGTCGATCTTCGAGGTGCGCGGCTCGAAGACGAGGCGCACCGCCGCGTCCTTGCCCGACTCGTCGCGCACCGCGTCGAGCACGGAGAGGACGAGCTGCTTCGTCTGCTGCTGCTCCGCGGTCAACGCCTTCTTGCCGGCCTTGACCTTCGGATTCGTCAGTTCCTCGATCTCCTCGAGCACGCGCTGGGCCGACGCCCCCGGGGGCAACTGCTTCACGACCAGTTGCCATTGCCCCCGCGCCAGTTCCTCGAACTCGTAGCGGGCGCGCACCTTGAGGCTGCCGCGCCCGGTCGCATAGACGTCGCGGATCTCCTGCCGCGACGAGATGATCTGGCCTCCCCCGGGAAAGTCCGGGCCCGGCAGCGCGCGCAGCACTTGATCGAGCGTGGCCTTCGGATCCTTCATGAGCAGCAGCGTCGCGTCCGCCACCTCGCGCAGGTTGTGCGACGGGATCTCGGTGGCCATTCCGACCGCGATGCCGGACGCACCGTTCAGCAGCACGAAGGGCAGGCGTGCCGGAAGCAGGCGCGGCTCCTGCGTGGAGCCGTCGTAGTTCGGCATGAAATCGACCGTGCCCTCGTCGATTTCGTCGAGCAGCAGGCGGGCGATCGGGGTGAGCCGCGCTTCCGTGTAGCGCATCGCAGCCGCGCCGTCGCCGTCGCGGCTGCCGAAGTTGCCCTGGCCATCGATCAGCGGATAGCGCAGCGAGAAGTCCTGGGCCATGCGCACCATCGCGTCGTACGCGGCCTGGTCGCCGTGCGGGTGATAGCGGCCCAGGACATCGCCCACGACCCGCGCTGACTTGACCGGCCGCGCCCCGGCGGCGAGCCCCATCGCGTTCATCGCGTAAAGGATCCGGCGTTGCACGGGCTTCAGCCCGTCCGCACCGTCCGGCAGCGCGCGGCCCTTGACGACCGAAATGGCGTAGTCGAGGTAGGCCTGCTGCGCGAACAGGCCGAGAGTCAGCGAAGAGTCGTTGTCCTCGCCGTCTCCGGGAGGAAAGAGTGTCTGTTGTTCGAGCATCGGGGGAAATCGCGCGGCGAATGGCGCGTGGCGTCGGATTTTACGTCAGCCGGACGCCCAGCCGGCAAACGGTCACACCCGGCAGCCGGCCGCGAAGTCCATGTAGCGTTGCCGCGCCAGCGTCGCCACCGGGCCGACCGGCAGTTCCCGCGGGCCGTAGCGCGTGCACACGGTCACCTTGCCGTAGTTGCCCGTGCTGAAGATCTCGCGGGCCGACTCGAGTTCTGACGGCAGCACGGTCCGCTGCTGCACATCGATGCCTTCGTCGGCCAGCAGCCTGATGACGCGCGCGCGCGTGATGCCGGCGAGAAATGTCCCGTTGGCCGCGGGCGTCACGACCGCGCCGCCGGCGTCGACGAAGAACAGGTTGGCCGTGGCGAACTCGGCGACGTTGCCGTCGGGGTCGAGAACGACGGCGTTGTCGAATCCCGCGGAACGCGCTTCACGCAACGCGCGCGCCACGTTGGGATACAGCGCGGACGCCTTGGCGTCGGTCGTCGCGGCCAGCGGCGAGGGCCGGCGCCGACTCGACAGCATCGCCGAAAAACCCGACAGCGGCGGCAACGGCGCGTCGAACAACGTCAGCGCGAAACCCGACTCGAGCGGCACCAGCAGCCCTTCGGTCCCGAACACGAGCGGCCGGATGTAGAGGTCGGCGTCTTCCGGATAGCGATGGATGCCCTGCACGCACAGGTCGAACAGATCGCCGACGGTCATCGGCAACTGAAGCCCGACCCGTTCGGCGGAATCGAAGGTGCGCTGGCAATGCGCGCGCAGGTCCGGCGCCATCCGGTGGATGGAGCGGGCGCCGTCGAACACGGACGAGCCGAGCCAGACCCCGTGGTCCATCGCGCCCATCAACGGCGTGTTGCCGTCGCTCCACTGCCCCTTGAACCATGTCGTGTACATGCCGCCCTCAGTGCATCAGCGAGCGCTCGCGGCCGACGCCGCGCCGGTCGATGAAGAGCCTCACGAAGTCCTCCCCGTTCATCGGCCGCGCAAACAGGTAGCCCTGCGCGGAATCGCATCCGAGATGCTGCATCCACGTCTGCTGCGCCTGGGTCTCGATGCCCTCGGCCGTCACGTTGATGCCCAGCGAACGCGCCATCTCGATCACCGCCTTGACGATGGTCAGCGTGCGGGCGTCGCGCATGCACTCCACGGTGAAGCTGCGGTCGATCTTCAGGCGATGGATCGGCAGGTCGCGCAGGTGCGCCAGGCTCGAGAACCCGACGCCGAAATCGTCGAGCGCGATGCGCATGCCTGCGTTACGCATCCGCACCAGGTTCTCGCGCGACACTGCCGACGTGTCCAGCAAGCCGGTTTCGGTCACCTCGATCTCGACCTCGCTCGGTGCGACTTCGTATTCGCTGAGCACGTCCAGCAGGCCTTCGACGCAGCCGAGCTGCCGCAGCTGCACGCCGGCCATGTTGATCGACACGGGCGGCACGTCCAGGCCCTGCATGCGCCACTCCTTGCGGGCGCGACACGCCTCGCGGATGACCCAGTCGCCCAGGCCCACGATCAGGCCGGACTCCTCGGCGATCGGCACGAACTCGGCCGGCGAGATGTCGCCGAGTTCCGCATCACGCCAGCGGATCAGCGCCTCGGCGCCGACCATCTTGCCATCCGTCAGGGAAACGAGCGGCTGGTAGAACAGCTTGAAGTCGCGCGACTCGACCGCCTTGCGCAGCCGCTGCTCCAGCCGCAGGCGCAGGTCGACGCGCCGCGCCACGGTCGGGGTGTAGAAGGCGAACGTGCGGCGGCCGCTGTCCTTCGCCTGGTACATCGCCGCGTCGGCCGCGTTCAGCAGGGAGTCGAGGTCGACCCCGTCCTGCGGGAAGAAGCTGATGCCGACCGATGGCGTGACGGAGACTTCCATGCCGAGGATCCGGGCCGGCTCCGAGATCGACTTGATCAGCGCCTGAGCCACCTCGACGGCGCGCTCTGCGCGCGGGATGTCGACCAGCAGCGCCACCAGTTCATCGCCGCCGCGGCGGCCGAGCAGGCCAGGCTCGCCGATGATGTCCCGCATCCGGCTGGCAACGATCGACAGCATCTGGTCGCCGACACGGTGCCCGTAGCCATTGTTGAGCAGGCGGAAGTTGTCGAGATCGATGAACAGCAGCGCGCAGCGCTTGTCGTCCGCATACGCGCTCGCCAGCAGCCGCCCGGCGCGCTCGTCGAAGGTCTGCCGGTTGGCGAGCTGCGTCAGGCTGTCGACCGTCGCGAGGCGCTCGATGCGCTCCTGCGCCCGCACCTGTTCCGTGATGTTCTTGCCGATGCCGCGGTAGCCGCGGAACGACCCGTCGCCGTCGAACACGGGATCGCCGCTCGTCACGTGGTAGACGAACGACCCGTCGGACATCCAGCGGCGGACCATGACGTCGCGGAAGGACCGGCGCGCCTGCAGGATCGCCCGTACTTCGTCCCACGAGGAGGGCTGGATCAGTTCGCCCGGCAGCTCCCACTGGTGCCTGCCGATCACATCCCCGTCCGCCAGGTCGAGCGTGTCGCGCGCGCCCCGGCGCAGCTGGGTGAAGCGCAGTTCCTCGTCCATCTCCCAGTACCAGTCCGAGGACAGCTCGGTGAGCGCGCGGAAGCGGGCCTCGCTGTCCGAGATCCGGGCGATCAGCGCTTCCCGCTCGGTGACGTCCCATGCCAGCCCGCGGTAGCCGATCAGCTGCCCCTGCTCGATCACGGGGTGGCCGGAAATCTCGTAGAAACTTGGAGCGCCGGCCGCGTTGCGGAACTTCAGCTTCAAGTCGCGGAACGACGCGCGCTCGGCCACCCGGCGCTTCAACGCCTCCCAGTCCACCGCCAGGGTCGGATCGAGCCCCTCCAGTTCCCACAGCTGCCGGCCCTGCACGAGTTCGGCCATGTGCGACTCGCGTTCCGGCGCACCGTGGACGCGGGTGATCCGCAGGTCCGGATCGGCCTCCCAGTACCACTCGGTGGCGAGCAGCGTCAGCGCACGGAAGCGCTCTTCGCTGCGGCGCAGCGCCACCAGCGTCTCCTCGCGTTCCGTCACATCACGGCCCGCCCCGTAGTAGCCCTGGAACGCGCCGTTCTCATCGAAGATCGGCTTGCCTGTTACCGCGATCCACATCGTCACGCCATCGTCGCGTCGCGTCTTGTATGTGAACCACGGGAACGGTTCGTGTCCTGCAACACGCGCGCGATAGTCGGCGAGGGCCGCCGGATCCGCCTCGAATCCCGGCATCTCGGTCCGCTTGCGTCCGATCAGGTGGCTCGAGTGGACATTGACGAAGCGCTCCATCGTGCTCGAGAACTCGATGAACCGCCCGTCCGCATCCTGCCGCCAGAACCAGTCGTACGTGAGTTCCGCGAGGTCATCCATCAGCCGCCGGCGATGCGACAGCTCATGCTCGATGAGCTTCTGTTCGGTGACGTCGCGCCGGAAGCTGATGATGCCGCCCCCGGCGGTGCGGCAATCGGTCATCAGCAGCCAGCGGCCGCCGGCATGCTGCACGGTTTCAGTGACTTCCGAGCCGCTGCGGCGGCGGTTGGAGTCGTGCATGAACTGCTCGAGCGTCCGACCGTCGATGACCTCCGCCGGTGCCCGCTTGTAATACTCGCGCACGAGATCGGGAAAGAAGGCGCCCGGCTTGAGCAATTCGCCAATCTCCGGATACTGCGCGCGGAACGCCGGGTTGCAGTTGAGCAGGCGATCATCCGGGCCGTACAGCGCGATCCCGACGTCCATCGAATCGATCGACTGCTGCCAGGCGCGATCGCGTTCACGCAGCCCGGTGAGCGCACTGCGACTGGCCACCAGCCAGAACACGAGCACCAAGAACAGCGCCGCGCCCGAACAGGCATGCAGGACGGCCAGCAGCCCGGCCTGGCTTCCCGTGGATACCATCGTCGCGGCCAGCGTCGCCATCGAAAGGACGGCCAGCACGCCGATCAGTCCCCGCAGCCAACCGGCGTCGGCGAGCGCGGCCAGGCGCCGGCCACCGTTCGGTGTCGCGCCGCCTGCGGAGTCCTGTCTTACCTGTTCAGGCATCGTTCGTCCCGGTCCGGCAAGCGTCAGGCGCCGCCGGTGCGCGCAAGTATGCGTGAAAGGTTCCGCCCCAAAAAGCCGCGTCTCCGGTACAAAACACCAGCCAGCCGGCTGGCCAGCCGCCGTCAGACGTCGGCTTCGACCTCGTGACCGTGTTCCTCGAGCCACGCGCGGCGCGCCTGGCTCTCCGCCCGCCCCATCAGCATCGTCATCATCGCCGCGGTCGGTCCGGCCCCCATGTCGCCCAGGCCGACGCGCAGCAGGCGGCGCGTGTCCGGGTTCATCGTCGTTTCCCACAGCTGCTCTGGGCTCATTTCGCCCAGCCCCTTGAAGCGCGCGATGTTCCAGCTGCCAGCCCGTACACCCTCGTCGGCCAGCTTCTCGACGACCGCTTCGAGTTCGTCGTCATCCAGGCAGTACAGGCGCCGCGCGGGACGCTTGCCCTGCGCCGGCACGTCCACGCGGAACAGCGGCGGGCGCGCGACAAAGATGTGGCCGCGCTCGACGAGCCCCGGAAAGTGCCGGAAGAACAGCGTCAGGAGCAGAACCTGGATGTGCGAGCCGTCGACGTCGGCATCGGCGAGGATGCAGATCTTGCCGTAGCGCAGCCCGTCCAGGTTCACGTCGTCGTTCGGCCCGTGCGGGTCGACGCCGATTGCGACCGCGATGTCGTGCACCTCGGCATTGCCGAACAGGCGGTCGCGCTCGACCTCCCACGTGTTGAGCACCTTGCCGCGCAGCGGCAGGATCGCCTGGAACTCCTTCTCTCGGCCCATCTTGGCCGACCCGCCGGCCGAGTCTCCTTCGACCAGGAACAGTTCATTGCGATCGAGATCCGTCGACTCGCAGTCGGTGAGCTTGCCCGGCAGCACGGCGACCGCCGAGCCCTTCCTCTTCTCGACCTTCTGGCTTGCGCGGGCGCGCGCCTGTGCCTGCCGCACCACGAGGTCGGCGAGTTGCCGGCCTTCGCTGGGATTGTGGTTCAGCCAGAACTCGAGCTGGGGGCGCACGTAGGATGAAACCAGCCGCAGCGCGTCGCGGCTGTTCAGTCGCTCCTTGATCTGACCCTGGAACTGCGGATCGAGCACCTTCGCCGACAGCACGAAGCTGGCGCGCGCGAACACGTCTTCGGGCAGCAGCTTCACGCCCTTCGGCAGCAGTCCGTGGGCATCGATGAACGCCCTGACCGCATTGAAGAGGCCCTCCCTCAGGCCGGCCTCGTGCGTGCCGCCCGCCGGGGTCGGAATCAGGTTCACGTACGACTCGCGCGCCACCGCGCCGTCGTCGGTCCACACGACGACCCAACTGGCTCCCTCGCCTTCCGCGAACGTCTCGTCGTCCGCCCCGGCGAAGGCCGACGACTCGAACGGGGGCAGCAGCGGCTCGACCGGCAACAGGCTCAGCAGGTACTCGCGCAGGCCGCCCTCGTACTTCCACCGCCTGGTCGCGCCGGCCTTCTCGAGCGTCAGCGTGATCTCCGTGCCCGGCAGCAGCACGGCCTTGCTTCGGAGCAACCGTTCGAGTTCGTCGACCGGGACCTGCGCCGTGTCGAAATACTTCGGATTCGGCCACACGGATACCCGGGTGCCCGTCGTCTTGCCAGAGCCCTTTGCCGACATGGATTTCAATGGCTGCCTGACATCGCCATCGGCAAACCCGATCGTGTGCATCTTGCCGTCGCGCCACACCGTGACATCCAGGCGCGAGGCGAGTGCGTTCGTCACCGAGACGCCAACGCCGTGCAGCCCGCCGGAAAAGGAGTAGGCGCCGCCAGCCCGCTTGTCGAACTTTCCACCGGCATGGAGCCGCGTGAACACGATTTCGACGACGGGTGCCTTTTCCTCCGGGTGCAGCCCGACCGGGATGCCGCGCCCATCGTCCTCGACGCTGACCGATCCGTCCTTGTGGAGAATGACGTCGACGCGGCTGCCGAAGCCAGCGAGGATCTCGTCGGACGCGTTGTCGATGACCTCCTGCACGACGTGCAAGGGGCTGTCGGTGCGGGTGTACATCCCCGGCCGCTGCTTCACCGGCTCCAGCCCCTTGAGGACGCGGATCGATGCTTCGCCGTATTCGGCACGGCGACTGGATGCTGGCTTCTGGCGTTCTTGCATGTCCGGTTACTTCGAGTTGTCCCCAGTTTCTGTGGAAAACCTGTCGCGCGAGGAGCCCAAACCCGCGCCGTTGCTGGCTTCGGTCGGATTGATCACTTGATGAGCAGTGGCCCCATGGCGAAGGAAGATGTCAGCGCAGACCGCACATCTGTGCGATGGCCGCCCAGTCGAGCCGCATGTCCGGGTGCAGGTAGCCCAGGAATCCCACGGCGAGCAGCGCAGCGGCACCCAGCCACGCGATCCATCCGAGTCGACGCGACGCCATGGCGGGTTCCTCAGACCGGAGCGCCCGCGGCCCGCGCAAGCGGCCGCTCGTTGACCGGCCACGACAGGGCGGCCGCCGCGAAGGCGAGCCCGATCCCCAACCACCAGATCAGGTCGTAGGACCCGGTGGTTTCGAACACGTAACCGCCGAGCCAGACGCCCGCGAAGCCGCCGATCTGGTGCCCCAGGAACACGATTCCGTAGAGCGTCGATGCATAGCGCAGTCCGTAGATCTGCCCGATCAGTCCATTGGTGAGCGGAACCGTGCCCAGCCACAGCAGCCCCATCCCGGCCGCGAACACGTACAGGACCACAGGGGTCAGCGGGAACAGCAGCAAGGAAGCGATGAACAGGGCACGCAGGCCGTAGAGCCATACCAGCAGGTTCTTCTTGCTGTAACGCCCTCCGAGCCATCCGCAGCCGTACGAACCCACCACGTTGAACAGTCCGATCAACGCGATCGCGATGGCGCCGTGCGCTGCCGTCAGGCCTCGGTCGGTGACGTACGAGGGCAGGTGCAGGGTGATGAACGCCGTGTGGAATCCGCACACGAAAAAGCTCCAGAAGAGGTAGTGGTACGAGCCGGTGCCCACTGCCTCACGGAACGCGGCGCCCAGCGACTGCTGGAACTGGGCGGCCCCGGCCCGCGCCCGTCCACGCAGCATGAAAGCCAGCGGAAGCCCGAAAGCCGACACGGCTGACAGGACCAGCAGCGCCGAATACCAGTCGAAGTGCGCAATCAACTGCTGCCCGAACGGCACCATCAGGAACTGGCCCATCGAGCCGCCCGCGCTGGCGATGCCCAGCGCCACGCTGCGCCGTTCCGGCGTGACACTGCGCGCGACCACGCCGAGCACGACGCCGAATGTCGTGCCGCTCTGTCCCAGCCCGACCAGCACGCCCGCCGTCCAGTAGAGCTCGGACGCCGATTGCGCGTGCGCCATCCCGAACAGGCCGGCGGCATACAGCAGCGCGCCGAGCACGATGGTCCGGCCGGCGCCGTAGCGGTCCGCGACGCCACCGAACAGCGGCGCACCAAGGCCCCACACGAGGCTCTGGATCGCAAACGCGAGGGAAAAGACTTCGCGCGACCAGCCACGGTCGACGCTCATCGGCTGCAGGAACAGGCCGAACGTCGCGCGCACGCCCAGCGCGATCAGCAGGATCGCCACGGCGGCGGCCAGCACGAACTCGGGACGGCGAGCGGACTTCAAACGGGAGGGGACAGTGAACCGGGTGAGCAGGCGATTCTACGTGACCCGGTCGTTATACTGCCCGCGCTCCCCGTAGTTCAATGGATAGAACAAGTGCCTCCTAAGCGCTAGATGTGGGTTCGATTCCCGCCGGGGGGGCCAGACAACCCGCGATGCAACGGGCGTTCCCGCTAGCCGGGCGCATCAAGTGAGGACCTCGGCATGACCGAACGTTCATTGTCCACGATGCATGGTCGCTTCGACCTGATCTTCCGGATCGTCGCCGCGGCAGTCATCGTAGTCGGCATCTTCCTGGTGCTTATGCCGTTCCTCAGCGCGCTGCTGGTCGCCGGCGTGCTCGCGATTGCGACCTGGCCGCTGTACCAGCGCATTCACACCGGCCTCGCCGGTCGGTCGACCTGGGCCGCCACGCTGATGCTGCTGCTGATCCTGGTGCTCGTGGTCATCCCGATCAGCCTGCTGGCGGGTGCCGCGGCTGACCAGCTGCCGACGCTCGTCGGCGTGGTGAAGGGCTGGGTGAGCGGCGGTGTCCATGTGCCCGAACAACTGAAGAGCATCCCGCTGGTCGGCGACAAGGTCTACGAACAGCTGGCCCAGCTCACCACGGACCGGGCCCAGATGGGTGCCCTGCTCCAAAAGGCACTCGAGCCGGCCGGCAAGCTGTCGGTCGCCTTCGTGCGGGTCCTGGGCGACGGCATCCTGCAGTTGCTGCTGGTCGCATTCATCGCGTTCTTCTACTACCGCGACGGACACCGCATCGCCGAGGTGATCCAGCGCATCGCCGGGCGCCTGTCGGGCGAGATGAGCACTGAAATGCTTCACATCGTCGTCGGCACCACGCGCAGCGTGTTCATCGGCCTCGTTGGCACCGCCGCCGCGCAGGGCCTGGTGGCGTTCATCGGCTTCCTGATTGCCGGCGTGCCGGCGGCCTTCCTGCTGAGCGTCGGCACCTTCGTGCTGTCGGTCGTGCCGATGGGGCCGGTGCTGCTCTGGGGCGGCGCCGCCGTCTGGCTGTATCTGCACGGCGAGACGGGCTGGGCGATCTTCATGGTGGTCTGGGGTGCGGTCGTCATCAGCAGCATCGACAATTTCCTGAAGCCGCTGCTGATCGCGCGCGGCTCGACGTTGTCGCTCGGTCTGATCTTCCTCGGCGTGCTGGGCGGCGTGTTCGCGTTCGGCTTCATCGGGGTGATCCTGGGGCCGGTCCTGCTGGCGCTGGGCGTTGCCCTGGGCCGGGCATGGATCGCCGCCAAGGATCCCGGGATCGCCCTGGCCGCGGGGATCGCAGCGCCCGCGGCGGCGTCCTCTGCCGTTGCGTCCGGATCGACGCCGACCCGGTCCTAGGGCCCTGCTGGGTCAGATGCGCAGGAAGTGCGTCCGGTAGTGCTTCAATTCGTCGATGGACTCGTAGATGTCGGCGAGGGCTTCGTGCCGGCTCTTCTTGTCGAACGAGCGGTACACCTCGGGCCGCCAGCGCCGTGAGAGCTCCTTCAAGGTGCTGACGTCGACGTTGCGGTAGTGAAAGAACGCCTCGAGCCGGGGCATCCAGCGCGCCATGAACCGGCGGTCCTGGCAGATCGAGTTGCCGCACATCGGCGCCTTGCCGCGCGGCACCAGCGGCGCGAGAAACTCGATCAGGCTGTCGCTCGCACCCTCCTCGTCGAGCTTGGAAGCGCGGACCTTCTCCGTCAGGCCGGACCGCGCGTGGGTCGCGGTGTTCCAGCTGTCCATTGCCGCGAGGATGCCGTCGTCCTGCCGGATCACGAGCACCGGTCCTTCCGCGATGACCTCGAGATCAGCATCCGTCACGACCACGGCCACCTCGATGACGCGGTCGGAGTCAGGGTTCAGTCCGGTCATCTCCATGTCCACCCAGACGAGATTCGCCTCGGAAAACCGGGGATGACGGGAAGTGTTCGCCTCGGGGGGCTGTGACATAATCTTCCGAACTTCAGGGGCGCGCGATTGTCGCACAGCGAGACGCGCGCCTTGCCATTTCTGGATCCGATGTCCCTCGTCCTCACGATCGCCTTCGTCGCCTTCCTTCTCGCGATGGTGGGCCTCAAGTACTGGCTCGCGTGGCGCCAGATCCGCCACGTCACGGAGCACGCGGCCGCCGTGCCGCGGCAGTTCGCCGACCGGGTGTCGCTCGATGCGCACCGCCGCGCGGCCGCCTACACCGTCGAGAAGACCCGGCTCGGCCTGTTCGAGACCGCGTTCGGCGCGGCGCTGCTCGTCGGTCTGACGCTGCTCGGCGGCCTCGACTGGCTGGTCGGTCGGCTGTCGACCCTGACGAACAGCGACTTCGTGCTGCAGATGCTGATCGTGTCGGTCGTGCTGCTGCTCGCCAGCCTGCTCGATCTGCCGTTCGCGTGGTACCGGCAGTTCCGGATCGAGCAGAAATTCGGATTCAATCGCATGACCCTGAGGCTCTGGATCGCCGACCTGGCGAAGTCGCTGGTCCTGACCGCCACGCTCGGTCTGCCGCTGCTCGCTGCAGTGCTCTGGCTGATGGACCGGGCCGGTGACCTCTGGTGGATCTACGCATGGTTGCTGTGGGTTGGCTTCAACGCGCTGGTGCTGGTGCTGTACCCGACACTGATCGCGCCGCTGTTCAACAAGTTCGAACCGCTGAAGGATGGTGGTCTCGCGGATCGCATCGCCGCCCTGCTCGCCCGCACGGGGTTCTCGAGCAGGGGCGTGTTCGTGATGGACGGGTCGCGCCGCTCGGCGCACGGCAACGCCTACTTCACGGGCCTCGGACGGGCGAAGCGCATCGTGTTCTTCGATACCCTGGTCGAGCGCCTGCAGCCGTCCGAGATCGAGGCCGTGCTCGCCCACGAACTCGGCCACTTCAGGCTGCGCCACATCGCGAAGCGGCTGATCCTGTCCTTCGTCGCCAGCCTCGCCTTCCTGGCCCTGCTCGGATGGCTGGTCAACCAGGCCTGGTTCTACACGGGGCTCGGCGTGACACCGTCGCTCGCCGGCTCCAACCATGGAATCGCTCTGGTGCTGTTCGCCCTGGTGCTCCCGGTGTTCACGTTCCTGTTTGCGCCGCTTGCAAGCCTGCTGTCGCGCCGGCACGAGTTCGAGGCCGATGCCTTCGCGGCCCGTCACGCGTCGGCCGGCGACCTGATCAACGCCCTCGTGAAGCTCTACCAGGACAACGCGTCGACGCTGACGCCGGACCCGCTGCATTCGGCGTTCTACGACTCCCACCCGCCGGCATCGACCCGCATCGAGCGGCTGGCGCAGCAACCGGTCTGACAATGAGGTCCCGAGAGCAGCTTCTCGCCGCGCATTGCCGGCCGGTGACGTCGCCCGCGATGAGCGGGGAAGAAGTGAAGCGGCAACTCGAAGTCCTCCCGGACTGGCAACTGGTGCGCGGGGCCCTGTCGCGCACCTTCCGCTTCGCGGACTATTGCGAGACGATCGCCTTCGTCAACGCCATCGTCCACATGATCCACTCGGAGGACCATCACCCGGACCTCTGCGTCGGCTATGACCGTTGCGAAGTGAGCTTCAGCACGCATTCCGCCGGGGGCATCACGGACAACGACTTCATCTGCGCCGCGAAGACGGACGCGATCCACGCGCATCGCTACGGCTCGGCCGCCGCATGAAGGAGTCCGCGCGCTCCGCCGACGCGGCGGACTTCGACGCGCGCGTGGTGGCCACCTTTGGAAGGCAGTTCCTGGTCGCGGACCCGTCGGGTGCCGTATGGTCGGCGACGCGTCGCGGCAAGAAGGGCGACGTCGTCGTCGGCGACCAGGTCCGCGTGCGCGCCTCGGCTCCCGGCCAGGTGCGCATCGAAGGCGTGCATCCGCGTCGCTCGCTGCTGTTCCGCGCCGACGGCTTCCGCACGAAGGAACTGGCGGCGAACATCGACCTCGTCCTCGTCGTCTACGCCGCGCGCCCGAGCTTCAACCGCTGGTTCGCCTGGAAGGCGCTGGTCGCCGCTCACGCCGCGGGCATCGACGCCGTCGTCGTCCAGAACAAGACCGAACTCGATGACTCGGGCGAAGCTGGCGAATTCCGCCTGGCGCTCGCCCGGCTTGGCGTGACCACGATCGGCGTGTCCGCGAAAGGCGACCCGGAGCGAACCCGTTCGGCGCTCGCTGCGATCACGCGTGATCGCGCGAGCCTGCTGGTGGGGCAGTCGGGCATGGGCAAGTCGACTTTGTTGAACCTTCTCGTGCCGGACGCCGGAGCTCGAACGCAGGAGTACTCGCAGCGGCTGGACCTCGGCAAGCAGACGACGACGGCCTCGCGCTGGTTCGCCCTGCCGTCCGGGGGCTCCATCGTCGACACGCCGGGTTTCCAGGAGTTCGGGCTGGCGAACGTGCCGCTCGCTGAACTCGCCGGAAGTCTTCCGGAATTCCGGCCGGCACTTGGCGGGTGTCGCTTCCTCGACTGCCGCCATCTGGCCGAGCCCGGTTGCGCCGTGCGCGCACTGGTCGACTCCGGCGCCATCACTGCCGAACGCTACGCGTTCTATCGTTCTCTCGCCGAGGCCCATCCACTGTGAAACTCGTCGCGCGCGCCGACCACCCGCTGCAGGCGGCGATCTGGGCCGACACCCTGCGTGCCGCGGGCATACGCTGCGAGGTGCGCAACACGGCGCTGTCAGGCGCGCTCGGCGAGATCCCGTTCCTTGAATGCGCGCCGCAGCTGTGGCTCGTCGACGACGCCGATGAAACCCGCGCGCGCAGCATCCTGCACGCGCTCAAGCAGCCGGTGAGCGGGGCCGCCTGGTGCTGCGCGACCTGCGGCGAGGAATCCGAACCGCAGTTCGGCAGTTGCTGGAAGTGCGGGGCTCCGCGTCCGGCCTAGGCGAACCAGCCGGCCAGGGTCAGCGCAAGCAGCAGCGCCAGCCACAGCAGTATCGAACGCCACACCAGGCCAACCACGGACCGCAGTGCGGGCACGCCCGGATCGGCCAGGCCTGCCCCCTCGTTTCCGACTTCGTCGAAGTGACGCGCCGCCTCGGTCGTCGGCATCAGGCGCAGCCCGAGGGCACCGCTGGCGGCCGCCAGGATCAATGTGCGCGAATCCGGCGTCGGCAAGCCCGCTGCCGGCGCCTGCCGCGCGACCTGGCGCCAGCAGTAGATCGCTCCTTCGAAGTCGCCGACGATGGCGAACCCGAGCGATGTCAGCCGCGCCGGAATCCAGTCGATCCATGCGAACGCCTTGCTGGCGAATTCGCCGAAGCGATCCGGAGGCGTCGCTGCGCTTGGCGGGCGCTCCCAGACGCGGGCAACATGCTCCGCCAGGCGGTACAGGACCGCCCCCATCGGACCGGGCAGCACGAGGAACCAGAAGAAGACGCCGAACACATGGCGCTGCGCGAGCAGAAGGCCATGTTCGATGGCCTGCCGCACGACCTCGTCTTGCGACAGGTCGGCCGCGGTGAACGACGGATCCCTTAGCTGCTTCCACGCCGTCAGTTCCCGGCGCGCGGCGTTCAGGTCACCGTTCGCCAGCGCGATCTGGATCTCGGTCCCACGGTGGCTGAACTGGCGGAAGCCGAGCGCAAAGAACAGCACCGCCACGTTGACCGCCAACCCCAGCACGACGCTGATCGACGCCGCAACCGCATAGGCCGCGCCGACGACCAGGGTCAGCCCGACCACGACAAGGAGCCAGGCGTACGCCCCGTGGCGCCTGCGACCGGCGTTCAGGTTGCGCTCGGCCCATCCGGAAATCTGGCGCACGGCGCCATAGACCGGGTTCGCGGCCGGCAACGGCCGCAGTTGCTCGAGCAACAACGTAATGACGAGGGAAAGCCAGCCCAAGGTCGACACCTCCGCGTCCGATTGTAGAGGGGTGCCCCCCGCGCGCCGTCAAGCGCGCAGGAAGTGGTAGAAGTTGCGCAGCATTGCCGCCGTCGCACCCCAGATGAAATACCGCCGTTCCGCGTGGTATGGCATCGCGTAGAAGGTGCGCGCGATGTCCGCGTAGCGGTACAGACGGCGCTCGTGGTTGGCCGGGTTCATGAGGAAGGTCAGTGGCACTTCGAACGCCTCGGACACCTCGAACGTGTCCAGGCGCAGCGTGAACGGACGTTCGATCAGACCGACGACCGGCGTGACCCGGTAGCCGGTGACCGTACGGTATTCCGGCAGGCTGCCAAGGACGTCGACCACCGACGCCGGCAGTCCGATCTCCTCCTCGCTTTCGCGCAACGCGGTGGCGATCGCGTCGGAGTCCATGTCCTCCACGCGCCCGCCGGGAAAGCTGATCTGCCCCGCATGATCGGTCAGGTGGGCCGTGCGCTGCGTCAGAAGCACCCGCACTTCGTCCCCGCGTACCACTAGAGGAACCAGAACCGACGCGGGCCGCGGCTCGAGGTCCGGGTCGAACAGCCGCGCGTCGGAGCGCATCTCTGGAGTCCACGCGGGCGGCTGCGCGAAGCGGCTGCGCAGCGCGCGCGGCAGCATGACCTCCGGCTCAACCGGCGCGCCGCGCCGCTGCGGGTCGATGAACTCCGGGTCGAGCGGAACCTGTTCCGGGTCGATGACCGGTCGGAACCGTGACGGAACGGGATCGCTCATCTCGTCGGACGGGTGGCCGCGCGAGCAAAAAGGCCGCCGCAAGCGGCGGCCTTGCGCGGGCCGGGCCCGTCCCGACCCTACTCGGTCTTGGCCGCTGCCTTGTCGGCCGCCGCCTTCGCCGCGGCGCTCTTGTGCTCGAGCTTCTCGCGGATCCGGGCCGATTTGCCAGAGCGATCGCGCAGGTAGTACAGCTTCGCGCGCCGCACGTCGCCGCGCCGCTTGACCTCGATCGACGCGATCGTCGGTGAATACAGCTGGAAGGTGCGCTCGACGCCCTCGCCGCTCGACACCTTGCGGACGACGAACGAAGAGTTCAGGCCGCGGTTGCGGCGGCCGATCACCACGCCCTCGAAGGCCTGCACGCGCTTGCGCGTGCCCTCGACGACGTTGACGCTGACGATCACCGTGTCCCCCGGGGCAAACGGCGGAATCGTCTTGTTGGCGGTCAGGCGCGTCAGTTCTTCCTGTTCCAGCTTCTCGATGATGTTCATCTCTGCTCCTTGAACCATCGTCGTGCGGCTCTGTTCGATGTGTTGCCGCCGAGAGGATGGGGCCCTGCTTGCTGCATTACCGCGGCGGGCTACCCCGCCGCACCCTTCTGCGCGATCTCGCGCAAATCCATTTCGTCCTGCACGCTCAGGCGCCCCGTCGCCCTCGCCCACTCGACGAGGTCCGGTCGCTGCGCCTGGGTCGCGGACAGCGCCTGCCGCCGCCGCCACGCGGCGATGTCGGCATGGTGCCCCGACGTCAGCACGTCCGGCACCGCCCGACCCCGCCACACCTCCGGCCGCGTGTAGTGCGGGCCGTCCAGCAGGCCGGTCGCGAACGATTCCTCGTCCGCGGACGCTTCCTTCAGCGCTCCGGGCAACTGCCTCACGATGGCATCGATCAGGGCCATCGCCGGCACTTCGCCGCCCGACATCACGAAGTCACCGACGGATACCACCTCGTCCACGCACTCCTCGAGGAAGCGTTCGTCGATCGCCTCGTACCGCCCGCAGACCAGCGCGAGCGAACCACCCTTCTCGGCCAGCCGCCTGACCCGCTCGTCGGTCAGCGGCTTGCCGCCCGGCGCAAACGTCACGACGTGCGCGGCCCCGCCGTCCGCCTTCGCTGCCGCGACCGCTTGCGCCAGCGGCTCGGCCATCATCACCATCCCCGGACCGCCGCCGTACGGACGGTCGTCCACGGTCCGGTGCGCGTCACTGGTGAAATCGCGCGGATTCCAGCTCACCAGCGACCACAGCCCCTGCTCATGCGCGCGCCGCGTGATGCCGTGCTCCGTGATCGCCGCGAACATCGCGGGAAACAGCGTGATCACGTCGAAGCGCATCCGCGGTCCCTCATGCCCAGTCGCGCTGCCAGTCGACCCGGATCACCCTTCCGGCAACGTCGACCTCGTCCACGTACGGCTCGACCAGCGGGATCAGGCAGGTGCCCGCCTGGTCCGTCACTTCCAGCCACTGCCGCAGCACGCCGGCGACTTCGTTGGCGCGCAGCCCTGCGACCTCGCCGAGCGTCTCACCGGACCGGTTGACCACCCGGCTTCCGAGCAGATCGCTCAGGTAATGCTCACCTTCAGCCAGCGGAGGAAACTCGCCTCTCGCCACCGCCACCGTTGCGCCCTTCAGCGCGTCGGCAGCCTCCTTTGACTCACACCCGGCCCACTTGGCCAGGATTGCCGTTCCGTGCCGGCGACAGGACTGGACCGACAGCCGTTCCCGGCTGCCTCCCCGGATCAGCCACCAGCCGGCGACCGCCTCGAGGACCCTGCCGTCCGCCGCAAACGGTGCGATCCGCACCGAACCCCTGA
>Ga0224500_10000830_pt1 | contig 19712 bp, 16 predicted proteins | sample SF_Oct11_sed_USG_FD_168126 | JGI IMG/M metagenome (GOLD analysis project Ga0224500, IMG submission 168126) | Sediment microbial communities from San Francisco Bay, California, United States - SF_Oct11_sed_USGS_4_1 | ecosystem: Environmental > Aquatic > Marine > Sediment | place: USA: California... | reverse complement strand
GATCGAGATCCCCGAGAACGCGAACACGATCCGCAACATCATGCACCTGACCCTGTATTCACAGGATCACCTGGTGCACTTCTATCACCTGCACGCCCTCGACTGGGTGGACGTGGTGAGCGCGCTTTCCGCGGATCCGAAGGCGACGTCCGAACTGGCACAGTCGATCTCGAGCTGGCCGCTGTCTTCGCCGGGCTACTTCCGCGACCTGCAGAACCGCCTGAAGAAGTTCGTCGAGTCGGGACAGCTCGGCCCGTTCCGCAACGGCTACTGGGGCCACCCGGCGTACAAGCTGCCGCCCGAAGCGAACCTGATGGCGGTCGCGCACTACCTCGAGGCGCTCGATTTCCAGAAGGAAATCGTCAAGATCCAGACGATCTTCGGCGGCCGCAACCCGCATCCGAACTGGCTGGTGGGCGGCGTGCCGTCGCCGATCAACCTGAACGCGGCGGGCGCGGTCGGCGCGGTCAACATGGAGCGGCTCAACATGGTCGGCCGGATCATCGACCGCACCATCGAGTTCATCGACAACGTCTACATCCCCGACCTGATCGCGATTGCCGGTTTCTACAAGGACTGGGCGGCGATCGGCGGCGGCCTGTCGTCGAAGTACCTGATGTCGTACGGCGACCTGCCGAAGAGCGCCAACGACTACAGCGCAGGCAACCTGATGATGCCGCGCGGCGCGATCGTCGACGGCAACCTGGGCGAAGTGCAGGACATCGACCTCGACGCGCTCGACCAGGTGCAGGAGTTCGTCACGCACTCCTGGTACAAGTACGGCGACGAGCAGCAGGGCCTGCACCCGTACGAAGGCGAAACCGTCCCGAACTTCGACATCGGCGGCGCGAAGGGCACCAAGACGCGCGTCGAGGCGTTCGACGAGTCCGCGAAGTACTCGTGGGTCAAGTCGCCGCGCTGGAAGGGCCACGCGATGGAAGTCGGCCCGCTCGCGCGCTACGTGATCGGCTACGTCAAGGGTATCCCGGAGTTCAAGGAGCCCACGGACATGGTGCTCGCCAAGCTCGGCGGCGTGCCGGTGACGGCGCTGTTCTCGACGCTCGGCCGCACGGCGGCCCGTGGACTGGAATGCAGCTGGGCGGCGCACAAGCTGAAAGACGAGTTCAACAAGCTCATCGCCAACATCAAGGCCGGCGACACGGCCACCGCGAACATGGACAACTTCGAGCCGTCCACCTGGGCCAAGTCGGCCAGGGGTCACGGCTTCGTCGAAGCCCCGCGCGGCTCGCTGTGCCACTGGATCGACATCGAGGACAAGAAGATCAAGAACTACCAGTGCGTCGTGCCGACCACCTGGAACGCAAGCCCGCGCGACCCGGCCGGCAAGATCGGCGCGTACGAGGCCGCGTTGCTCGATACGCCGATGCACGATCCCGAGCAGCCGCTCGAGATCCTGCGCACGATCCACAGCTTCGACCCATGCCTGGCGTGCGCTACGCACGTGCTCGACATGGAGGGCAACGAGGTCACGAGCGTCCAGGTCCGGTAAGGAGTGATGTCATGAGCAAGATGTATCACCCTTCGACCCCGCTGCCCAACAGGGTGCGGGAAGGGCACTTCGGCGAGGCGATTCTGCCACCTGCCGGCGTGCAACCGGGCCCGGTGTATGTGTACGACGCGGGGATCCGCATCTGGCACTGGGTGACCTTCCTGGCCATCATCGTGCTGTGCGTGACGGGGTACTTCATCGGCTCGCCACCGCCGTCGATCGGCGGTGAGGCCTATGGGCACTACCTGTTCGGCTGGATTCGCTTCACGCACTTCGCGGCGGGGATGATCCTCGGCGTGGCGTTCGTGCTGCGGCTGTACCGCCTGCTGTTCGGCGGCAAGCATGCCCGGCAGATCTTCTGGATTCCCTTCTGGAGCATCGCCTGGTGGAAGGACATCTTCGCGGAGATCGGCTGGTACCTGTTCATCGGCAAGCCGAAGGAGTACGTAGGCCACAATCCGCTCGCGCACATCGCGATGTTCTTCATGTTCGTGCTGCCGATGTTCGTGCTGCTCTTCACCGGCTTTGCCCTCTACGCGGAAGGCGCCGGCGTCCAGAGCGGCTGGTACACGTGGTTCGGCTGGGTGTTCGGCGTGCTCGGCGACTCGATGACCGTGCACACGTGGCACCATGTCGCCATGTGGGTCGTCATCATCTTCTCGATCGTCCACATGTACATGGCGATCCGCGAGGACATGACGCACCGCCAGACGACGATCAGCTCGATGATCAGCGGCTGGAGGTTCTACCGCTGAACCAGGGCGCAGGCCCTGCGACAGGCCGTTAACGGGACCGCGGGACGAGGGCGATCGTCGCCTGGAATCCTTCGGTCCCGTCCTGCTTTTGGACACTATCCAGGTGCAGCGCCGGATGCACCTTTCGACGCGCGGGAGAGACGATGACTGATGTATCTGCGGCGCCGGAACGCCGCATCGTGGTCCTCGGGGTCGGCAACCTGCTGTGGGCCGATGAAGGCTTCGGCGTCCGCTGCGTCGAAGCGCTCGGCGAAGGCTGGGACCTGCCCCCGGACGTCGGCCTCATGGACGGCGGCACGCTCGGGCTGGCGCTCGTGCCGCTGCTGCTCGACACCACCCACGTGCTCCTGTTCGACGCCGTCGCGCATCGCGGCGAACCGGGCACGCTGATCGTCGCGCGCGACGACGAGATTCCCGCGCTGATGGGCGGCAACAAGATGAGCCTGCACCAGGTCGGGATGAACGACATCCTGGCGAGCCTGGAGCTGCTCAACCACAAGCCCGCGCATTTCACCGTGGTCGGCGTCAAGCCGGTGGAGCTCGCGGATTATGGCGGCAGCCTCACGGCGAAGGTGCAGTCGCAGATTCCCGGCGCGCTGCAGCTCGGCATCGACGAGCTGCGCCGCTGGGGCGTCGAGGTGGGCGAGCGCGCCGGCCGTCCCGAGCGCGATGTCGTGATCAGCGCGCTGCGGCAAGGGCGCTATGAATCCGGTCGTCCGGCGCCGGACGTCGCGTGCCGCCTGGGCGACGAGCGTTTCCTGGCGATCCGCGCCGCGGCCCAGGATCGCGGGGACGAAGAGACCGGGGGACCCGGCGCATGAGCGGCGTGATCGACGCACTGGTCTCGCACCCGTCCTGCGACGTGCTGCGCAGGTCCGAACTCGACGACTGGCTCGCCCGCAATCGGCGCGGCTTGCTGTTTTTCGTCGGCGACCGGCCCGAAGGTCTCGACGTGGCCGTGGTCGTGCGTGAACTCGCGACGAGCTACCAGGACCGGTTGCGCGTCGGCCTCATCGACCAGCGCGACGAGGCGGCCGTGATGACGCGCTTCGGCGTCGTCGTGATGCCTGCCGTCGTCTACATGCGCGACGGACAACCCGCCGAGCTCGTGGCGCGCATGCGCGACTGGCCGGTCTTCTCGCAAGCCGCCGATCGTCTGCTCGAAGACGCCGCGCCGGCTCCCCTCGCTGGAGGAAACGCATGACCGAACACGTCCTCGTCTGGCATCCGAAGGTTCCAGGAGATTCTCCCGCGGAGTCCGACGAGCAGCTGCGCCTGATCGGCATGCCAACCGGCCTGGTGCGCGCGGCACGTCAGACCCCTGCGGATGAAGAGCTCACGGCCGCTTCGCGCGCCGTCATGAACGAAGTGGTCGCTGACCTCAAGCGCCGCACGAGCGAGCCGGACGCTCCGCCGACGCGCGTGAGCCTGAGCGGGCTCAACGACTCGGAGAAGGCGACGATCGCCGACATCCTCGGCGAAGGCGATGTCTGGGCGAAGGTCGGCCTGGACGATGCCTATTGGCGGGTGGTCGAGTCGGTGATGGCCGGCATCTGGCGCATCGAAAGCAGCACGGCGGATGGCGCGCAGGGCGAATGGATCGAGATCGGTCCGGTGCCCACGCCGATCCTGCGCGCCGCGACCGAGCTGCCGCGCGCCGCGATCCAGGTGCCGGAGCAGATGCCGAAGGGTGCGATGAATGCGCCAGCATTGCTGTTCGAACTGCAGCAGCGTTCCAGCGACTACCGGCCTGGTGCCGAGAACCACGTCATCAACTTCACGTTGCTGCCTCTAACCGACGTCGATGCGCAGGTGCTGACGGCCGTGCTCGGGCAGGTCCCGCTGGTGATCCGCTCCGGCGGATTCGGCAGCTCGCGCGTGTTTGCGACGGGCTTGCGGCACGTCTGGGCGGTGCAGTTCATCAACGGCATGGGCAACGTGATCCTCGACACGCTCGAGATCGGCGGCGTGCCGGTTTCGGTCCTGGCAGCACGCGAGGACTTCGAAGACTCGGCCGGGCGTCTCGGCGAAATACTGCAGGCGTTCAATTGATGAGCCGCCCCTTCGAAAGCAGCTACGGCGGCGACGGCTCGAAGATCGCCGACGACACGCGGCTCGAATGCGGCATCTGCTGGTGGGTCTACGATCCGGCGCTCGGCGACGACGAGACGCAGACGCCGCCGGGCACGCCGTTCCGGCTGTTGCCCGACACCTGGGAGTGCCCGAACTGCGCGGCCAGCAAGAGCAAGTTCATGGTGATCGACAGCGCAACGCTGTCGGAAGACGACGCCGTGAACAATCTTGCGAACGCTTACCGGCGCGCGGCGCTCAAGGTAAAAGGCATGCCGATCTATAACCCGACGCTGGCGATTGAAGCCGTCGGCTTCCGCGAGCACGAGGGGCGCCAGGTCGGCGTGATGCTGACGCCGTGGTTCATGAACCTGACGGTGCTGCCGGCCCCGGCCGACCTGAAGATCTGGGTGGATGGCTCGACCACGCGCCTCGCGTTTCCTTCGGGGGCGTACGACTTCGTCGTGACCGACCTGCACGGTCTGGGCCTGATCGGCACGTGCTCGCTGTTCTCGACGATGACGGAGTTCACGGACCACGAGGCCGCGCAGCTCGCTGCCGCCTCGGTGGCCGAAGCGCTGTTCCTGGCCGAGCCGCCGCCGGCCCCACCCGCAGTATCGCGACGGCGTGTGCTCGGGGGTTGAGCTGCGTCAGCCGGCGCGCAGCTTGCCGGCGATGCACGCGCCGTAGAGTTGTTCGAAGTCCTGCTCGGTCATCGGCAGCGGGTTGCCGCCCGTCGAGGGGTCGTTGAGCGCCTGGGGCGCGAAGAGCCGGGCGTGTTCCGCGCGCACACCGATCCCGGCCAGCGTGTGCGGGATGCCGATCTCGCGGCGCAGTTCGAGCACCCAGGCCAGGAAGCCCGTGAACGATCGGTCGGCAAGACCAAGCCACGCGGCGAGACGCACCATGCGCTCCTCGAGCACCGCGCGGTTCCATTCGAGGACGTATGGCATGACCACGGCATTGGTGAGCCCGTGGTGCGTGCCGAGGTTCGCCGAGCACGGGTGGCTCAGGCTGTGCATGGCGCCGAGGCCTTTCTGGAAAGCGGTGGCACCCATCGATGACGCGATCAGCATGTGGGCGCGAGCCTCGAGATCGGCGCCGTTGGCCACGGCGCGCGGCAGGTAGTCCTTGACGAGGCGCATGCCCTCGACAGCGATGCCTTCTGCGAGTGGATGGTAGCCCGGGGCGCAGTACGCCTCGAGACTGTGCGACAGCGCGTCCATGCCCACGGCAGCCGTGATGCGGGGCGGCAGGCCCACGGTGAGTTCGGGATCCTCGAGCACGATCGCCGGCAGCATCTGCGGGTGGAAGATGATCTTCTTGGTGTGATCCCGCACGTCCGTGATGACCGACGCGCGTCCGACTTCGGAGCCGGTCCCGGACGTCGTCGGGACCGCCACGACCGGCGCCATGCCGGCCACGTCGACGCGCGTGAACCAGTCCTCGCGATCCTCGAAATCCCAGATCGGCCTGGATTGACCGACCATTAGCGCAACGGCCTTGGCAGCGTCGAGCGCACTGCCGCCGCCGAACGCGATCACGCCGTCGTGGCGGCCGGCCCTATAGGCCGCGACGCCCGCGGTGACGTTCGCTTCGACGGGATTCGGCTGCACGTCGGCGAAGACCTCGCAGCCCAGGCCGGCGTCGCGGCACAGCCGCACTGCGCTTGCGACCATCGGGTGCGCGGCGAGCCCGGCGTCGGTGACGAGCAGCGGCCGCTGCATGCCGAGCGCGCGACAGTGATCGGGCAGTTCAACGATGCGCCCGGCACCGAACTTGATGCTGGTCGGGTAGTTCCAGTTGCCGCGCAGGGTGGTCATCTCGTGCTCCGTGTCGTCAACGTGCGGGATTGAAGTAGTTTACGCGCGGTCAGTAGTTGTCAGGGGAGGCGCCTACAGGCCGGGAATCGGGGTGTCGCCCGGGTTCGCAAAGGCATACATGCTCACCCGGACGACACCCCGATTCCCGGCTGACAGCACGCGGCTGAGCGAGTCTTCGCCAGGGCGCGAAGGCTCGCACGCCGCACGTAGGCTGAAAGTGGCCGCCACGATCACCGACTGCGGCAGACTGGAGCAGCGGAATTACGGGCGCTATTGCTGCCGCTCCTGACGCTGCATCCGGTGGGCGCTGCGTGCGCCGTGCAAATCTTCCGGCTCGGCGGAAGACTTGCCCAGGCGCCGCGTGTCACAAGCGACTGATCCGGGGCCTTCCCCAGAGCGCGTGTCTGCCTTTCCAAGCTCAGGGGAAGGCCCCGGATCAGTCGCTTGCCACCAGTGCGTGTCGGCCTTTCCACGAGCCGAAGGAAACACCGGAAACGGCGCGGTACCGCCAACGCCTGAATGCTAGATCTGCACACGAAGATGGAAAGACTTCGGCCGCGTCAGGTGCTCATACCCGATGGCAGACAGCGTGCATCCACGCCCCGAGTCCTTGACGCCGACCCAGGCCAGCGCCGGGTCCAGGTAGTCGCAACGGTTCATGAACCACGTTCCCGTCTGCACCTGGTCGCCGATCGCAAGGGCCGCCTCTTCGTCGGCGGTCCAGATAGCCGCGGTGAGACCGAAAGCGGTGTCGTTCATGAGCCGGATCGCGTCCGCATCCGAACTCACTTTCATGATGCCGGCCACCGGCCCGAAGATCTCGTCCTGCATCACCGGCATCGTGTGATCGACGCCGACCAGTACCTGCGGTGCGAGATAGGGCGTACCCGCCTTGCTCGCTGCGAACTCCCTTTCGTCGATGACCGCTCGCGCGCCGGCGGCGACGCTGGCCGCGACCTGGCGACGGATCTCCTCGGCTGCCGCGGTGCGAACCACCGGACCTAGCGTCGTCTCCGGGTCGAGCGGGTTGCCGAGCACGTACTTGCGCGTCAGATCGACCCAGCCCTCGACGAACGCGTCGTACAGGCGTTCGTGCACGTACACCCGCTGGATCCCGCAGCACGATTGCCCGGAGTTGAAGTACGCGCCATCGACCAGGTTCTCGATCGCATGGGCCAGGTTGGCGTCGTGGCGCACGTAGGCCGGGTCGCAGCCGCCGAGTTCGAGCCCGGTGCCGATGAACCGGTCGGCCGCCGCCTGCTGCACGGCGTGCCCACCCGCCACCGATCCGGTGAACGCCACGAAATCCACGCGCGGGTCACGGATGACGCGCTCCGTGTCCGCGTGGCTCAGGTGCAACGCCTGGAACACGCCCTCCGGCACCCCGGCCTCGCGCAGGCACTCCTCGAAGCGCTCCGCGCACAGCGGAGTCTGGGCCGAGTGCTTGAGCACGACGACGTTGCCTGCCATGAGCGCCGGCACGACGCTGTTCACGGCGATGAGGTACGGGTAGTTCCACGCCGCGACGGTGAACACCACCCCGAGCGGCTCGCGGCGCAGGAAGCGATGGAAGCCTGCCTTCGGGCCGACGTCGATGTCGGCCAGCGCTGCCGGCGCGATGGCGATCATGTGGCGCGCCCGCTCGAGCGTGCCGCGAACTTCGCTCGGTGCATAACGGATCGGACGGCCCATCTGCCACGACAGTTCCTCGGCGATGGCGTCCCGACGGGACTCGAACGCTTCGCAGAAACGACCGAGGATTGCCGCGCGTTCGGTCATGGGCACAGAGCGCCATGCGCGTTGCGCCAGGCGCGCGTTCTCGAGGGCGGCCTCGACCTGGACAGGTGTCGCGAGCGTCCGCTCGACGTAGACGCGGCCGTCGACAGGGGAGATCGTGCGTTGGTTCGTCATGGTGACAATTCAGTCCGGCAGCAAGGGAAGAAGCAGGTCGCCCGGCTCAAATTATCTCGAAGTACCGAGCCAGCTCCCAGTCGGAGATGTGCTTGCGGAACTCGCGCTCCTCCCACTCGCGCGTCGCGGCGAAATGCTCGACGAAGGCATCGCCGAACCAGTCCCGGGCCATCTTCGAACCCTTGAGTCGCTGCGCCGAATCCCACAGCGTGCGCGGGAGCGCCAGGCGCGCCGGGTACTTCCGGTCGTAGGCATTGCCGGTCACGACGGGTTCGGGCTCGACCTTGTTCTCGATTCCCCAGAGGCCCGACGCAAGTGCCGCGGACAGGATCACGTAGGGGTTCGCATCCGCCGCGGCAACGCGGTATTCGACGCGCTGCGACTTTGGACTGCCGGGAATGACGCGCAACGCCGTCGTGCGATTCTCGACGCCCCAGGTGGAGTCCGTCGGTGCCCAGAATCCGGGGATCAGCCGCCGGTAGGAATTGATCGTCGGCGCGACCATGGCCAGCAGTTCCGGCATCAGCTTCTGCTGGCCGCCCACGAACCAGCGCATGGCGTCGCTCATCGAGTGGGGCTTGCCGGCCTCGTAGAAGACCGAATCGCCGGACTTCGACTTGAGCGAAACGTGGATGTGACCGCTCTGGCCCGGCCAGTCCTTCGAACACTTGGCCATGAAAGTCGCCATGTAGCCGTTCTGCTGCGCGATCACCTTTGCGAAGGTCTTGAACAGGGCGGCCTTGTCCGCGGCCGCCAGCGCCTTGTCCACGGTGATGGCCGCCTCCATCACGCCCGGCCCGGTCTCCTCGTGCAGTCCCTCGATGGCCATGTCCATGTCGCGGCAGTCGTCGAGCAGCTTGCGGTAGAAGTCGCTGCCGGTGCTGTTGCGAATCACGGAGTAGCCGAACCAGCCGGGCGCCATCGGTGTCAGGCCGCGGTAGTGTTTCTCGCGCACCGATTCCGGCGTTTCCTCGAACACGAAGAACTCGTATTCGAAACCAACGTAGGCTTCGAAGCCCAGCGCGCGCCCGCGCTCCAGCACGCGCCTGAGCAAGCCACGCGGGCAGACCGCTTCCCCGGGCGGCGAGAACTCACCGAGGAAGAACAGGCCGTTATCCTCGAAGGGCAGCTGGCGGCAGGTGTCCGGCAGGAGCCGGACGGGAGCGTCCGGATATCCCGTATGCCAGCCGGTGAACTGCACGTTGTCGTAGAGCTGGTCCTGGCAGTCCCAGCCGAGCACGACGTTGCAGAAGCCGAAGCCCCCGTCGAGGGACGACAGGAACTTGTCGCGCGAGATGTACTTGCCGCGCATGATGCCGTCGATGTCGAAGGCGCCGACCTTGACGTGCTGCACTCCACGCTCTTCGACGATGGCGCGTGCGTCGGCCGCACTGCGTACTTGCCTCGGTTCCATGCAAACCCCCTGGATGAGGGGCGCGTCGCGCCAGTCTTGCGGCGCGCCTGCCCGCGATTGTTCACGTACCCCGTCGGTCAGCGTACACAACTTCGCGGTAAAAGACGCCAACGGGGAACGGACTCATTCCGACATGCCGTACCCCGGGGCCGGCCAGCCGGTTGACTCCGGTCGATTGATGGGCGTATCTGATGCGTGCCAGAATCGGCCGACGCGGTGACGAAGGCAGGTGCCTCCGTCATCCAGAGACAAAGTGCAAGCCCAGGGGGGTCCAGCCGCAGCATGCAGAGTCCGGGACCGCATCCGGTGGATGCGCCATTCCGGGTTCTTCCGGCTCGATACAGCAGTTGAGACCTCCTCCGTTGCGACGAACGTAAGTGCTTGGGATGAGCCTTGGATGACCTGAATCCCCAGAAGGAGAGCGCGATGCAGCGAAGAACATTCCTGACGAAGGCAGCTTTGGCCGCCACTGCGACTTCCGCGGCATTGCTTGCCGCTTGCGGCAAGAAGGAAACGGGCTCGGGCGAGGCGGGCGCACCGGCGGTCGCGACCTCGAAGAAGACGACGATCAAGTGGCGGTTGCAGACCTACGCGGGTGCCGCGCTGGCCGAGCACGTCATCAAGCCTTCCATCGAGGCGTTCAACAAGGCCGCAAACGGCGAAATGGTGATTGAACTGTATTTCGCGGACCAGCTGGTCCCCACCGGCGAGCTGTTCCGGGCCATGCAGGCCGGCACCATCGATGCGGTCCAGAGCGACGACGACTCCATCGCCGCGCCGACCGACATCCGCGTGTTCGGTGGGTACTTCCCCTTCGCCACGCGCTACAGCCTCGATGTCCCCGCGCTGTTCAACAAGTACGGCCTGAACGAGATCTGGCAGGAGGCCTATAACGAGGTCGAGGGCGTGACCTGGCTCAGCTCCGGCTCCTGGGACCCCTGCAACTTCAACACCGTCAAGCCGATCAAGAAGCTGGCGGACCTGAAGGGCCTGCGGATCTTCACCTTCCCGACCGCCGGCAAGTTCCTCGCCCGGTTCGGCGTGGTGCCGGTCACTCTGCCCTGGGGCGACGTGCAGGTTGCAATCCAGACAGGCGAACTCGACGGCCTCGCCTGGTCCGGCATCACCGAGGACTATACGGTGGGCTGGGCGGACTCGACGCCATACTTCCTCACCAATGCCATCTCCGGCGCCTGGATCGGCTCCTACTTCGCCAATACCAAGTCCTGGGAGAAGGTGCCGGAGCACCTGCAGACACTGTTCAAGCTCTGCATCGACAGTTCCCACTACTACCGCCAGCACTGGTACTGGGCCGGCGAGGCGGACCTGCGCGTCAAGGGCTCGAAGATGAAGCTGACCACGATCCCGCCCGCAGAGTGGGCGACCGTCGAGGCGGAGGCGCACAAGTTCTGGGACGAGATCGCCGCGACCAGTCCGCGCTGCGCCAAGGTGGTCAAGATCTTCCGCGACTACAACGATCTCATGGCGAAGGCCGGTCCCCCGTACCGCTACACCTGATCGAAGTCCGGGTCGCGAGTCGGACAGCAGGCCTCTTTCCCGGGCGTCGCAGCCGGGCTCGGGGAAGAGCGGCCTGCCGTCGAGTCACGGCTGACGCCCTGTGCCGAGGATCGGGAGTGTTCCTGCCATGCCCAGAGTCATCAAGGCCTACGTCCGGTACGTCGATGCGGTGAACCGCGTCCTCGGCTACTTCGTCATGTACCTCACGCTGGTCATGATGGGCGTGCTGCTGTTCGCCTCGCTGACGCGATACGTCTTCAACGTGCCGTTCGTCTGGATCATCGAGCTGGCGCAGTTCCTGATGGCCGCCTACTACATCCTGGGCGGAGGCTACTCCATGCAGCTGGACGCGCACGTCCGGATGGATGTGCTGTACGAGCGCTGGAGGCCGAAGACCCGGGCTTTCATGGACTCGATCACGGCGTTCTTCCTGATCTTCTACCTGCTCATCATGGTGCGTGGCGGGATCGCGAGCAGCGCCTACTCGCTCAAGTACAACCAGACGAACTATTCGGCGTGGGCCCCGCCGATGGCGCCGATCAAGATCATCATGACGGTGGGAATCGTGCTCATGCTGCTGCAGGCGATCTCGATCTTCTTCAAGGACGTCGCGAAGTTCACCGGCCGGGAGATCGCATGAGTTACGAGGCGATCGCCGTCCTGATGTTTTCGACGTTCATGCTCCTGCTGCTCACCGGGCAGCGGGTCTTCGGCGCCATCGGGTTCGTGGCCGCGGTCTTCGCCCTGGCGCTGTGGGGCGAAGGCGCCATCGAGATGCCGTTTGCTTCGACCATCACGCTGATCAACTGGTACCCGATGCTGACGCTGCCCATGTTCGTCTACATGGGTTACATGCTGTCGGAATCGGGGATCGCGAGCGACCTGTACCGCATGTTCCACGTCTGGACCGGCCCGATGCGCGGCGGCCTGGCAGTCGGCACGATCCTGCTCATGGTGGCGATCTCGGCCATGAACGGCCTGAGCGTGGCAGGCATGGCAATCGGGGCCACGATCGCGTTGCCGGAACTCCTGAAGCGGGGCTACGACAAGATCATGGTGACCGGGGTCATCCAGGCCGGCAGTTCGCTCGGCATCATGCTCCCGCCCAGCGTGGTGCTCGTGCTCTACGGCATGATCGCCCGGCAGCCGGTGGGCCAGCTCTGGCTGGCCGGAGTCGGACCAGGGCTGCTGCTGGCGGGGCTGTTCATCCTGTACATCGTGATTCGGTGCCAGTTGCAGCCGCATCTCGGACCGCCATTGCCGCTCGCGGAGCGGCAGCAGATCACCTGGCGGGAGAAGATCCGGCTGCTCAGAGCCGGCATCCTGCCGTTGCTCATCGTCTTCTCGATGACCGGGCTGTTCGTGATGGGCGTCACCAGCATGGTGGAGTCGTCCGCCGTCGGTGCGTTCGCAGCCACCCTCGTGGCCTGGTACAAGGGTCGCATCACACGGCAGGTGCTGGAGGATACGCTGCGCAAGAGCCTGGCCGTGAGCGCCATGTTCATGTGGATCATCCTGGCGGCGCTCGCCTTCGGCGCGGTCTTCGACGGCCTCGGAGCGGTGAAGGCCATCGAGATCCTGTTCCTCGAGAAATGGGGCCTCGAGCCCTGGCAGGTGCTGGTGCTGATGCAGCTCAGCTACATCCTGATGGGCACGTTTCTCGACGACACCGCGATGCTGATCATCGTGGCACCGCTCTACGTGCCACTGGTCATAGCACTCGGTTTCAATCCGATCTGGTACGGCATCCTCTACACGATCACCTGCCAGATCGCCTACATCACGCCGCCGTTCGGGTACAACCTGTTCCTGATGCGGGCGATGGCGCCGAAGGAAGTCACGCTGATCGACATCTACAGGTCGATCGTCCCGTTCGTGTTCATCATGCTCGTGGGACTGGCGCTCGTGATCATCTTCCCCGGGATCGCGCTCTGGCTGCCGAACCACGTCTACGTGAAATAGCCCGCGGTCTATTTGACCAGCGTCACCGGCACCGTGGCGTGGTGCACGACCTTCTGCGCCACGGATCCCATGAAGAGGATGCCGAACGAACTGAGGCCGTGAGTCCCCATGGTGATGGACTCGCAACCGAGCTCGCCGGCCCGGCGTGTGATCGTCTCGGCCGACTCGCCTTCCAGCTGCTCCAGCTCGAAACTGCAGCCGGCGTTCCGCAGTCGCTCGGCCGCGGCCTCGAGTATCGCGCGCGCCCGCTCGGCGGCAACCTCGTGGATGCGCTCCGCAGTCACGTAGATTTCAGCCGCGGTGTAGTTGCTCAGCGTCGGCTGGACGTTCAGCACGTGCAGCGCCGCCGCCGGCGCGTAACGTGCCTGCTGCACGGCGAAGTCGAGTGCCCGCAGGGCGGTGTCCGATCCGTCGATCGCGACCAGGATTCTGCGCATCAGGGTCTCCCATGCCAACGCGGGCGAGTGTACTGCGATCAGCGCCGCCGCGGACTCGTCCGCATGCCGGGCCGCAGCCTGGCGAAGGGCAGTTGCGCCGGGTCGGCGACGTTCGGGCCAGGCGCCTCGACCACGAGTATACGGCTCGCGATCGGGCCGAAGTCGGCCCGGAAATGCACCGAACTCTTCAGCGCGAGCACGGCGTATTCGGCCGGTTCGGCGCGCAGGTGGCGGAACATGGCCTGGTCGGCCGCCTGCTGCTTGCGGCTCGCCACCGCGATGCGCACGCCGCCGACCTCGAGCAGGGCCATGGGACCGAGCTCGAAGCGCCCGCCGCGGTAGAACGGACCCGTGCCGGTGAAGCGTCCATCGCCGAGGGCGAGCACCTTGTAGCGGGCTGCCAATGGCGTCTCGCCGGTCGTGCCGGCGCGTGCCCCGAGCTGCAGCTCGACCAGCGCGCCCTCACCTGCCGCGTGAGCCCGCGCCGCGGCCTCCGGGTCGCAGATCACGCCGGCGAGCACGTCGCGCGAGCCGGACGCAACGAGGGCCTTGATCAGGCTCATGGTGTCCGCATTGCCGCCCCCGCCGGGGTTGTCCTGGGTGTCGGCGAGGATCAGTGGCCGGCCGCGCGGCGCCGCATGCCGCGTCGTCACCAGGATGGCCTGCTCGATGGAGTACAGTTCCAGCGCGAATTCGTGCTCGCGGGCCCGCACTTCGCGGGCAATGTCCGCCACCGCCTCTCGCGCCGCCGCGTCGCTGAATCCGCAGGCGTAGGCGCTTGGCCCGCAGTCGGCAACGTCTGCCGCCGGGAAGCCGGGCATGAGGCAGACCGACAGCAGCGGCGCGTGCTGCAGCCTGCGGGCCCGGTCCATCAGCGAACTCATCGGCTCGACCAGCGTCGATTGCGACGTGAGCGGCATCAGGAAATCCAGCTGCTCGAGCGCGAACGCCGGACGCGGGCGCCCGAGCAGTTCCTGCAGCAGGCGCGCAGACTGTGCGCCGCATTCCGCCATGTCGACGTGCGGGTAGGTCCGGTACGACACGAGTGCGCTGGCGGCTCGCGCCATCAACGTGGAGACGTTGGCGTGGTAATCGAGACTCGCAACGATGGGAACGCCGGGACCGACGAGCGCACGCACGCGTCGCAAGGTTTCGCCGTCCGCATCGTCGACGTGCTCGGCCACCATCGCGCCGTGCAGGTCGAGATACACGCCGTCGACCCCGCCGGCACGCTGCAGGTCCTCGAGCAACAAGGCGCTGATGTGCTCGTATGCAGCGCGCGTCACGCGCCCGGACGGTTGCGCCGAACACCAGGCGAGCGGCACCAGTTCATGGTGCAGTGAGCGCGCCTCCTGCAGGAAACCGGCTGCCGGCAGGTTGATGCCGGTCACTGCTTCCAGCATGGCGCCGCCACGCGTCAGCCCGGGCCACGCGTCCGGTGCTTCGAAGTCCGCGAACGATGCGGAGATCGACGAAAAAGTGTTCGTCTCGTGCTGGAAGCCGCCGATCGCGATGCGCGCCATGGGGTCAGCCCTCGCCCGTGCCGTCCGCGAATTGCAGCGCGGCGAGCCGCGCGTAGAGTTCGTTGGCGCGCACGAGTTCGGCGTGCGTGCCCTGCGCGACGATGCGTCCATGGTCCATGACGACGATGCGGTCGGCCTGCAGCACCGTCGCGAGCCGGTGCGCGATGATGATCGTCGTGCGACCCTGCATCAGGTGATCGAGTGCCGCCTGCACCAGCCGCTCGCTTTCCGCATCGAGCGCGCTCGTCGCTTCGTCGAGCAGCAGGAGCGGCGGGTCGCGCAGGATGGCGCGGGCGATCGCGATGCGCTGGCGCTGCCCGCCGGAGAGCCGCAAGCCGCGCTCACCGAGGAACGTGTCGTAGCCCTCCGGCAGCTTGCGCAGGAACTCGTCGGCTGCGGCTGCCTTGGCGGCTGCTTCCACTTCCGCATCGGAGGCGCCCGGGCGGCCATACCGGATGTTCTCGCGCGCGCTCGCCGCGAACAGCACGGTGTCCTGCGGCACCAGGCCGATGCGGCTGCGCACTTCGAGCGGGTCCGCCTGCGAGAGGTCCACGCCGTCGATCAGCACCCGTCCCGACTCCGGATCGTAGAATCGCAGCAGCAGCTGGAAGGTCGTGCTCTTGCCTGCGCCGGAAGGGCCGACGAACGCGACCGTCTCGCCCTTGCGCACCTGCAGGTCGAATGCGTCGAGCGCCTTCGCTTCGGGGCGGGACGGATACCGGAACGTGACCTGCTCGAAGCGGAGTTCGCCGCGCCCGGGCAAGGGCAGCGCGACCGGCTGCGCCGGCGCCTGGATCGTGGGTTGCGCGTTTTCGAGCTCGAGCAGGCGCTCCATGGCGCCCGCAGCACGCTGCACTTCACCCCACATTTCGCTGAGGCTGGCCGCCGCGATCGCGACGTAACCGGCATACAGCAGGAACTGGCCGAGCTGGCCGCCGGTCATTTCACCGCGCACGACAGCATGCGCGCCCATCCAGAGCACGAGCGTGATGGCGCCGAAGACCAGCATCGTGGCGAGAGCCGTGAGCGTCGAGCGCGTCCTGGTGCGGCGCACGGCAGCGCCGAAGGAGTCCTCGACCGCTGCGTCGAACCGTTCCGTGTTGATCTGTTCCAGCGTGAACGCCTGCACCGTCTGCACCGCGTTCAGCGTCTCGTCCGCGATGCTGCTGGTGTCGGCGATGCGGTCCTGCGACGTGCGCGAGAGCCGGCGCACCCGGCGGCCCAGCACGATCAGCGGCACGATGACGACCGGGATCAGCACCACCAGGATGGCGGTGAGCTTGAGGCTCGTCACGCCCAGCATCACCAGGCTGCCGAGCAGCGACAGGGTGGAGCGCAGCGTGATCGACAGGTTGACGCCGGCGATTGACTGCACCAGCGTCGTGTCGGCGGTCAGTCGCGACAGCACCTCGCCGATGCGCGTCACTTCGAAGAATGCCGGGTCCATCCGGATGACGCGGGCGTAGACGTTCGAGCGCATGTCGGCCACGACGCGCTCACCGAGCCAGCTCACGAGATAGAAGCGCAGCGCCGCGAAGACGCCGAAAACAGCTGCCGCTGCCAGGAACGCGACGAAGTACTGGTTGATCGTGTCGCTGCTCTTCGACGAGATCCCGTTGTCGATCAGGTAGCGCAGTGCGACGGGCAGGGCCAGCATTGCGGCGGCCGCCACCAGCAGGGCGAGGAGCGCCAGCACCAGTACGCCGCGGTAGGGCCGCAGGTACGGCACCAGCGCCCGCAACGGGCCGAGCGAACGTGACTTCGGACGATCTGCGGGGACGCTCACCTTGCCATCACCCTGCGGCCGCAACGACCACAACCGTGGTGCATCACTCCGGCGCCGGGCCGGGGAACTGTTCGCGCAGCATGCGCTTCAAGATCTTGCCGGAGGGGTTGCGCGGCAGCGCGCTCATGAAGACATACGTCTTCGGCTGCTTGAAGCGCGCCAGCCGCGCCTGGACCAGCGTCCTGAGTTCCTGGACGAGCAGTTCGTCGTCGCCTTTCCAGCCGTCGCCGCGCACGATCACGGCACAGACGCTCTCGCCCCACTTGGGCGAAGGCTGCCCGATCACGCCGACCTCGCGCACTCCCGCGTGTCCGCTCAGCACATCCTCGACTTCAGCCGGGTACACGTTCTCGCCGCCCGAGATCACCATGTCCTTCGAGCGGTCCTTGATGTAGATGAAACCCTCGGCGTCGACTTCGGCGATGTCGCCCGTGTGGAACCAGCCCTCGCGGATCGCTTCCTGCGTCGCCTCGGGACGATTCCAGTAGCCGGTGATCAGGTGCGGGCCGCGCGTGACCACCTCGCCCGGAATGCCGGGCGGCACGGGATTGCCGGCCTTGTCGACCACCCGCACGTCGATGCCGAAATACGGCATGCCGGTGGAGCCGACCTTGGTGCGGGCGTGCTCTGGCGACATCAGGCAGATGCCGCCGTGCGTCTCGGTGAGGCCGTACACCTGCAGGATCTCGACGCCCATGGCCAGGTAGGACTCGATCAGAGTGACCGGCACGGGTGCCGCGCCGCAGATCACCCAGCGCAACGCGGGGCGCGCAGCGGTGGCACGCTTCGGGTGCTGGTACATGAACGCGAGCATGGCCGGCACTGCGAAGAAACCCGTGATCCTCTCGGCATCGACGAGGTCCCACATGACGCCCGGGTCGAACTGCTTCAGCAGCACCGTCGTCATGCCGCGGTACACGGCCGACATCGCGAGCCCCAGGCCGCCGATGTGGAACAGCGGCGCAACGATGATGTTGCGCTCGCCATGGCGCAGGTCGGAGGTCGCGAGCATGCTGGCGAGCCACGCGATATTCGCCGCATGCGACATCAGCGCGCCCTTCGGCCGGCCGGTTGTGCCGCTCGTGTACATCATGTAGAGCGGGTCGGTGCCGGTCGCGCCTATGGGAGGCTCGGCGACGGCAGCGTCCGCGACGGCGGCGGCGTAGTCGCCCTGGTCGGCGGCCAGCCAGCGGATGTTCGGGAACTGCTGGCGCAGGGGGTCCACCAGGGCCGTCTGCTCGGCGGCGTAAAGGACTGCGACGGCCCCCGCATCCATGATCTGGTACGACAGTTCCGGCACCGACAGGCGCCAGTTGAGCGCGACGAAGACGAAGCCGGCCTTGGCGCACGCGTAGAAGGATTCCATGTACTCCGACTGGTTCGGCATCAGGCAGGCGATGCGCTCGCCCGGCCTGAAATCCATGCCGAGCAGCGTGTTTGCGGTCTGGTTGGCGCGCTCGTTGAGCTGACGGAAGTCGCAGCGCGCGCCCGTTGCGGTGTCGACGATGGCTTCCGCGCGTGGCCCGATCTTCGCCCGCTCCGTCAGGACCTGTCCCGAATTCAGCAGCATGCCCCGTCTCCCCCGCCGGCAAGGCCCGTATTGGGCCCGGCAGCAAAACTAGCCGCCTCTGGACAAGAACACCAGTTTCCTTTGTGATCGTCGCCTCCTGCGAGGTGAATCCCATGGATGTCTATCGTTCCGCCTGGCTCGACGACGAGCTGGACCTCTTTCGCGATGCCGTTCGCCGCTTCGTCCAGATGGAGATCGTTCCGAACGACGCACGGTGGCGCGAGCAGCACCATGTCGATCGCGAGATCTGGAACAAGGCTGGCGAGGTCGGCCTGCTGTGCACCGACATTCCGGCGGACTACGGCGGCGTCGGCGGCGACGTGCGCCACGAGGCGATCGTGGCCGAGGAGATGGGGCGCCACGGCATCACGAGCCTCGGCAACGTCGTGCACAGCATCGTGGCGCACTACGTGCTGAACCACGGTACCGAGGCGCAGAAGCAGGACTGGCTGCCGCGCATGGCCACTGGCGAACTCGTGGGCGCCATCGCCATGACCGAGCCGGGCGCGGGCTCCGACCTGCAGGCGATCCGGACGCGCGCGGTGCGCGAGGGCGACGAGTACGTCATCAACGGCTCGAAGACGTTCATCTCGAACGGCTTCCACGCGGGACTGGTCGGCGTCGCGGTCAAGACGGATCCGACGCAGGGCTCGCGCGGAATCTCGATCCTGATGGTCGAGACGAAGGACAGGCAGGGCTATCGCGTGGGGCGCGTGCTCGACAAGATCGGCCAGAACGGCTGGGACACGGCCGAGCTGTTCTTCGACGACTGCCGCGTGCCTGCATCGTGCCTGCTCGGCACCGCGGAGGGGCAGGGCTTCATCCAGATGATGCGCGACCTCCCGTACGAGCGCGCGCTGCTCGCGATTGGCGGCCTCGGCGCGATGGAGTACGCGCTCAAGCTCACGGCCGACTACACGCGCAGCCGCAAGGTGTTCGGCAAGCCGCTGCTCGAACTGCAGAACACGCGCTTCAAGCTGGCCGAGGTCAAGACCGGCGTGCACGTCGCGCGGGTCTTCATCGACGACTGCATCGTGAAACTCAAGGAAGGCAAGCTCGACACCGTGACGGCGTCGATGGCCAAGTACTGGGTGACGGAAATGCAGAACAAGGTCATGGACGAGTGCCTGCAGCTCTTCGGCGGCTATGGCTACACGCGTGAGTATCCGATCTCGCAGCTGTACGTCGATTCGCGGGTGCAGCGCATCTACGGCGGCGCGAACGAGATCATGAAGGAGATCATCGCGCGGTCGATCTGACGGGCCCGCGATTCTCGCGGTGCAGCAATGCGCGGGGTTTGGAGGTGCCCGGTTTGGGTATATCCTCGGCGGGACGCACGTCCTGCGCATCCCGTCTGCATCGTCCCTGGGGTCAATCGCATGCTCAAGCTGAACGTGAATGGCAAGGCGGTCGAGGCGGATGTTGATCCGCAG
>Ga0224500_10000829_pt1 | contig 19723 bp, 13 predicted proteins | sample SF_Oct11_sed_USG_FD_168126 | JGI IMG/M metagenome (GOLD analysis project Ga0224500, IMG submission 168126) | Sediment microbial communities from San Francisco Bay, California, United States - SF_Oct11_sed_USGS_4_1 | ecosystem: Environmental > Aquatic > Marine > Sediment | place: USA: California... | reverse complement strand
GCGGCGTGTTCGCGGTGACGGCGATCGCGAAGGGTACGCGCATACTCGAATACACCGGGGAGCGCATGTCGCACGCGAAGGCAGACCGGCTTTACGGTGATCTGCACGAGAACTCTTCGCATACGATGCTGTTTGCTGCGAATGACAGAGTCGTCATCGATGCGACGAAGCGCGGCGGGCCGGCGCGCTGGATCAATCATTCGTGTGCACCGAACTGCGAGGCCAACGAGGAAGACGGGCGTGTGTTCATTGATGCGATCCGCGCCATCAAGCCGGGACAGGAACTGGCGTACGACTACAATCTGGTGCTCGAAGAACGCCATACGCCAAAGCAGAAGCGCGATCATCCGTGCCACTGTGGCGCGCGCAAATGCCGCCACACCCTGCTGGGCTCCAAGCGATAAAACCTGCAGCGTCAGTCGAAGCGCAGCGTGAACAGGACGTCGAGGGCGTTTTCCGCGCCGGTGGTGGCTTCTAGCCGCCAGCGTTCAGAGAGCAGGTAGTCCACCTTGACCACGCTGCCGGCGGTCCCGCCCAGCGTCTGCTCCAGCCGGGCGGTCAACTGGTCAGTGATGCGTTTGCCGAGCGTGACCACGCCCAGTGCGCCTTCTCCGCCCTGCGAGACGCCGAGTTCGTCGAGTCCCAGGCCGTCGGCAACCTGCTTTTGTATGGAATTTCCGCTGCGCGAGCCGGCGCTGAGAGCGGTTGCCTGCAGGATTGCGAGTTCCGCAGCGCTTGCGGTTTGCGGGTCGCGACCGAGCACCAGCCATGCAAGCCGGTCGGAGTCGGACATGTCCGGATCGGACACGAGCTTGACCAGGGGGCGCTGCAGTGACCCGCTGACTTCGACGCCGACTTCCACCGACTTGATTTTGCGGCCGGCTCGCAGGTTGAGCCCCGGATTTCCCAGCGGGCCGGAAAAAGTGAGTTCGCCCCGTTCGATATCGAGCCGCTGACCAAAGGCGTAGTACTCGCCGCGCAGCGTGCGTATGGTGCCGAGTGCATGGTAAGCGTCGTTGCGCGACGTGACGTTGAGCGAGCCGCCAAGCACAGTGTTGAGTCCGTAGCCGCGAACTGCGAATTTGTCGTTGAGGTCTACCGTCATGTCGAGCGCAATGCGCACCGGTTTTTTGGCGCCTGCAGCGGGAGTGCTTTTTCCGACGATGACGACGTCCTCGCCCAGCACCGGCCTGCGTTCGACACCCAGGTCGTAGCGTCCCTCATCGACCCTGAATTTTCCATCGATTGCGAGCTTCAACTCGCGCAGTCCGGCCCGCCCGGCGCCGCTGAGCACCACGGTCAGCTCCGGGCTGGCGAGGATACGCGCGCGTTCTGCACGCACCGAAATGTCGAAACTGCGCAGGCCGTCCGCGAGATCGGCCGCGCCGTCGGCTTCTATTTTTCCATCACCTGCTTTCACGTGAAACCGGCTGACTTTCAGATTCTGGCCATCGAAGTTCGCGCGCAGCGTGCCGTCCGTCAGGTTCAGTCCCGTGCTGATCGATCGTACCTGCACCGCATCGGCACTGAGATCACCGGAAATCAGCGGCGCACCTGCAGTCCCGGCGATAGTGAGCTGCGCGGCAACGCGGCCATCGGTCCGGTCGAGTTCAGGTGCGAGTATCCGCGCCCAGGCCAGCGATTGCATGTCGAAGTTCACCGCGCCTTCCAGCGGCGAGTTGCGCGCCAGCACCCAGGCGCCGCCGCGTCGTTCCAGCTGTGTGCGTGCCCTTGCGGTGAGCGTGCCCATGTGCGTGCTTTGCGCATTGATGCCGGCGTCGAGCGCGTTGTCGCTCGCGGTGATGCTCACTCTGAGCTGTTGCAGACCCAACTGCAGGGTCCGCTCAGCCAGGACACCCAGATCACCGGATTCGCGGTAGATCTCGGCAGATCCCGATACCGTATCTTTCAGGGTAAAGTTCCAGTGTCCGCCTACGGTCAGGTCACGCGGATCAATGCCGGTTTTCGGGATAAGCGCGAGCAGCGCCCGCGACGTAATGCCGGTGAGCGCGCCATTGGTGGTGATGCCGCCCTGTTCCATGCGGAACGACGCGGGACCGATTTTTCCACCGAGCGCGACCGCCTGCACATCCGTGATGATCAGCAGGTCGTGCCCGATGCTGATGCGGGCAGGTGCGACAAGATCGAAGGGAATGTCGCCCCGTATTTGCAGCGCGGACACGCTGCCATTCCAGACCCGGTTACTCTCCAGGGCACCGGCGCCATTGAGGGTCGCGTTGACGGTTTTCCCGTGCAGCGCAGCCTTGACTTCATGGCGTAGCCGCGTGCCGCTTACGTCGAGTTTCACTTCGTCGACAGCCATCGTGCGTGCCTTGATGCCGGCGCCACGCGCCTTCAATTTCAGTGCGCCGTCGACGCCTGCATCCAGGGTTCCCTGTGCGTCGAGTGAGCGCGCCGAGAATCCGCCCGCGACCAGTCGCTGCGCGGTCAGCCTGAAATCCACCGATGGCTGTTCGATATTGCCGGCGAGGGTTCCCTGGCCTTTTACGGTGCCGGCGAGCGTCTTGTCGAAGGCCTGCAGATTCGCAGCATCGATCGACCAGTTGAGCCGGTCCCGCGGTTCGCCGAAGCTGCCGGCAATATCGATACGGTTCCCGGAGAGGATGGCGTGCGCTTTGCCGGCGAACAGCTGTTTCGCTGCGGTCGTAAACCCGGCATTTGCCGAAAGCGGAAATTCGCGCAGCCGGCTGTTGGTCAGAGCAAGTTGCACTTGCGCCTGCCACGCCGGTGCAAGCCTGCCCTGTACCGAGAGCTTGCCGTTCAATGATGCCTTTGGCGCATTGACGAAGCGGGAAGGGTCCATCGCTGAAAAGTCAGCCTTGAGCGAGAACTCCCGGGCATCGGCAAGGGCTGCGTGGCCGGTGAAATCAAATTGGCCCTTCCCGGCACGCAACCGGCCGCGCTCAACGGTGACCATGTTCCGCACCTGACGCAGTGTGACCGCCAGTTGTGCGCCGTCACCTTCGAGTTCTGCGACGACTCGTTGCTGTTCCACATTGCCGGTCAATATTGCGGTACCCGATACGGTCAGCGGATTGATTCCGGAGTGCAGTGCGGCAGTCTTGATGTTGCTCAGGGCCAGATTCAGTTGCATGTCTGCGTCGTTGATCGCGCCTGATCCGCGCACCTGCCCGCCCGCGCCTACGCCAAGCACAATGTCCGACAGCGTCCACTGAGCGCCGTTACCGGAAAACTCGAGCCCGGCATGTGTGAGCGGCAGGCGGCGTGTATCGACCGGTCCCGGAGCGCTGTTTCTTGCGCGGATCTTGCCCTTGAACAGGTCTGCACGCGGCATGCCGGCTTCCAGCGTCAGGTCCAGTCTTGTCTGCGGGAGCGTCCTGTCCCAGGCGGCAAGGTCCAGTCCCGCTGTATCAAGCGTGAGCGTCTCGATCAGCGGTTCGGCGAACGGGCGCAACAGGCCTGCGGCCTTTGCCGATGTGCCGCGCGCGGCGGCCGCGGCCTGCAGTTGCAGGGCGTCAAGACTTCCCCCGATCGTGATGCCGACTGCGAGCGGTTCATCCAGTGCTTTGCCGCTGAGGTTCAACTTGCCGCTCGCCGTGAATGGTGCCGCCGTCCCCAGGCGCATGGCGCCCGCGGCGCGCCAGTCCATGAAGCTGACGTTTGCAAGTTCGAGTTCGTGGGATGCCGCGCGGGCGTGAAAATTGAAACGCAGATCCTGCGCGATGCTTGCCGGCACGATTTCCAGCCGCTTGATTTCGGCGTTTGTGACGGTCGCATCGAACGGCAATTTCAGGGTGGCAGGCAGTCTCGCCGGTTCGTCTGATGCGGTCGCGGCGACGCGCAGCTCGTCGATCGACAGCGCGGTGATGCGCGCCTGACGGATCAGTATTGCCTGCGGCTGCCATTCGAGCGTGACACTGCGTGCCTCCAGGTCGAGCGCTGCATCCTTATAGGCCACGCGCGAAATGTTTATGCGGCTGTAGAGTGATCCTTGCGCACCTTCGATGGCGAGCCGTCCTTCGCCCGCGATGATTGCCTGCCGGGTGAGCCACTCGAGCGCCTGCGGGGTGCCGAGCCAGTACAGTCCGCCGCCGAGGAGCAGCAGTACGAGTGCAAGCAGCGTCCAGGCAGCGCGCCGGAGAATGCGATGAACGGATCGGGAGGCCATGTCAGAACCTGGCGCCGATCGTGAAATGGAACCGTACTTTATGGTCTTCGCTGGATTGAGCAACGTCGAAATTCAGTGAGCCGGCCGGACTGATCCAGCGTACACCGGCACCGTAACCCTGCACTGCACGGTAATCAGACCAATTGTCCACGGCATTACCGCTGTCGATAAACAGGGCGCCGCCCCAGCTCTCGGTAAAATCATGCTGGTATTCGATAGTGCCGACAGCAAGATAGCGCGCGCCTACAACCGCGCTGTCTATCTGTACGCCCAACGACTGGTAGGCATAGCCGCGGATGCTCTGATCGCCGCCGGCACGAAACAGAAAATGGTTGGGAATGCCGTCACGGGCGTCAGCCCAGACCGCGCCGGCTTCGGCACGCAGGTGCAGGCGGTCGTATCGACCCAGAGGCTGGATATAAACGCCGCGGCCATAGCTGCGCACGAACGAGCGCGTGGACAGGAGGGCTTCCGCGGCGCCGCCCAGCTGCAGGTTGAGGAGGTAACCTTTCCTGGGGCGCAGCAGATCGTCAACGCGTCGCAATGTCCATGAATAATTGGCCGACAGTGCTTCCACGTTGTCGGTTACGATCGATTCTATTTTCTGTTCCTCGGACTCGAATTTGACGGTGATATCGTGTTCCAGTCCCGGTGAGCGCCATGCACGGCTCAATGAAAAACTCAGGTTGTTGGTGATCAGGTCTTCGATGTCGGTCCGCTTGGCTTCGGCGCCGAGCCGGTTGCGCCAGCCGCTGGCCTCGGGCAGGAAGGCGAGCTGGGCATCCAGCGACTGCTGCTTGCCTTCAAGCTTCAGCTTGCTGACGGACTGCCAGCCGGGCTGGAAGGTGTTGTTGTGCGTAAGTCCGGCCTGCGCCCGCGGCCCTGTATCCGTGCTGTATCCCGCGCCCAGGTCAACCTTCATCACCGGATATTCAACTACACGTACCAGCACGGGCGTCGCGGTCGCATTTCCGGGCTCTGGTTCAACGGAAACCGAGGCGCTGCGAAAGTACCCGCTGGCCTGCAATTCGCCCTGATAGCGCAGCAGCGCGTCGTGCGTGTAGCGTTCGCCCTGGCGGATGGTGTTGAGATTCTCGACGAGGACTTTCGGATAGCGTTCAAGTCCGGTGATGCGGGTGGCGCCGAAATGGAACAGGGGGCCGCTGTCGATCTGCACATGGACTGCAACGCCGGCGGATTCCGGATCGACCTGTGCCTTGCTGGCTGAAACGCGTGCGGTGGGATAGCCGTCAAGAAGAAACGCATTCAACAATGCGTCCTTGGCTTCCGTCCACGCGGACTGGCTGAAACGGCTGCCGGCCGGCAGCCGCCAGCGGTTTTTGCTGTCGGCCACGCGGCCCGCATCCTCCGGGTTGCCGGTAATGGCGCCGGTAATTTCCAGTGTGACTGCGTTCACGCGGACGGGTTCGCCAGGTGCTACACGTATGTTTACGACATGCGTGGTATCGGAGGGCGTTTTCCCGACGCTGATTTGCGGCGAAAAATAGCCCTCTGTGACCAGCAGCCGGCGTGCATCGGATGGCACGCCATCGACCAGCCGCTCGAGAACAAGCATGTCCACTTCGGGGCGGTTGCGGTAGCGGTAAATGTCCAGATGAGTCTCGAGCAGCCGGCGTACGTGGTCCGGTGCTTCAAGTTCGATACGCCAGGACAGTGCCGGTGATTGTGCCCATGCGCTCACAAGCCATCCGGCCATGAGGAGCATGGCGATGGCGTGAGCTGTGATGTGCCGGCGGGACATTGCTGTGTCTGGATGTAAGAAAACCCCCGACGCTTACGCGTACGAAGCGACTGCGTTTCGGGGCGCTAATTGTCACATGCTTTGCTGGTCCGGCATGTCGTGCCGGGAATACCCCTTATGGACAGGATTGCCGGCAGGCCGTTCAAACTGCCGCCGGGTCCTGCGAGGATGCGCCGGTCCTGCGCCATGATGCGCTGTTGGTCGATACCTGCGGTTTATCTGCTTGCCTGCCTGGATCGCAGCGCGCGCACCCGGTGGGCGGCAAAAATGGTGCCATGCTTGACGTGGGCTTCATGGTTGGCCTCGACCGTATCGAGATCGTATAGATAATTAACCATGAACCCGGCGCCGTTTCCCAGGCCCTTCGGGGAGACGTCACCCAGCCAGCGCACATGCTCGATGCCGGCGCCATTGTCGAGGTGAAAGCGTGCGACGGGATCTACCGGACGTCCGCTGGCGGTTTTCGCTTCGAGCAGGTACTCGGCGACCAGGTCGTTCAGCATCGGGCGCAGTTCATCGGCAATCGCGGCATCATCGTGCCAGCCCGGTCGTGCCATTGTCTGCAACGCCTGCGTATCAGGGTGCGTGCGCCTCAGCCAGGACACAAAACCCGGCACCGGCGACAATGTGACGAAGGTGCGCAATTTCGGGAAATCGCGCACCAGTTCGGCCGCCACCTGTTTGATCAGGAAGTTGCCGAAGGAAACGCCTTTCAGTCCGGTCTGGCAGTTTGAGATCGAATAGAACACTGCGGTTTTTGCCTGTTTCGGATTTATCGGCGTGCGACCGCCGGCAAGGAGCGGGGCGATGGCATCGGGAATTTCGTCGGTCAGCGCGACTTCGACGAAAATAAGCGGATCGTCAGCGAGCGTTGGGTGAATGAAGGCAAAACATTTTCGATCCGGCGGATCGAGGCGGCGGCGCAAATCCGACCAGCCCGAAATTTCATGCACCGCCTCATAACGGATGATTTTTTCCAGGACTACCGCCGGCGTGTGCCAGTCTATCGGGCGCAGCTGCAGGAAGCCGCGGTTGAACCAGGAGCGAAACAGATGCTCGAAATCCTTGTCCACTTCTCTGAGCCCGGGGAACTGCGGCAGGAATTGCAGCAGGTCTTCACGCATGCGGAGCAGACTGGCAGTGCCGCTGGGGGCAAAGTTCAGGCGGCGGAACAGTTCCTGGCGACGCGATTCGGCCGCACCGTGAACCCGCTGGGCGGTGGCCGGCCCCGGTTCGGCCTGATACTCGCGAATCGCAGTGTTCAGGCGCGCCGTGTCAGTCGAAAAATGTCCCGCCAGCAGCTGCAGGTAATCGAGCTTCTCGTCCGGCGACAGCTTTGCGTATTGTTCAAGAATGCGACGCGCGAGCGTGACCCCGGAGGCTTCGCTGATTTCCGAGTACAGCGTTTCGCTGGCCTGCGCGAGCCATTGTTGCACCCGCCGCTCGCGCAGCGTACGGCTGCGGGCGGCGAGGTTGTCCCAGAGCCGGGTGAGCCAGCCGCCGCCCCGATCCGGCGTTGCGTTGTTGTCAGTTTTCGACTTTTGCACCAGATGCCTTGACCACTTTGCCCCAGGTTGCGATTTCGGATTTCACGAACTTATCAAATTCTTCCGGAGTTTGCCCGCCTGCAGTCGCGCCGAGGTTGCTCCACAACGTTTTCATGTCAGGCAGTGTCATCGCCTTGACGGTGGCCTGATGCATGCGGTCGACGACGGGTCGCGGCGTGCCTTTGATCGCCCAAAGTCCATACCAGGTGGTGACCGCAAAATCCTTGAAGCCGGCTTCCTGCATGGTCGGTACGTCAGGTACGACTGGTGCGCGCTGCGGCGACGTGACGGCGAGTGCGCGCATGCGGCCGGCCTTGATATAGGGTGCAGCAGTGGCCATGCCGTCAAAAGCCATGTCCACTTCGCCCGAAATCAGCGCGGGCGTCAGCGGGCCTGCGCCTTTGAACGGTACATGTATGAGTTTTGTGCCGGCCTGCAGATTGAAGAGTTCGCCGATCATGTGGTGCGTCGTGCCATATCCGGCAGAACCGTAGTTGATCTTGCCCGGATTCTTCTTGTCGAGCGCGATCAGTTCCTTGACCGTTTTTACGGGCATCGTCGGATGCACGACGATCACATTGGGCACATAGGCCGCGACGGTCACGGGAATGAAATCGTTGACCAGGCTGTAATTGAGCTTGCGATACAGGGTTTCCGCGATGGTGTGATGCACGGCGCCCATGAACCAGGTGTAGCCGTCACCTGCTGCCCGCGACGCCGTACCTGCGCCCAGGGTGCCGCCCGCACCACCGAGATTTTCGATCACCACCTGACGACCCAGGTCAGGCGTCAGTTTGGCGGCAAGTGGTCGAGCAAAGGCGTCGGTACCGCCGCCTGCCGGGAACGGATTGATGATGCGCACCGCTTTACTGGGCCAGGCCTGCGCCAGGGCGAAACCGGGGACGGCAAAGGCGAGAATCAGAATTCCGAACACGGACAACCTGTTGCTCTTGTGCGACATGTTTCCTCCGAATGAAGTGTAGTCAAGCGTGGGATTTGGACTGCGGCGCGCCATTCTATGGAAGTTAAAGATGCTTGTATATCAGCGTGCCATCGCGCCCGTATTGGCCGCGATCAGGTGTTGCCGGCGGCAGGTTCCTGGCGGTTGCGCATCCAGTCCGCAGTGCCGAAAAAAGCCTTCAGCAGCGCGTCGCGCAGTTCTTCGTCCACCCCGGTATCTTCCATGGCCTGCAGCATGCATGCCAGCCACGCGTCGCGTTCGGCGATACCGATGGCAAAGGGCAGGTGGCGCGCGCGCAGCATCGGGTGCCCGTATTTTTCAACATACAGCTGCGGACCACCCAGCCAGCCTGACAGGAACAGGTACAGTTTCTCGCGCGAGCCGGTGAGTTCCTGCGGATGCAGCTTGCGGATGCCGTGATATTCCGGCACTTCATCCATCAGATCATAAAAGCAGTCGACCAGCCGGCGCAGGCCGGTGGCGGCGCCCAACCGGGCATATGGAGTGTCTGCCGGCGGTGAATCCTGATTGCTCATGCGTTTGTCCTGTCCTGTGATGTCATGCCCGTGCCGCTGTCGGCCGCGGGACGGGATTGACCAGAGCGACGCCCGCGACGGCGATGGCCATGCCGGCGAGCGCCATTGCACTGAGCGTCTCATCGAACATCAGCCACGCCATGATGGCAGTGACCGCCGGCGTCAGGTAGAACAGGCTGGTTACGCGGGTTGCGGCACCGCGTGCAATCAGCCGGAACAGCAGGGTGGTGGCGCCGACGGACAGCACCAGCACGAGCCAGCCCAGTGCAAAGATGAATTCGCCCGTCCAGCGCACATGCATGGATTCAAATGCCCATGCCAGAGGCAGCGTGACAGTCAGCGCGGCGGCGAACTGGATGACAGAGCCGCTGCGGACATCAAAAACCGGGCAAAACCGTTTTTGGTAGAGTGTGCCCAACGTAATGCTGGCCAGGGCCAGCAATGCAAGGGCCAGGCTCGCGGCACCCACGCCGTGCACGGTGATCTTCTGCTGCACGACCAGCGCAACGCCGGCCAATCCCAGCGCGAGCCCCGCCCACTGGCGCAACGCGACGCGTTCACCGAGCAGATGGCCGGCCGCTGCTGCCGTAAGCAGGGGCTGCATGCCGACGATCAGCGCGACGACCCCGGCGGACATGCCGGCATGCAGCGCGCTGAAGACGCTGCCGAGGTAACCGCCCTGGATCAGTGCGCCCGCGATGGCGATGTGTTTTGTGTCCCGCCGCGTTGCCGGCCAGTTGGCGCGCACGATCAGCGTGAGCGGCAGCATCAGCGCCAGTACCGCGAGATAGCGCAGTGACAGGAAGGTCAGGGGTTCGGCATGGGGCAGGCCCAGCCGGGCACCGATAAAGCCGGTGCTCCACAGCAGCACGAAAACCACCGGCACCACGAATGGCGCCGGGGCCCCGCCGGGAATCATGCCGCGCGGGCTGAGCGTTTGCGCTCGTGTTCCTTCAGGAAGCGCTTGCGGATGCGGATGGACTTGGGCGTGATTTCAACCAGTTCATCGTCGGCAATGAATTCAATCGCCGATTCCAGCGTCACCTGGATGGGCGGTACCAGGCGCACGGCCTCATCGGTACCGGAGGCACGCACGTTGGTCAGCTGTTTGCCCTTGATCGGGTTGACGACCAGATCGTTGTCGCGGCTGTGGATGCCGATGACGATGCCTTCGTACAGCGGATCGCCCGGCGCGACGAACATGCGACCGCGCTCCTGCAGTTTCCAAAGCGCATAGGCGACCGCGGCGCCGTCTTCAGCGGAAATCAGTACGCCGTTGCGGCGTTCTTCCATGTCGGGTTTCATCGGGCCGTAGTCGTCAAAGACGTGGCTCATGACGCCGGTGCCGCGGGTCATGGTCATGAAGTCGGACTGGAATCCGATCATGCCGCGGGCTGGAATGCGGTAATCAAGGCGCACGCGGCCCTTGCTGTCCGACTGCATGTCCTGCAGGTCGCCGCGGCGCGCACCCAGCGCTTCCATGACGGCGCCCTGGTTGGCTTCATCGACGTCCACCGTCAGCATTTCATACGGTTCCTGTTTTTCACCGTTGACTTCGCGGATGACCACGCGCGGACGGGATACGGCAAGTTCGTAACCTTCGCGGCGCATGTTTTCGAGCAGGATGGTCAGGTGCAGTTCGCCGCGGCCGGAAACCTCGAACACATCGGCATCATCGGTTTCGCTGACCTTGAGCGCTACATTGCTCATTACTTCACGCTGCAGCCGTTCGCGCAACTGGCGGCTGGTGACGAATTTGCCTTCGCGGCCGGCGAGCGGCGAGGTGTTGACCTGGAAATTCATGGTCAGCGTTGGCTCGTCCACTTTCAGCATCGGCAGCGCATCCGGCTGTGCCGGATCGGCCAGCGTGATGCCGATGCCGACTTCGTCTATGCCGTTGACCAGCACGATGTCGCCTGCCTGCGCTTCGCTAACCTGTACGCGCTCCAGTCCCTTGAAGCCCAGCACCTGGTTGACCTTGGCCATCACCGGAGTCGAGTCCGGGCCCTTGAGCACGGCGACTTGCTGCCCGGGGCGGATACGCCCGCGGTTGACCCGGCCGATGCCGATTTTGCCGACGTAGCTGGAATAATCGAGCGAACAGATCTGCAGCTGCAGCGGGCCGTTCGGATCATCTTCACGCATCGGCACGTTGGCGAGTATGGCTTCGAACAGCGGTTCCAGCGTACCCGAGCGTGCTTCGGCGTCGGTGCTGGCATAACCGTTCAGTGCCGACGCATAGACTACCGGGAAATCCAGCTGCTCTTCGGTTGCGCCGAGCTTGTCGAAAAGATCAAACGTCTGGTTGACCACCCAGTCGGCGCGTGCACCGGGTCGGTCGATCTTGTTGATCACCACGATCGGCTTCAGGCCCAGCGCCAGCGCCTTGCGCGTGACGAAGCGTGTTTGCGGCATCGGGCCTTCGACGGCGTCGACCAGGAGCAACACGCCGTCGACCATCGACAGCACGCGTTCGACTTCACCGCCGAAATCGGCGTGGCCGGGGGTGTCGACGATGTTGATGTGCGTACCCTTCCAGCTTACCGCGCAGTTCTTCGCGAGAATGGTGATGCCGCGCTCACGTTCGAGATCGTTTGAATCCATGACGCGCTCGGCGATCTGCTCATGCGCGGCAAAAGTGCCGGATTGCCGCAGCAGTTTGTCGACCAGCGTGGTTTTGCCGTGATCGACGTGCGCGATGATGGCGATATTGCGTAACGGGCGTTGCTCGATGGCGGACACGGGGGCGGGGCCTTGAAAAAAGGGGCGGATTGTAGCATGTGCGTGGCGCTATTGCCTTGAATTTCCATAGTTTTCCGTAATGGCGCAAACGGCGCTGCGGATCCGGATTCATGGCGTCCTGGGAAAAAACCTCGCTATTTCCGTGACTTGCCGGTATAGTGCGCGCACCTTGAAGCCGCCTAAAGCAGTTTTGGCTTCAAGATGCATCTGTCCCTGACCCCTTCGATTTCAGCTTCCTTCCCTGAATAGCTGCTTCCGCCACGGTTAGCGACGATACCCGTGCGCCGGTGGCCGTAGCCGTGTCCTATTGCTTTTTTGACGCGACTCGCTTCGCTGCGATGGCATGTCCTGCGCGTAATTTTTGCAGTTCCGTTATGAAAGTATCACCATGTCTTTTGCTTCATTGAATCTGAATCCCGCCCTCGTGCAGGCCCTGGCCGCCGCGGGTTATACCGAACCTACTCCCGTGCAGGCGCAATCCATCCCGGTTGCGCTGACCGGTTTCGACCTGATGGTTTCCGCACCGACCGGCACCGGCAAGACCGCGGCATTCGTGCTGCCCGCCTTGCAGCGCCTGGCGCTGGCGCCGACCAAACACGGTCGCGGCCCGCGTGTACTGGTGCTGACGCCGACGCGTGAACTCGCGATGCAGGTCACCGAGGCGGTCGACAAATATTGCAAGTTCATGCGTCACATGCGCACCGGCACCATTCTGGGCGGCATGCCCTATCCGAAACAGCGTCGATTGCTCGAGCAGTCGCTTGACGTGCTGGTGGCGACACCCGGCCGGCTGATCGATTTCATCGACCAGGGTCGTGTCGATTTCTCCCGCCTCGAGCTGCTGGTGCTGGACGAAGCCGACCGCATGCTCGACATGGGTTTCATCGAGCCGGTCAAACGCATTGCCGCCAAAACGCCGGCAACGCGTCAGACCATGCTGTTCTCGGCGACGCTGGACGGCAACATTGCCAAACTTGGCCGCGAATTGCTGCGCGATCCGAAGCTGATCTCGGTATCGGCCCCCAAGGAGAACAACGAGAACATCCTGCAACGTCTGCACTATGTCGACGACGGCAGCCACAAGCATCGCCTGCTCGACCATGTGCTGCGCTCGGAGGAATGTCAGGCGCAGTCCATCGTCTTTACCGCGACCAAACACGGTGCCGATCGACTGGCAGAGCGTTTGTTCCACGCAGGGCATGAGGCTGCGGCACTGCACGGCAACATGAACCAGTCGCAACGTAATCGTACGCTGGCGCGCCTGCGCAGCGGTGCGGTAAAAGTGCTGGTGGCAACCGATGTCGCCGCGCGCGGCATCGACGTGGCCAGTATTTCGCATGTGTTCAACTACGATCTGCCGAAAGTTGCCGAAGACTATGTGCATCGTATCGGCCGCACCGGGCGCGCGGGCGCTACCGGCACGGCGATTTCATTTGCGTCGTCGGAAGACGTGCGCCAGTTGAAACAGATCGAGCGTTACATCGGCCGTGCCATCGAGCGCTGGTCAGTTCCCGGTTTTGAAGCCAAGAACCCGGTGCGCACCGACGGTCCCAATCGCAGCGGTCGCCCGGCTCCCGGTGCACGCCGTGGTGCGCCGCCCGCGCGCAATCGCAACGGCGGGTTCCGTTCGGACAACCGGCGCGGCGCGAGCGCACCCCGCACGCGTTAATTGTGAAGTTCAAGTTGCTGTAATCGCAACGCAATCATTAAATCCCCTGTCGCCGCAAGGCCGCAGGGGATTTTTTTACCGAGTAATGTCGTCGCGCGCATTGATTTTCGCAGATGCTGCCTTTACAGTAGAACGCTTTCATCGCGGCAGAAAACAATGAAATTCAGCGGGGAGATAGCGGTTGACGCGAAGCGCGACGCTGTTTTTGAGAAACTCCAGGATATCCATTTCTTTTCATCGTGTATCGATGGTGTGCGTGACCTGGAGCCACTCGACGAGAAACGTTTTGATGCGGTGCTTGAAACCAAGGTTGCTTACATGACCTTCAAGTTCAAGGTAACCGTGGAGCTGACCGATGTTCAGGCGCCGGAACTGATCGCGGCGAAAATAGAAGGCGCGCCCATGGGGCTGGTGGGGCGTCTTACGGCCACGTCCGCGACCCGGCTCATCGAAGCGGGTGATCAGACGACGATCCTGTACGAAATCGATACCGCGCTGACCGGAAAACTCGGCAGCATCGGCCAGCCGGTGCTGAAATCCAAAGCCAAGGACATGGAGAAACAGTTTGCGAAAAATCTGCGCGCGGCGTTTGCGCCGGCGGCGGCGAAGGGAGCGGCATGATTCCGTTTGAACTGGCGGAGCCGCGCACACTCAAATCCGCGCTGAAGCTGCTCGAAACCGACGATCCGTCGGTGCGGGCGTTCGGCGGCGGCACCGCGCTGATTCTGATGATGAAGGCGGGTGTATTCCAGCCGACGCGGCTGGTCAGCCTGCGCGGCATCGAGAAGCGTTACGCCAAGGTGGCGTCATCCAAAGACGGCAGCCTGCGCATCGGTGCTCTGACGACATTGAGTGCGCTGGGGCGTGTGGCAGCGGTGAAAAAAAGTGCCCCGGTGATCATCGATACGCTGAGAACATTGTCCAACGTGCGGGTGCGCAATGTCGCTACGCTGGGCGGACATCTGGCACATGGCGATCCGCACATGGATCTGCCGCCGGTGCTGATGGCGCTGGATGCGCAGGTAGTTACTGCAGCGGTTTCGGGATCGCGCACGCTGGCGATGGGCGATCTGTACACCGGTTACTATGAAACCGCGCTGGCTCGCAATGAGTTGATCAGTGAAATCATCGTGCCGGCGCAGGCGGGGCGGCGTGCGGCATATATGAAAGTGACCACGCGCGCGGCTGACGACTGGCCGACGCTGGGTATTGCGGTATCCCTCGGCGTCGAGGGCCAGACGATCACTGATGCGCGTATCGTCGTCAGTGCCGCGACCGAAAAGCCGCTACGGCTGGCGGCAGCGGAAGCGGAATTGCGCGGCGCGACGGTTGATGATGCCGTGCTCGCGCGCGTCGGCGAAGCAGCAGCGGCCGAAGTGGAGTTGACGGGCGATGCGCACGGCACTGCTGCCTACAAGACCGAGTTGCTGCGGGTGTATGCGAGGCGCGCGGTGCGCAAGGCGCTGGCAGCGTGACGTGAGTCAGGAGCAAACGTTTTGACAACTGATACATTGGGCAACAGCAACGCCGGCGCGGCGATGGGCCGTTCGATTCCGCGCGTGGAAGCGCGCGCCAAGGTGACCGGCCGCGCCGAATATGTGCATAACCTCAGGCTGCCCGGCATGCTCTACGGCAGGATTCATCGCAGCACGGTGGCGCATGCGCGCATCACCGGCGTGGATGTGTCGGCGGCTCAGGCGATGCCCGGCGTTTATGCGGTGTATACCGCGGCGGACATCCGCAAGCTGATTCCCGAACCCTATTTCGGCCCGGCTTTCCATGATCAGCCCATCCTCGCGATCGACAAGGTGCACTATGTCGGCGAGCCGGTGGCGCTGGTGCTGGCCGCAGACCCGCACGTTGCGGACGCTGCTGCACAGCAGATTGTTGTCGAGTATGAGGAGCTGCCTGCGGTGTTCGATGAAGTCGAGGCGATGACGTCGAAAGCCGTGGTGCACGAAGTGCTGAAGCCGGCGGGTACCTTCCCCGACCTCAAGCATCTCAAGGACAAGCGCGATACCAATGTAGCACTCGATTTCCATCTGCGCCGCGGTGACGTGCAGCAGGCGTTCGCCGATGCCGACCACGTGTTTGAGCATACGTTTCGCACACAGCAGGTGCTGCATCTGCCGCTGGAGCCGTTTGTTACCGTGGCAGATCCGGCGCCGAACCAGCTGGTGATCCACACCGCATCGCAAAGTCCGTCGTTCGTGCGCATCGAGATCGCGCGCCTGCTCGGCTGGCCCGAGACGCGGGTGCGGGTGAAGGTACCGTATCTGGGCGGTGGCTTCGGCGCCAAGCTCTACATCAAGCTCGAAGCGCTGACTGCGGCGGCGGCGCTGATCGCCGGACGCCCGGTGAAAATCGCGCTGACCATGGAAGAGCAGTTCTACACGCTGACCAAGCATGCGACCACGCTGCGCATCAAGAGCGGCGTGACCCGCGACGGCAAGATTACCGCGCGCGAATGCGAGGTGTGGTGGAACGGCGGCGCCTATGCCGACATCGGTCCGCGCATCACCCAGAAATCCGGCTTCACCGCGGCCGGGCCGTACGACATTGACCATGTCACCATAGACTCCTATTCGTTGTACACCAACCTGACGCCGGCAGGTGCACTGCGCGGCTTCGGCATCCCGCAACTGGTTTGGGCGTACGAGAGCCACACCGACATGATCGCCAAAGCGCTCAAGATGGATCCGCTGGCGATCCGCCGTATCAACATCCTGCGCGAAGGCCGGCCGCAGGCGACCGGCACGCTGATGCGCGATGCCGGCATCGAACCCGTGCTGGAGCGGCTGGCGGAGCGTATGACCTGGGAGAAAAAATATGACAGGGGCAGCGGCACCATGCGCCGCGGCCGCGGTATCGCCATTGGTTTCAAGGCCAGTATTTCTCCGACCACGTCGATGGCGATCGTCAACATCAGCGCCGACGGCAGTTGCATTGTCTATTGCAGCACCGTGGACATGGGGCAGGGATCGGATACCGCAATGGCGCAGTTTGCCGCCGAGGCGCTGGGCATACCGGTGGAGCGCGTCAGCGTGGTGCATCCGGATACCGACGTTACGCCATACGACATGGCAACGCTGGGTTCGCGCTCGACTTACCACATGGGCCACGCGGTGAAGAATGCCGCCGAGGATGCGCGTGACAAATTGCTCGCACTCGCCGCCGAAGTCGGTTTGTCGGCGGAGACCACACCGATACCGGACATCTTCCGCAAGAAATACGGCATGCAGGCCGGCAATATTATCGGCATCGGCAGTTTCATACCGCCGTATACGCCGCCTGAACCCGGCACGGGACTCACCACCGATGCGACGCCGTTCTGGATGATTGGTGCTACCGGCGCTGAAGTCGAAGTCGATACCGAGACCGGCGAATTCAAGGTCACGCGGCTGGTGAACCTGGTTGATGTCGGCCGGCCGGTGAATCCGGCTATCGTCGAGACGCAGATTTCGGGCGCGACCATCATGCAGCTGGGCTTTACGCTGTCCGAACGCATGGAGTTCGATGCCGGGCAGGTGACCAATGCGTCGCTCGCTGATTACAAGATTCCGGGCATTCGCGATGTGCCGCCGGTCATGGAGAATGAAGCGGTGGACATGGTGCAGAAAACGGGCCCGTTTGGCGCCAAGGGTGTGGGCGAGAGTGGCACCTTCGGCGTGTCGCCGGCGATCGCCAGCGCGATTGACGATGCGGTCGGCGTGCGGCTGACCAGCCTGCCGCTGACGGCGGAAGCGGTATACCGCGGCCTGCGCGCGAATGCGGGCAAGCCGCTTCAGGATTGAAAATGGCCAAAACGAGCATGAGTGCTACGCATAAAGACATCAGCTTCACGCTGAACGGCCGCCCGGTGACGGCACTCGCCGGCAATCACCAGAACCTGGTCGAACTGCTGCAGGAGCAGGGTCTGTTCGGTGCGCGCGAGAGTTGCGCGCAGGGCTTGTGCGGCTGCTGCACGGTGATCGTCGACGGCAACGCCGTGTCCGGCTGCCTGACCATGGCGACGCTGGTCGATGGCGCCGATGTGCGCACCATTGAAGACACCGGAGCCGACGGGAAGCTGGATGCCGTGCAGCAGGCCTTCATCGAAACCGGTGCCTTCCAGTGCGGATTCTGCACGCCGGGATTTATCCTGATGACGCGGCAGCTGCTCGATGAACACCCCAACCCGGATGAAGACCAGATCCGCCACTACCTGGCCGGCAATCTGTGCCGGTGTGCGGCCTATACTGAAATCATCAAGGCCGTGAAGCTGGCGGCGAAAAAGCGCAAGGGGTGATCATGAAGCGTCCGGCTGGCAATCCTCTTGATCTGCGCGCCTGGCTGGACACGGCAAGGCAACTCGGTGAACTGAAGGACGTACCCGGTGCTGACGCCAGGCTCGAACTCGGCGCGATCAGCGAACTCAACGTCAAGATTGCCGGCGCGCCGGCATTGCTGTTCGACGAAATCAAGGGTTATGCGAAGGGTTTTCGCGTGCTGACCTGCAGTACGGCCAGTCCGGCGCGGCTGTCGTCGATCCTGCGCTTGCCGGTTGAGCGCGATCACCACAGTCTGGTGCAGCAGCTGCGCGGCAAGCCCCGCGGGTGGCAGGCGGAAGCGCCGAAATATGAGCCTGTGCTCACTGAAACCGGCCCGGCACTGGAGAACATCCAGTCGGGCAAGGATGTCGACATCAACATTTTTCCGTCGCCGCTGTGGCATGAGCTGGACGGCGGACCGTACATCGGCACCGGCTGTTGCGTGGTGACCAGAGATTTCGATACCGACTGGGTCAACGTCGGCACTTACCGCGTGCAGGCCTTCGACCGGAACCACGTCGGCCTCGACATGATCCCCGGCAAGCACGGTGCGATCCAGTACGACAAGCACATGAAGGCCGGCAAACCGTTCCCGGTGGCGATTGTGATCGGCTGCGATCCGCTGGGTTATCTGATTTCCGGCATTGAAGTGCCGTTTGGTATGTGCGAATACAACTACATCGGCGCCATCCTCGGCGAGCCGGTGCAGGTGGTGCACGGTGAACTGACCGGCCTGCCGATACCCGCGGGCGCAGAGATCGTGCTCGAAGGCTATTGCCATCCCGGCGACGTGCGTACCGAGGGCCCGTTCGGCGAATTCCACGGTTATTACCCCGGCAAGGAAGGCACTGCGCCGGTGGTGACCATCGAGCGTGTCTATTACCGCAACAATCCGATCATCGTCGGCAGCCCGCCGGCAAAACCGCCGAATGATTATTCCTATTCAAAAGCCGTAATGCGCTCGGCGCTGCTGTTCGATGCGCTGCTCGCCGCCGGTGTGCCCGACGTGCACAGCGTGTGGGCACATGAAATCGGCGGCGCACGCATGTTCAACGTGGTCGCGATCAAACAGCGTTATGCCGGTCATGCGCGCCAGGCCGGGCATATCCTCAATCAGTGCGGCGTCGGCGCCTACATGTCGCGCTACACGGTGGTGGTGGATGAGGACATCGACCCGTCGAACCTGCAGGAGGTGATGTGGGCGGTGGCGACACGCAGTGATCCGGAAGTTGACATCGACATCATCAAGCGCGGCATGGGTTCGAAAAACGATCCCATGTTTGTCGCCTACCGCTACAACGCGCCATACAACTCCAAGGCCATCATCGACGCGTGCCGGCCGTATGATCATCTGCATGAGTTTCCGGCGGTGGCTGAGGCCAGTAAGGAACTGCAGGATCAGGTTCGCGCCAAATGGAGCGAACTTTTCAAGTAAGCTTCGAATTAATTATGATCATTTCTGTATCAACCCATGTTCCGGCTGCCGTCGGCGATTCCGACCATGGGTGCTATGTACGACCACGTGCCTGAGTCAGTACGGCTGGCGGCATGAACACGACGCCTAAATGGATAGAGCCGGACACCGACGAAGGCGCCAATGTGCTGCGCCTGACTGGAGTGTGGCGTCTGTCCAATCTTGCCGCCATCTCCGGCGCGCTGCAGTCGGTCGCACCGGGCGGTGAAAATCCTTATGTGCTCGACGGCAGCGGCCTGCAGGAACTGGATACAGCCGCTGGTTTTATCCTTTGTCGCCGACTCGCTCCCCCGGGAGGCGGAAATCTTGAGCTGACTCTGCGCGGTTTTGATCCGCGGCATGAGCGCCTGCTGGCGTTGGTGCGCGACCGCATGGACTGTCCGGCGGCGGTGTCGAAGCCGGTGCACGGTGGAGTCTTGCATCGTATCGGTACGGCAACAGTTGCGTTGTGGAAAATGCTGCAGAGTCATGTCGGCTTTGTCGGCACCGTGGCTTTGGAACTGCTTACACTGATGCGCCGGCCGCGGTTGTTCCGCTTCAAGGAAACGATGGCACAGTTTGAAACCATCTGC
>Ga0224500_10000828_pt1 | contig 19746 bp, 21 predicted proteins | sample SF_Oct11_sed_USG_FD_168126 | JGI IMG/M metagenome (GOLD analysis project Ga0224500, IMG submission 168126) | Sediment microbial communities from San Francisco Bay, California, United States - SF_Oct11_sed_USGS_4_1 | ecosystem: Environmental > Aquatic > Marine > Sediment | place: USA: California... | reverse complement strand
CGTCCATCTGGGCGCCCTCGGTCTCTGACCGCTCCAACAGGTCCAACAGGTGCGGCAGCGCATGGGTGCCGACGACGACGTCGACCCACGGCGCGCGACGCTGGATCTCGCCCCGGTCTTTTTGAGCGAGACACCCCGCGACGACGATCCTCAGCCCCGGGTTCGCGGCTTTGACCGGTTTCAGGTGCCCGAGGTTTCCGTAGAGCTTGTTGTCCGCGTTCTCCCTGATCGCACAGGTGTTCAGTACCACGACGCCGGCCTCGGACACGTCGTCGGTGGGCTTCAGGCCATCGGCCTGCAGCACTCCCGCGATGCGCTCGGAGTCGTGCTCATTCATCTGGCACCCGAAGGTGCGGATCAGGAACGTGCGCTCCACTCCGACAGGCTACCCGAGCGGCATCGGTCTACTTCGCGAACTCGATCGCGCGGGTCTCCCGAACGACCGTGATGCGGATCTGGCCCGGGTACTGGAGTTCCTCTTCGACCTGTTTCGCGATGTCACGCGCGATGACCTGCGCCTGGAGATCGTCGATGTCCTCTGGTTCCACCATCACGCGGACCTCTCGTCCCGCCTGCATCGCGAAGGTCTTCACGACGCCTTCGTGGGCGGAACAGATCTCCTCGAGACGCTCCAGCCGCTTCACGTAGGTCTCCAATGATTCGCGCCGCGCTCCCGGACGGCCGCCGCTGATGCCATCGGCGATCTGCGCGAGCACGGCATCGATCGTGTGCTGCTCCACCTCGCCGTGATGCGATTCGATGCAGTGCACGACTTCGAGCGATTCGCCCATCCGCCGAGCGATCTCGGCACCGATGATCGCGTGCGAGCCCTCGACCTCGTGCGTCACGGCCTTGCCCACGTCGTGCAGGAAGGCTCCACGCTTCACGATCGTCGGATCGAGCCCGATCTCGGCCGCCAGGCTGCTCGCGATATGGGCCGACTCCACGAGATGACGCAGCACGTTCTGGCCGTACGACGTGCGGTACTGAAGACGTCCCAGCAACTTAACCATCTCCGGGTGGATGTCGGTGATGCCGACTTCCGCCACGGCGTCCTCGCCGGCGCGACGCACGTGTTCCTCGAGTTCCCGCAGCGAACGTTCGTGGATCTCCTCGATGCGCGCAGGATGGATACGTCCGTCTTCCACCAACTTGCCGAGCGTCATGCGTGCTGCCTCACGGCGCACCGGATCGAAGCACGAGAGCACGACCGCTTCGGGTGTGTCGTCGATGATCAGGTTCACCCCGGTGACAGATTCGAACGCTCGGATGTTGCGGCCCTCGCGCCCGATGATGCGCCCTTTCATGTCCTCGCTCGGGAGCGCGAACACGCTCACGGTCGACTCGGCGGTCTGCTCCGACGCCACTCGCTGGATCGCGATCGTGACGAGCTTGCGGGCGCGCTCCTCACCCTCTTCGCGGGCTCGCTGCTCGATCTCCCGTACCTGGCTCATGGCAGCGCGCTTCGCCTCGTCGACGATCTGAGCCATGAGCTGCTCACGGGCCTCGCTGGAGGTCAGGCCGGCGATCCTCTCGAGTTGCGCTCGGTGCAGCTCGGTGGCCTTCTCGAGCTGGGACCGCACGTACGTGAGTTTCTCGTCTCGCTCGTCGAGCTCGGACTCCTTCGCGTCGACCCGAGCAGTTCTCGTCTTCAGTTCGGCTTCCGCGCCGGCCATGCGGCGCTCTTGCCGAGCGACCTCGTCGCGCCGTCCTCGCAGGTCCTCATCAGCATCGCGGCGGATCGTAGCGATCTCGTCCTTCGCCTCGGCGAGTAGCTGCTTCGATGACGCATCGGCCTCGCGCTCGGCGTCGAGTAGGAGCTTCTGCGCCCGGGTCTCGATGCTGTGCGCGTTGCTCGCCGCGATCGACTTCCGATACAGGAAGCCGGCGGTGAAGCCCAGCAGCAGTCCGCCGATCGCGGCTAGTACAGGGACCATGGCTCTCTCCTCCACAAACCTCGTCAGACGACGTTTGCGAGAAGGACCCTCCGGTCCGCGTTCGTTCAGGTGCTGTGCGCGAGCATGCGGCCGTTCAACACTCGCCGGCGCGTTCTCGTCCGGCTGCTCTCGTCGATCGATGCATCGGGGTTGGGGTCGGGGTCAAGACTCGCTCACAGACAGGATCTCGTTGAACGTGGTTTCGGAAGTGTTCCTCTCGTCCTCCCGATGCTACGGCGGCGGCGCCGACGAGACAAGGTCCCATCGGCCTAGTCCGCGTCGTCCACCTCGAGCGCCGTGCGAGCCGCCGATCGCGCGACGTCGGGTGCATAGCCGCGACGGATCAACAGCGACGTGAGCCGTCCGAAGGCCTTGACGGGCTCCACCCCGGCGAGTCGACGCACCCGTGAGCGCGCAAGCTCGATCGCCCGTTCGTGCTCGTCCTCGGGCGCCAGCGCAGCCACCTCGTTCGCCAGGTCTGCGGAGATGCCTTTGGCGAGCAATGCGCTCTCCACGGCCCGACGGCCCGCACGTCGGGTGCCGAAGTGGTGGTCGGCCATCTGACGAGCGAAGGCTCGATCGTCGATCAACCCGACGCGCTCGAGCCGCTCGAGCACGTCGGCCACCTCACCGGCCTCGAACCCCGCTGCACGCAGCCGCCGCTCGAGCTCGCGGCGAGCACGAGGGCGTACCGCGAGCAGACCCAGGGCTCGTTCGTGGCAGTTCTTGGGGTTCCGCGGCGTCGTGGCCGAGCCTCTCGACCGAGACGGGGTCGCTGAGGGTCCCGTCACTGGCGACTATCCATCGGGGGAGCTCGTCTTTGCCTTGGCCTTGACCTTCTCCGCGCCTGCAGCGGCCGGCTCGTCGTCGAGCACGACGTCGGGCACGATCTCGATGGGCGTTTCGTCGCCGTCTTCGCCGAAGGACGTGAGCCCGACCGCGTCCCGGATCTTCCGCTCGATCTCGTCGCGCATCTCGATGTGCTCCGCCAGGAAGGCCCGCGCGTTCTCGCGACCTTGCCCGAGCTGCTCACCCTCGTAGGTGAACCAGGCACCCGACTTCTTGATGAGCTCGAGATCGACGCCCACGTCGATGAGGGAGCCCTCCTTCGAGATGCCCTTGCCGTACATGATGTCGAACTCGCACTGACGGAAAGGAGGAGCCACCTTGTTCTTGACGACCTTGACGCGAGTGCGAGATCCGACGACCTCGGTACCGTCCTTGAGGTTCTCGATCTTGCGGATATCGAGCCGGACCGACGAGTAGAACTTGAGCGCCCGACCGCCCGGCGTGGTCTCGGGCGACCCGAACATCACACCGATCTTCTCGCGGAGCTGGTTGATGAAGATCGCCGTGGTATCGAACCTCGAGAGGGTACCCGAGAGCTTCCGCATCGCCTGGCTCATGAGCCGAGCTTGCAGCCCCACGTGGGTGTCTCCCATCTCGCCTTCGATCTCGGCGCGAGGGACCAGCGCCGCCACCGAGTCGATCACCACGAGGTCGAGCGCGGCCGAGCGCACCAGCATGTCGGCGATCTCGAGCGCCTGTTCGCCGGAGTCGGGCTGAGAGACGAGCAGCTCGTCGATGTTCACACCGAGCTCGCGAGCGTAGGTGGGGTCGAGTGCATGCTCGGCGTCGATGAACGCCGCGATGCCGCCATTGGCCTGCGCCTCCGCGATCATGTGCAGGCAGACCGTCGTCTTGCCCGAACCTTCGGGGCCGAAGACCTCCATGATGCGCCCTCGCGGAACCCCACCGACGCCGAGCGCAAGATCGAGCGCGAGCGACCCCGTCGGGATCACCGAGAGGCCGGCCCCGGCCGGATGCTCGCCGAGCCTCATGACGGCGCCTTTACCGAACTGCTTCTCGATCTGCTGGAGCGTGACGTCGAGCATCTTGTCGCGGTCCACCGTGTCCTCCTTCTGACTCGCATCTCGGCCCCTCGGCCCACCGGCGAGGAGGTGGCGAGCGAGCGCGTCCCCGTCTGGAAGGCGCACGCTATCGAGCGGGTCTGACATAAGTTACACCTCTGTGATCTCCTAGATGCCGGTCCGGACGATACCCGAACAGGTGTTCGGATACAACCACCCCGTAGAGACCTCTTTTCAGTTCGTGCCCGTCAACGCGAAGGTCCGGATCGGCTCATAGATGGGAGCGGGGCGCCGCAGGCGGCTTCGCATCAGCACGATCGTTCCGACCGAGAAGGGCTCGCTCTCGAGGAAGGTCGCCGCGAACTCGGGCGGCAGGTCCGACGGAGCACGACTCCGTGCCACGGTGACATGCGGGCTGAAGGGTGCGAGCTCGAGAGGGAACTCCGGAGCCAGCGCTCCCCGGATCGAACCGGCGAGCCGTGCGAGCGCCCCCCGCTCGTCGTCGAGCCCAGCCCAGAGGACGCGCGCTCGCCCGCGGGCAGGAAACGAGCCAAGACCCCGTATCCGTGTCGAGGGGACAGAGGCGATGCCCGCCGCATCGGCCAGGCGTTCGCCGACCCACGGCACGAGCCGGACCGGCGTCGACCCGAGGAATCGCAGCGTCACGTGGTAGTTCTCCTTGGGCGTCCATCGCATCGTCGGGAACGCCTCGTGCCAAGGCTCGATCGCCCTCTCGACCGCGGTCGCCGCATGCTCGGGGAGGGTGAACGCGACGAACAGGCGCTCCGGCTTCGGTTCGGGCCCCGACGCCGTTCCTTCCGGCACGGCGCTCAGATGATGCGGTCGCTCTCGGGCAAAGGCATGCCCTCGAGGTGGCGACGCACGAGATCCAGGGCGGCCTGCTCGGCCCAGCGGCGGACCCGCGCCCGATCACCGGCTGCGACGTAGCCGCGGGCGTGCGAAGCATCTTCGGCGTCGAGCCCGATCCACACCGTGCCCCGGACCGCCCCGTCATGCGGTTCGGGACCTGCCGCGCCCGTGAGCGAGACGGCCACGTCCGACGAGAACAGCCGCCTCGCACCCGCAGCCATCTCGAGCGCGCACTCGCGGCTCACCACCCCCGGACCTTCGATCGTTCCGAGCGACACGCCGAGGACCCGGTGCTTCGCCTGAGCTGTATACGTGACGGCCGACCCCACGAACACGTCGGAAGCCCCCTCAGCCGCCGTCATGCGGGCACCGACCGCACCTCCCGTCAGCGACTCGGCACACGCCATCCGCAGCCCGGAGGCCGACAACAGCCGCGTGACCACCTGCTCGAGCGTCTCGTCATGGCTCGTGTACACCACGTCCCCCAGGCGCCGTTGCACCTCGATCGCGAGCGGTTCGATCATCGACTCGGCATGCTCGACGCTGTCGGACTTCGCGGTGAGCCGAACCTTGACCTCCCCGGCCGACGCGAGGTAGGCGATACTCGGATTGGACGACGAGGGGAACAGATCCGCGAGCAACTCCGCCACCCTCGACTCGCCGATGCCCACGCTCCGAAGTGTCCGGGAGCGCACAACCGCCGCACCGATCGACGCGCTCAATTCGGGCAGCACGGTGCTCTGCATCATGGCGATCATCTCGCTCGGCACGCCCGGCATCGCGTAGAGGCGCACGTCATGCGGAAGGTTCGCCACGAGGCCCGGCGCCGACCCGCGGGGGTTCTCGATCGTTCGCGCTCCGCGGGGCACGTCGGCCTGACAGAGGTTGTTCTCGGGCATGGGGCCGTCGGCGAACCCCGCGAACCGTTCGCGGAGCCAGCGTTCCAGCGATGCGTCACGCTCGAGCGGCACACCCATGACCGCTGCGATCGCCTCGCGCGTGATGTCGTCCTCGGTCGGTCCCAATCCTCCGGTCACAAGTACGACGTCGGTCCTGGCCGCGGCCACCTCCAGGACATCGACGATGCGATCGAGGTTGTCCCCGACGACCTGGTGGTAGTAAACATCGGCCCCGATCTCCGCCAGCCGCTCTCCGATCCATCGAGCGTTCGTGTTCGCGATCTGACCGAGCAGCAGTTCGGTGCCGATGCCGACGACCTCGACGCGCTCGGCTCCGCTCATGGCCCCGACGACCCGGTGGAACCGACCGAAAACTGTCCGGGCGTGAAGGTCTCGGTCCACGGCGCACCCTGTGTGCCAGGCGTTCCGAGGTCCCGCTCCCCGACGGTCACCTGCACTGCACCGCCATCGGCCACCGACAGCCCGAGTTCCTCGTCCGCCGAGAACGAGAGGCGCTCGCCGGCGTCCATGACGTGCACTTCCGGGGCCCCATCGACCGTGACGGTGACCTCGACGGGTCGCTGAGCCACCAACACTGCGTCGACCGACGCGGTGCTGACCGGGGAGCCCGCGGTCGTCGGGATCGCGGCGGGCGCGGGCGCCCCCCGGTCCCTCGCGACCAGCCCGAACAGCACCAGCAGCACCACGAGCGTCGCGGCACCCAACAATAGGAATCGTTGGTTGTCTCGGATCCGGGTGGCCGCGATGGCCCGTTCCACGCGACCCAGACCTTCGGGTGGCGGATGCGGTGGGGGTTCCTCGGCGTGCCGCGAGTATGCCTCGAGGACCTTGTCGGCGCTCACTCCCAAGTACTGCGCGTAGGTCCGGAGCGCTCCACGGACCACGGCATCGTTGGGCAGCGCCGCGAAGTCCTCGGTCTCGAGGGCGGTGAGGTGGTCGACCCGGAGCCTCGTGTCGCGCGAGGCCTCGTCGAGCGAAAGCCCGCGGATGCGTCGCGCCTTCTCGAGCGCCGGGCCGACCCCGATGGGTCGCTGCAGCGAGGTGCCGGCCATGGGAACCCCGGGATGATAGCGCCGGTACACTCCCCCGCATGGCCGCCGACGCCCTCACAGTCATCGTGGAGATCCCCAAGGGTTCCCGGAACAAGTACGAGATGGACCATGAGACCGGCGAGATCATCCTCGATCGCATGCTCTTCACCTCGATGCAGTACCCAGCGGACTACGGATTCATCGACGAGACGCTCGGGGGCGACGGCGATCCGCTCGACGCACTCGTGTTCGTCGGCGAGCCCACCTTCCCGGGTTGCCGGATCAGCGTGCGCCCGATCGGCCTGTTCCGCATGACCGACGAGAAGGGTGAGGACGAGAAGATCCTGTCGGTTCCGTTGCGCGACCCGATCTGGTCACACGTCGGCGACCTCGCAGGACTGCCCATGACCCTGTTGAACGAGATCGAACACTTCTTCCAGGTCTACAAGGACCTCGAGGGTCACAAGGTGAGCACCGATGGCTTCGAGGACCGCGCCTCGGCCGAGCGCGTGATCGCCCAGGCGAAGGCCCGCGCGCACGAAGCATGAGGCCTCGGGTCGTGCTGCGTCCGCCGGTCGAGGGCGATCGCACCGAGTTCATCGCCGGCCTGGAGGCGTCGCGAGCCCTGCACGACCCTTGGCTCGAGCCCGGTGAGCCCGACGCCTGGTTCGAACGTCTCCTCACGCGGAACCGCACCGAGAGCGACCGCTCCCTGCTCGTCTGTGATGCAGGCGAGGGCTCGATCGCCGGCGTCATGAACCTGTCCCAGATCATCATGGGCCCGTTCCGCAGCGCCTTTCTCGGCTACTACGCGCTGGAACCGCTCGCAGGTCGTGGTTACATGCACGCCGCCATGCCGCTCCTCCTGCGGTTCGCCTTCGAGGAGCTCGGTCTGCACCGGGTACAGGCGAACGTGCAGCCCGGCAACGAAGCGTCCATCGCCCTCGTGCGCGCCGCCGGGTTCCACCGAGAGGGATTCTCGCCGCGGTACCTGTTCATCAGGGGGGCGTGGCGCGACCATGAACAGTGGGTGATGCTCGCCGAAGACCTTCCGGATGCTGTACGAGACCCGGCCTAGGTCTCCGGCCCGAGAACTACCGACTTCCGGCGCCCCCCGAGGCCGAAAACACCGACTTTCGACGGGCGCAACGCCCTCGTTCGGGGGATTAGTCTGCGCTGACGAGGGGGAGGAAGCCCGTGCAGATGGAGCCTGAGATGAACGAAACGACCTGGAAGTCCTCGCCGCTGTCAGCGATCCGCGAGCCCGTGACGGCGCCCGACACGTTGTCGGAGGGCCCGGTGAAGTTCCTCTTGGTCTCGGGACAGCTCGATGACGGCCGTTGGGGCCTTGTCGGCGCTTACTGGGTATCGATCGACGGCGCGAGGGGTGGGTTCATCGTTTCCCCGCCCGCGATCTGGAGCGGCAGCGAACTCGTGCGGAGCTACCACAGTGGCCTGGGCAGGGGCTGGACCGCCGAGCGCACCTACGCCTACTGGCAAGGCCAGGTCGGGATGGCGGGTCGGTTCATGATCGATCCGCAGCAGCACGCAGACACGCTGTTTCAGGTGGCTCGGCGCGTCGGGGCCCTGTGAGCGCCGGGATCACCCGCCGCGACGCTCCTCCCACTCCTCCCAGCTGACGAGCACGTCGCGAGCCTTGGAGCCCTGCGACGGGCCCACGACGCCCTGCTCCTCGAGCAGGTCCATGATGCGTCCGGCCCTGGCGAACCCGACCTTGAGCTTGCGCTGCAACATGCTCGTCGATCCCAGCTGCGACCGGATGATCAGGTCGGCGGCCTGGTTCACCAGGTCGTCGTCGCCGCCGTCGCCACCGCCACTCCCGGACAATTCCGCCTCGGTGGGGGGGATGCCGAGCCCCTCGATGTGCTGCTCGTAGACCACCTCGCGCTGGGCGCGGATGAATGCACAGATGCCGTGGATCTCAGCCTCGGTCACCCACGCTCCCTGCAGCCGCGTCGGCTTCGATGCGTTCGCGGGCGCGAAGAGCATGTCGCCGTGCCCCACGAGCTTCTCGGCGCCGTTCTGGTCGAGCACGACGCGTGAATCGGCCTGGCTCGATGTCATCAGCGCGATGCGGCTCGGGATGTTGGCCTTGATCAACCCGGTGACCACGTCGACGCTGGGGCGCTGGGTCGCGACGACGAGATGGATGCCGACGGCCCGCGCCATCTGCGCAATGCGGCAAATCGCATCTTCCACGGCTCGCGGGGCGACCATCATCAGGTCGGCGAGCTCGTCGATGACGACGACGATGTAGCTCATGTGCTTGAACTCGTGTTCGCGCCCGACCGGCAGTCTCAGCGTGCCCTCTCGGAGTCCCTCCTCGTACCCGTCGATGTCGCGAACACCGACCGTCGCGAGCATCTCGTAGCGCATCTCCATCTCGCGCACGATCCATTCCAGCGCCTCGGTGGCACGCTTGGGATGCACGATCACCGGGCTCAGCAGGTGGGGCACCTCGGCGAAGTGACTGAGCTCGACGCGTTTTGGGTCGACGAGCACGAGCCGAACGTCGTCGGGACTCGTGCGCATGAGGATCGACGTGATGAAGCTGTTCACGAGGCTCGACTTGCCGGCACCGGTGGCGCCGGCGATCAGCACGTGGGGCATCATCGCGAGGTTCACCATCTGCGCCTCGCCGTGGATGTCCTTGCCGAGCGCGACCTGCAACGGATGGGTGTCCGCCTTGGCGGCCTTCGACCGTAGGATGTCGCCAAGCATGACGAAATCGCGGTGGCGGTTCGGTACTTCGATGCCGATCGCAGACTTGCCGGGGATCGGCGCGATGATGCGCACATCGGGCGTCGCGAGCGCGTAGGCGATGTCGCTCGACAGATTGAGCACCTTGTTCACCTTGGTGCCCGAGGCCACGGCGACCTCGTACATCGTGACGGTCGGACCGCGGTGTGCAGCGACAACGCGAGCATCGACCCCGAAGGTCGAGAGCGTATGACCGAGGGCGTCCATGATGTCCTTCTCGTGCGTGCCGTCGTTCGTCGACGGGGGCGCCGTGCGGAGCAGGTCGAGTGAGGGAAGCTGGTACGGCCCGTCGGAGGTCGTGATCGTGCGGCCACGCGGCCGCTTCGGTGAAGCGGCGATCGCGCTTGCGTCGCCGTCGGCTGTATCGGAGGGAACGTCGAGAGCCCCCACCGCCTCGGACTCGGGAAGCACCACGACGGGCTCTGTGAGGCCGAGGCGCTCGGAGAGCTTCGCCCTCGTCGGCGTGCTGCCCGCCTGAACCTCGCCGGCTTTGGCGAGGGCACGCTCATCCTTGATGCGCTGCTTCTCCAGCTTGGCCTCAGCCTTCGCCTGCTCGTGCGCCCGCCGTGCCTCGGCCCGTTCGGCCATCACCGCCCGCGTCGCCGCGAACTTCCTGCCGAGAGCGACGAACGACGTTCCCGTCATGATCAGCGCGCCGATGACGGCGAGGCCGAGGTTCACGATGAAGGCGCCCGCCGGCGAGACGAGCTTCGAGAGCGGGGCGGCGGACAGGGTGCCGAAGAACCCACCGGCATCGGAGAAGCCTGGGATGGGTCCGATCCCGCGCGCCCTCGTGTCGACCGCCGGCGCGAAGACACCGGGATTGCCTCGGACGATCGACAGGAGCCCGAGCACGCCGAAGCCCATGATCACGAAGCCGATGAACATGCGCATGCGCTCGTCGGGCGAACGATCGCGGAGCAGCGCGATGCCCCATCCGAGCCCGACCAGTGGCAGCAGCACCGCCGTGAGCCCGAACCCTCGATGCAGCAGGCGTGAGAATGCCTCGCCCATCGGCCCCGCCGCGTCGAACCACACAGAGAGCACCGCGAGCCCGGCGAGCACGATGAGCCCGATGCCCAGCGCGTCGCGGGCGAACGGCGAAAGGATCTGGGTTGCCGGCGAGCGCTGCGGCTGCTTCTTCGTCGCCTGCTTCTTCTTCGGCGGCGGGCGCTTGGACGGCGTCTTCTTGCTCGACGGACGGCTGGATACACGCGACGCTGAACGCCGCGACGGGGAAGTCTTCGTCGCCATGAGGTCTCCAGTCTGACGTGTTCTCTGGCAGCTTCAAGCAACGTAGGCATGTCGGATATCCTTGCCACCATGGTCGTGCGGCGCTCCAGGCGGAAGGCGCTTGATGCGCGGGCCGCAAGGCGAACGGAGCGCCGCACGTACATCGCGAGTGTTCTCGACGGCGACGAGCACGTGCTCGCGGCAGGGCGCGATCCAGCCGCAGTCACAGGGACCAGGATGATCCTCGCATGGACGCTCATGCGTCCTCCCCGCACGGGTGAATGGACGGGCGACTCCGTACGTTTCGATGAGATCATCTCGTGGCGTCGGGGACAGACCCACGATGAACGTCCGGTCGTGGCGATGACTCACCCTGAGCACCGAAGGATGGGGCGGGTGCCCGCTCACCGGTTCCTGTGGTTCCGCTGGGAAAGTGCCGAGGCACCCGTGCCCCATCGATCAACCAGGTTCACGTTCGTGAGCTCGCGCGATCCGCTCTACGCCGCTGTCGTCGATGGACTCCGGCGAGCCGGGACCCCCGAGGGTGAACCGTTCCGGGAACAACCACCGGGCACGAGAGCACATCGAATCGCCCGGAGTCGAGGGGTGCTGACTCGGCGGCGTCGCGGATGGGTTCGATATCGGGCGGGGCGTCGCGGATGGGTTCGATTGGCCTATCGATCATGACGTGGGTCACGTCCATCGCTAGAGCCCGACCTCAGACTTCCATGACGACCGGCAGGATCACCGGCTTGCGCTGCGTCACCTCGTTGAAATAGCGGCCGAGCGCACGGCGGATGTCCTGCTGCAGCGCGGAGGGATCGGTCACTCGCGCGTCGGCCGTCTCCCCGATCGCTGCGATCACGCGCTCCCTGGCTTCGTCGAGGATGTCTTGCGAGGTCTCCTCGTACACGAACCCCCGATTGACGATGTCGGGGCCGCCGACAAGCTCACCGGTCTGCGAGTCGACCGTCACCACCACCACCACGACTCCGTCACCGGCGAGCTTGCGACGGTCGCGAAGCACCTCGCCGCCGACGTCACCGATGCCGAGGCCGTCGACGAACGTCATGCCTGCCTGCACGCGGTCGATGATCGCGACCCGCTCCCCCACCTCGACCATGTCGCCGTCCTCGCAGATCACGATGTGGTCGCGAGGGATGCCGACCTCCTCGGCGAGGCGCGCATGGTGCTGCAGGTGGCGCCGTTCGCCATGGATCGGGATGAACCAGCGAGGACGCACAAGGGAGAGCATCAGGCGAAGCTCCTCGGCCGCCGCGTGTCCGCTCGCATGCACCGGGTCGGCGGGCATGTGATACACGTCGGCGCCGGTTCGGTAGACGGCGTCGACCACGCGATGGATCGCCGGTTCGTTCCCGGGGATCAGCGACGACGAGAGCACCACGGTGTCGCCCTCGTCGAGCTTCACCCATTTGTGCTGGCGCTGAGCCATGAGCGAGAGCGCAGAGAACGGCTCGCCTTGACTCCCGGTGCAGATCACGACCACCCGCCCGGGATCGAGGTCGGCGACCTCGGCGATGTCGATCACGTCGCGATCGTCGACCTGGAGGATGCCGAGGCGCCGCGCGGCCGCGACGGAATTCAGCATCGAACGACCGAGGAACGCCACCACCCGTTCGTTGGCCCGAGCCGCGTTCACGATCTGCTGCACGCGGTGGATGTGGCTCGAGAAGCACGCGGCCACCACGATGTTCGGCGCGTTCTCGACGATGCGCTGCAGCACCGGCCCGACACTGCGCTCACTGTCGGTGTAGCCGGCTTCCTCGGCGTTGGTCGAGTCGCTCAGCAACAGGTGCACGCCGGCACCGCTCGCCTCCTCGGCGAGGCCGTGCAGATCGGTCGGACGTCCGTCGAGGGGAGTCTGGTCGATCTTGAAGTCGCCAGTGTGCAGGATCGCGCCGTGCGGGGTGTCGACCACCACCGCCATGCCGTCCGGGATCGAGTGCGTGACCCGGAGGAATCGCATCGTGAAGGGGCCCACGCTCGCACCTTCCCCGGGCACCGCCGTCCGCAGCTCGCATCGGTCGCTCACCTGATGTTCCTCGAGCTTGCCCTTCAACAGCTCGAGGGTGAAGGGCGTGCCGTACACGGCCACGTCGGAGATCTCACGCAGCAGATAGGTGAGCGCCCCGATGTGATCCTCATGGCCGTGCGTGAGCACGACGGCCTCCACGCGCTCGGCATGGTTTCGCACGTAGTCGAAGTCCGGCAGCACCAGGTCGATGCCGGGCATGTCGCCCGATGGGAACGACAGGCCGACATCGATGATCAGGATGCGTCCCTCGAGCTCGACGCACGCCATGTTGCGCCCGACCTCCCCGACACCTCCGAGGAAGACGACGCGGCAGTCGCTGACGCTAGAGGAGACCGGCGTCCTCCAGTGCGGAGCGGACCCGAGCTCGTTCTTCGGCTGTAGCCGGCACGAGCGGCAGGCGAGGCACGCCCGCCGGGCGTCCGAGCATGGTGAGCGCAGCCTTGACCGGGATCGGATTCGACGTGATGAACAAGGCGTTGAACAGCGGCGAGAGCTGTTCGTGGATCTTGCGCGCGGCTGGCACGTCGCCCGTGGCGACGAGCTCGAGCATCTGGTGGATCTGCGGACCGACGAGATGGCTCGCAACGCTCACCACGCCCACGGCACCCAGGCACGCGTATCCGAACGCAGCCCAGTCGTCGCCGGAGTAGACCTCGAACCCAGCCGGGGCCTCGGCGATCAGGCGCGACACGGCCTGGAAGTCGCCGGTCGAGTCCTTCACCGCGACGATGTTCGGGCGCTCGGCGAGGGCCAACAGGGTGTCGTGCTCGATGCGGATCGCTGTGCGGCCCGGGATGTTGTAGGCGATGATCGGCAGCTCGGTGGCGTCGGCCACGCGTTCGAAGTGCGCGATCAACCCCCGCTGCGGGGGCTTATTGTAATAGGGGGTCACGACCAGCAGGCCGTCGGCACCGGCTTCCTCGGCGGCTTCGGACAGCTCGAGGGTCTCAGCGGTGGAGTAGGTGCCGGTGCCACAGATCAACTTGGCCCGGCCACGGATCGCATCGCCAACGGCTCGGAACAGCTCGGCCTTCTCGCTCGAGCTGAGCGTGGGCGACTCGCCCGTCGAGCCGGCCACGACCACGGCGTCACTGCCGTTGTCCACGAGCCATGAAGCGAGCTGCTGGGCGCCGTCGAGGTCGACGGCATGGTCGTCGTCTCGGAACGGCGTGACCATCGCGGTCACGACCGCGCCGAACCTACCCGCGAGTCCGGTCATCGGGAGCACCTCTCCTCAGCCGGGCGCCGCCTGGGGCGACGGCGAATGCCCCCTATGCTAGCGGGCCATGCCACGCATCTACACGAAGACCGGCGACGACGGCACCACCGGCCTGCTGTACGGCGGCCGCGTGCCGAAGGACGACCTCGTCACAGAGGCGTACGGCATCACCGACGAAGCGGTCGCCGCGCTCGGGCTCGCGCGCTCGCTCACCACCGACGACGCGATGGCCGAACAGATCCTCGAGCTGCAACGCGAGCTCTTCGTGGTGGGTGCCGATCTCGCCACCAACCCAGACGAACGCGCGAAGCTCGTCGGTGGCGTGTCGCTCGTGACGTCGGAGATGACTGCTCGACTCGAGTCGCGCATCGACGCGTCGGTGGCAGAGCGCCCCCTGCCCGACGCGTTCATCGTGCCGGGTGCGAGCCCCTCGAGCGCCGCACTCGATGTCGCACGCGCGACGATCCGCCGCGCGGAGCGTGCGGTCGTCGCGCTCGAGCGAGCCGAGCGTGCCGTCAACCCCGACGTACGCCGGTACCTGAATCGCCTGAGCGACCTGCTGTTCGTACTCGCCCGATGGGAAGCCGGCGAGAGCGAACCCACCAGCCGCGGTTGAAGGCGGCGGACGAAGTCTGGACTCAGCCGACGCGGAAGTAGCGCCACTGTGACCGGCCCGCCCCGTGCTTCCCGGTCGGGGGCACCTTCGCCCTGATACGGAATGAGAATCCCTCGGGCAACCCGCGCACCAGGAACAGCGCCCGGCTCTCGCGGTTCAACTTCGTGGAGGAGACGTCGAGTCGGCGCCACCGCGTGCCGGAACGTCGCCACTCCAAACGGGCCAGGACGCGTTCGCCGCGCAGGTTCGGCCAGACGCCGACCACCAGCCGCACGGTCGCTCCTTTCCGATACAGGTGATAACCGTCGCGGCGGGCCACCCACGACGTGAGGCGCGCCTTCACCGTGAGCGCGGTTCCTCGCTCTCGTGCTTCGCCGAACGGGATCACCCGCTCGGGCAGCGCTGCGAGGGCCATCGTCATCACCAGCACCAGCACCAGCACGCTCGCGCGTCGCAACGCTCGTCGCACCTGGGGTCCTTCCGTGGCGGGGGGAATGCCCTTCGAGTCTAGATGCAGACGGGGGGCGCGTGACGCTCAGGCCTCAATCAGCGCCCTTTGGCACGGGCGCCATCGCCCCGGCGTTGTCCCCGCCGAACGTCAACACCACGAGCCCGATCGACTGAGGGCTGACTGCGGAGGGAAACACGAACTCGAGCGTGGCCTGCTCACCGTCACCGATGGGGCCGGCGCCATCCACCTGGCCGTCGTAGCGCCGATCGTCGGCCCCGAGCACGTACAGCGAGGGGGGGCCAAGCTCCGCTCCCGTTGCGTTGCGCACGTTCATCGTCGCCACGCTGCCGTCGAAGGTGGCTTGCGCCGTGATGCTGTTGAACTGGTAGATGAAGCGCCCGGGTGCGAACGCCGTGTCACCCGTGTCACCGCTCACGACGCCCTCACCGCTCGGGGTGACGGTGGCCGGTGTCGCGGCGTCGTCGCCGCCGGTACACCCCGAGGCGGTGATGACGATGGCGAGCGCGACGAACGGGACGAAGATGCGGCGCACGGGGGTCACGGCGGGGCATGATACGCGAACCCGAGAAAGGCCCGACCGAACGTGAAACAGCTGGAGCTGCGACGACATGCGATCCGAGACCCGGACGCCGACCGACTCTCCGCCGAGGGTCGGGTGCTGGCTGAGGACCTGGGACGGGCGACCACACGCACGTATGACCGCGTCTTCGTCTCCCCTGCGCAGCGCGCGGCGGAAACAGCCGCATGGTTCCTGCGGGGGGCGATGCAGCAGCTTCCCGACCATGCGGTCGTGCCCGGCCTCGGAGGACAGGACGCGAGTGGTGGCAGTCCCGAAGGCATGGCCGCCGGTGTCATCGCCCTGCTCGACCAGCTTCCCGAGAGCGGGATCGGACTCGCGATCAGCCACACGCCGTTGGTGGAGCGGGCGGCGTTCGGCCTGACCGGCCACGAGATCGCACCCTTGCGGGAATGCGAGGGCATCGTGGTGAGTCGCGACGAGGAGGGTGCGGTCACGATCGAAGAATTGCGGCTCGGTCCCGCCTGTCCGACCGAGAAGTGAACGTCCTCGGCGATCAGGCGGCGCAGGCCTTCGTGCTGGGCGCTGCCCTCGGGGCCGCTCCGGGGCCGGTGCAGCTCATGATCGTGAACGAGACAGCCCGCCACGGCATCGGGCAGGGGTTCCGCGTGATGATCGGTGCCAACGGCACGTTGTTCATCGTGCTCGCGACGCTCGCACTGGGGTTCTCGACCGCCGACCCGTCGCCAGGGATCGTGCGCGGGTTGCGCATCGTCGGCGGCCTGTTCCTGGTCTCCCTGGCGATCAGGGAGCTCCGATCGCTCCGACGAGCGTCAACGAACCCCACGAGCGAGACGCCGGTCGGGGGGCGGCTGGGTGCGACCGCTCGTGGGGCTGCGCTCGTGATCCTGAATCCTGGCGCCTGGATCTTCTTCGCGACCACGGCGGCGGCCGTCATGGCGAGAGCGAACGCGGAAGGCGGGCGCGAGACGGCCCTGTTCACCGCAGTCGCGATGACCCTCGGCGTTTCGCTCACGGACCTCGGCTCGGCGCTCGTGGGAACCGGAAGCCGAGCCTTGCTCGGCGAGCGCGCGCTCACGTGGGTTCGCACCGGGCTCTCGGTCGTGCTGCTCGGCATCGGCGCCGGCTTCACGATCCAGGGCCTGCTGCGCGCGTCGTAACCGAGTTCCGCTCACGTCTCGCCGTCACGCGAGGTTGTCGAACACGTCGGCGAGGACGCCGGCACTCGGCGACGGCTCCGGCGATGCGGTCACGAACCATGCCTTCGAAGCGAGCCGCAGCTGTTCTTCGTCAGTCATCTCATCGATGTCACCTGCCTGAGTGCGATGTTCACGCAGGGCCGCCACGACGAGCGGGGCGACGTCGCTGGTATCGATCTCGAACCCGATCGCGGCATCGGGGACCCCTCGGGGCTGATAGAGCTGCGTGGGATCGAAGGGCTCGCGTCCCGAGTCGACCAGCGTCTGGTTCCAGCTCTCGATCACGGTCTCGGGCAGGGCTGCGTGCAAGAGGCGGCGGAAGCCGGGAACGCCTTCGGTGTTCAGGCGAGCGAAGGCTTCGTCCGTGACGTACCCGACCGTGATGTGGTCGGGGTGACCAGTGATGCCGTCAGGACCGAACGTCACGACGACATCGGGTCGTTCCTCGCGAAGGATCGCCGCGACGGCCTCGACCAGACGATCGAACGGCTCGAACTCGAGCCCGTGGTCGGGGTATCGCAACCACTCGTGGCGGTCCGGCTCACGGCCGAGGGTGACCCACGAGCGGCGGTCTTCCTCCTCCCGAACACTTGCCAACGTCTCCGGGGTCGCGAGATCGGGGTCGGCGATCTGTCCGGCTTCACCGCTCGTGGCGTGGATCAGCACGAATCGGAATCCGGGGTCGTCGGCGCGCTTGGCCACCAACCCCGCGGCGGTGAAGGTGTCGTCGTCGGGATGGGCCACGACTGCGGCGAGCGTACGGCGGGCGTTCACGACAGGTCCAGCAGCGGGTCCAGTCCGATGGTGAGGCCGGGACGGTTCGGCGCAGCCTTGATGGCGAGCACCACGCCGGGCATGAACGAGGTTCGATCGGTCGAGTCGTGACGGATGGCGAGCGTCTGGCCACGACCGCCGAAGAGCACCTCCTGATGGGCGACCAATCCCGGCAGGCGCACGGAGTGCACTCGGACACCGCCGATGTCCGCACCGCGGGCTCCCGGATGTCCTTCGTCGCCCGCCGGTGGTTCGGGCGCCTCTCCACGTGCGGCCGCGATGCGCCCAGCGGTGAAGAGCGCGGTGCCGCTGGGAGCATCGAGCTTCCGGTCGTGGTGGAGCTCGATCACCTCCGCCGATGGGAGATGACGGGCAGCCTGTTCCGCGAAACGCATCAAGAGCGCCGCGCCGATCGCGAAGTTCGGAGCGACGATCACGCCGATGGGCGCTTCGCGCCAGGCCTCGTCGATCTCGAACCCGGTCGTGCCGACGACGACGTGCACACCGTTGGCGATGCACCAGGCGATGTGGTCGGGGGCGTGCGATGGTGCCGTGAAGTCGACGAGCACCTCGGTCGAGGAGTCGGTGAGCGACTCGAGCCGATCCGACAGGATGACCTCGGCGGCATCACCCTCGAGCCCGATCGCCGCGGCCAGCGTCGAACCTGCCGCCGAGCGCGACACTCCGGCCACCAGCGTGAGATCGGGGTCGGCCTCCACGGCGCCGCAGACCTCGCGGCCCATGCGGCCGGTGGCACCCACGACCCCGACGCGGATCACGCCATGGCGTCCTTGAACGCGGAACCTGCGAAGGGACCGAGGACCGTCAGCGTCATCGGCTGCGACAGTACCCGTTGGGCGACGCGATGTGCATCGTCGAGCGTCACCTCGTCGATGCGTCGGAGCGCCTGGTCGACCGAGAGGATCTCTCCGTGGGCGATCTCCGATTTCCCCAGGCGGCTCATGCGTCCGCCGGGATCCTCGAGCGAGAGCACCATCGAGCCCTTGACGTGGCCCTTGGCTCGTTCGAACTCCTCGAGGGTCAAGCCTCCGTCCCGCGCCATCTCGAGCTCCCGCCGCAACAACCCGACGACTTCCGTCGCCCGGGCGGGCGTGGTGCCCGCGTAGGCGGCGAACAACCCAGCCTCGGTGTACTGCGCGTGATAGCTGTAGACCGTGTAGGCGAGGCCTCGCTTCTCCCGCACTTCCTGGAACAACCTCGACGACATGCCTCCTCCGAGGGCCGTGTTCACCACGAGGAACGCGAACCGATCGGGATCGTTACGCGCCAGCCCGTTCGTGCCCAGACAGATGTGCGCCTGCTCGGTCTTGCGCCGCTTCACCAGGCTCGCCCCTGACGGCTTGGGGGGACGGCCGGGGGCACGAAGGTTCCAGACCGACGTGTCGCGTGCACTCAGACGCCGTCCGGTCTCCATGCGGCGCCGCAACAGCCGAAGGAGGTCGTCGTGGCGCAGGTTGCCCGCCGCCGCGACGACGAAATTGCCCGGCACGTAATGTCGGCCGTAGAACCGGCGGACCGAGGTTCGATCGGCTGCCGAGATCGTGTCGGCCGTGCCCAGGATCGGACGACCGAGCGGATGCTCCGGCCACAGCGTCCTCGTGTAGAGGTCGTGCACGACGTCCTCGGGTGAGTCCTCGTGCATGTTGATCTCTTCCAGGATGACCTGGCGCTCGGCGTCGAGGTCGCTCCTCTCGATCACGGAATGCTGCACCATGTCTGCGAGGTGATCCACCGCCATCTCGAGGTCGCCGTCGAGCACCCGCGCGTAATAGCACGTGTACTCGCGCGCCGTGAAGGCGTTCACGTCCCCGCCGACCGCGTCGAAGTTCTCGGCGATGTCCTGCGCGCTGCGGCGCTCGGTGCCCTTGAAGAGCAAGTGCTCGAGGAAATGACTCGAGCCGCTGATACGCGGCCGCTCGTCACGAGAGCCGGCCAGCACCCAGAAGCCGATCGACACGGAGCGGACGCTTGGCATCCGCTCCGTGACGACCCTCAGACCCGAGCTGAACTCGGTCCGTTCGATCGGCATGTCGGCGTGCGTTGGGTCGTGCTACTCGCCGACGGGGGCGTCGTTGGTGGACGAGGCGTCGGCTGCGGCGGTCGACTCACTCTGGCCCGCCCCCTGCTCATCGCGGAACCGGCGACCCCGACGCTCGCCACGGTCTCGGTCGCCACCACGGTCTCGGTCGCGCCCGCCTCGATCGCCGC
>Ga0224500_10000827_pt1 | contig 19756 bp, 16 predicted proteins | sample SF_Oct11_sed_USG_FD_168126 | JGI IMG/M metagenome (GOLD analysis project Ga0224500, IMG submission 168126) | Sediment microbial communities from San Francisco Bay, California, United States - SF_Oct11_sed_USGS_4_1 | ecosystem: Environmental > Aquatic > Marine > Sediment | place: USA: California... | reverse complement strand
TCATCCCCGCCTCCGCGGGGGCGACACCGTAGGTTGTCGTCATCCCCGCCTTCGCGGGGATGACGACCATGGCGATGGGCCCGTCGACCTGGAGCGAACCGGCGAGGGTGCTCGACTGCGTTTCCGGTACGTTCTCGCTCAGGCGTTGCCGAGGTGCGTCGCGAGAAAAGCGAGCGTGCGCTCGCGCGCGAGTTTCGCGGCGGCGTCGTCGAACGAAGGCCGCGCATCGCAGTTGAAGCCGTGGTCGGCGTCGTAGGTGTGCACCGGATGCCGCGGATGGCGGCGCCGCCACTCGTCGATCCACGCGAGCGGGATCATCTTGTCGCGCTCGCCGAAGTGGCCGAGGACGGGGCAGCGCGGCGCCTCGCCGAGCACGTCGCCGATGCCGCCGCCGTAGTAGACGATCGCCGCGGCGAAGCCGTCGAGACGGCACGCGGCGAGCCACGCGAGCAGGCCGCCCCAGCAGTATCCGATCACGCCCACGCGCCCCTCGCCCGCGACGACCGCGCGCGCGGCGTCGATGTCCGCGAGCGCCTGCGCGGTGTCGGCCTTCGCGCGCAGCGCGCGCCCCGACTCGATGCCGGCGGCGTCGTAGCCCAGGTCGACGCCGCGCTCGATGCGGTCGAACACCGCGGGCGCGATCGCGACGTAGCCGTCGCGCGCATAGCCGTCGCACACGCCGCGGATGTGCGCGTTGATCCCGAAGATCTCCTGCACGACGACCAGCGCGCCGCGCGGCTTGGCCGCAGGGCGGGCGACGTAGGCGTCGAGCGCGAACCCGTCGCGGGCAGTCAGCTTCGCGTGCGTTCCATCGCTGGCAGGTGGCATGGCTCGTGTTCCGGTTTGCTGGAGGCGCGACTATAGCGCCGCGCCGCGGGCGGTGCGACACTCGCGTGCATCGCCTGCCCGATCCGGACCGACTCGCCATGACCCCACGCGCCTCCGGCGTCCTCGCACCCGTCGTCACGCCGTTTCGCCCCGACCTCTCGCCCGACGCCGGGCGCTTCGCCCGCCACTGTCGCTGGCTGCTGGACAGCGGCGTGGGGCTCGCGGTGTTCGGTACGAACTCCGAGGCCAACTCGCTCGGCGTCGACGAGCGCATCGACCTCCTCGAGGCCCTGGTCGCGGCCGGCGTCGATCCGGGGCGCATGATGCCGGGCACCGGCACCTGCGCGCTCGCCGACACGGTGAAGCTCACCGCGCACGCCGTGAAGGCCGGCTGCGCGGGGGTGCTCATGCTGCCGCCGTTCTACTACAAGGGCGTCACCGACGAGGGGCTCTTCCGCAGCTACGCCGAGGTGATCGAGCGCGTCGGCGACGCGCGATTGCGCGTCTACCTCTACCACATCCCGCCGGTGTCGCAGGTCCCGCTCTCGCTCGCGCTGATCGGGCGGCTGCTCAAGGCCTACCCGCAGGCGATCGCCGGCGTGAAGGACTCGTCCGGCGACTGGAACAACACGAAGGCGATGATCGACGCGTTCGCCGCGCAGGGCTTCGACGTGTTCGCGGGCTCGGAGACGTTCCTGCTCGCCAACCTGCGGCACGGCGGCAAGGGCTGCATCAGCGCCACCGCGAACGTGAATCCCGCGGCGATCCATGCGCTGTACGCGCACTGGCGCGACGCCGATGCCGACGCGCGCCAGCAGCGACTCGACGCCGTGCGCGCGACGTTCCAGAAGCGGCCGATGATCGCGGCGATGAAGGCGGCGATTGCGCACTGGAGCGGCGACGCGGCGTGGAAGACCGTGCGCCCGCCGCTCGTGGACCTGGCCGACAGCGAGAGCGCGGCGCTCGTCGGCGAGCTGCAGGCGATCGGCTTCGCGATGCCGGGGTTGGCCGCTGCGCCATAGTCGCCGGCCGCTTCGCCTGTCTCACCGGAACCGTGGGGGACGTGACATGGGCAGGGTGCTGACGCGCTGGCTGGCGTTGCGCGACCATCTCGTCGAGGAGTTCGGCGGCGGCCCGAAGGTCGTGAAGCTCGCCTGGGCGATCAACCTGCAGAAGGGCGGCACGCTGCCGTTCGTGCTGGCGCTGATGTACGCGTTCGACGTGTGGACGCCCACTGCGTGGACGTACCTCGGCCTGCACGGGAGCTACGGCCTCGTCTGGCTGCTGAAGGAACTCGTGTTCCCCGACCCCGGCTGGCAGAAGCGGATCACGTTCGCCGGCGCCGTCAACTCCTGGCTGTTCGTGCTCGCGCTCTACTGGATCGCCCCCGTGCTGCTGGTCGCGCAGCGCATCGAGCAGCCACCGGCGGTGCTCGGCGCCGCGATCGTCCTGTATGCGCTGGGCGTCGTCGTGATGGTCGGCGCCGACGCGCAGAAGTACTTCGTGCTGCGCGCGCGCCGCGGCCTCATCACCGACGGCTTCTTCGCGCGCACGCGCAATCCCAACTACCTGGGCGAGATGATGATCTACGCGAGCTTCGCGATCGTCGCGGGGCACTGGCTGCCGTGGCTCGTCCTCGCGTGGGTGTGGCTGGGCGTCTTCGTGCCGAACATGCTGCGCAAGGACGCGAGCATGTCGCGCTATCCCGAGTGGAGCGATTACAAGGCGCGCAGCGGGCTGCTGCTCCCGCGCCTGGGATGAGCCTGCCAGTCCGGGCCGTGCCGCAATGCGGCGCGGAAATGCCAAGGCCCTGATCGCTCAGGGCCCTGGCGGGGTGCTGGTGGTGCAGACTTTCGCTCGGGAGGACTCCCCTCCCGCGTCTTTGCACGAACCAACGTGCTGAATACGACCAGTTGGGAGTTGCGAGGGGACAGAGCGAGCTTCGCTCATCCACCATCACTCCTTGAACTGAAGGACAGGCGCGGGTCGCCACGGTCTTGTCTGGCTCTGACCCACAGGCAAATGCGGGACGATGCGGGACGCTCGGGTCCAGGTTCAGTCCTGCTTCGCACTGGACAGCAGGTTGGCGAGCGACGCACCGTATACCCAGGCCGTATCCGACGACGGCTTGCCGTTGGGGTCGTACCCGCCCACGTAGACCATCGATCTTCCGTCCCGTGCGAAGGGCGCCAAGGCGACGGTGTAGATCGACACGAGCCCTCGTTCATCTGCCCTGTACTTGCCGTTGACTTCCCCGACCCGCCAATGACCCGTAGGGTCCCTCACGGCATAGAGCGCCCCGCCATAGAACCCGCCATTGGGCGTCTCTTGCCCTTGGGCAATCAGCCTGTGGAACGACTGGCCGGATGGCCTAGAAGCGATAAAGGCCTCGAGCCCGATCACGTGATGCAGGCCTTGCGAGTCCGGGTCCTGCAACGGCGTGAAGGTGTTGTAGGCCCCGAGCACGAAAGGAATCGGCGCGCCGCCCAGGTGCCGGCTAACCAGGTCAGCAAGACAGATTTCGCGATACCTTGCGTAGCTGCCGTCTGGCTGCGGATCCAGCCGCATGACACACCCGGGCGACTGCCTTCCCGGATGCCACAGAAAGATCAGTGACTGACGCCCCGCCACCGGCCCCTCAATCGCCGACAAGCCCCGGATGCCCCCGATAGCCTGGAAGGTGGTGCGGCCCGTGCTCGGGTCGCGCTCGCCTGCCATGTCTGCCACCAGAACGTAGTGCGGACTGGGCCCATCGACCCTGCGGAGCACACGGGTGCCCCCGGACAGGTACAAGCTGCCGTTGGCCTCGACCATGGACAAGATTCGCGTTTCGGTCTGCGTGCCAGCTTCAGGCTGGGTAGACCACCGCAATTGCCCCGGCGACAACGGGTCGTAGCCGGCTGTGAAGACCCCCAGCACGCCAACGGAAAGGTGCAGGCGCTGCTCACCCGTGACGCGGTCCTGGTAGACGACCGCCGAGCGAACCGAATTGTCTTCGCCCTTGACGCCAGTATTCCCCGCGATTACTCCGGATCGGGTCCAGGTGCCATCGTCGTCATTGCGCACGAACATATGGACTGCACTACCTCCGCCGTCATAGGCGGCAGCCACCAGCAGGGTGCGCGGCTGCGGCAGTGGGCGGCCGTCTGCATCGACAGTGAAGGTGACCGACTTGAGCAATTCCGTGCGTAGATGCCGGGGACCGAGTTCCAAGTCGACGACCCAGGCTTCGTCCGGCCCCGACAGCCTGAGCACCTGACCCCAGCCGCTGTACTGGTCGATGCCGCCATACCAGACGTTGCGCCTGTCCTGCCAGAAGCCGTTGGCGGCGTACAGGCTGCCTCGGTGCGAAACCAGGTGCATGACTTGCGACCCGCCGGCCAGCCTGCCGTTTCGATCGGTGCAGCCAGCCCGGAAAGAAGCACTCCAACCCTCGCGAAGCGCCTCAGGGACACCGCAGGCCGGAGGTGGCTTCTGCGGGGACGGGGTAGCGCAGCCAGCCAGGCCCATGACCACGGCAGCCAGGTACGTGATGAACATCCAAGGATTCAATTCGGCCCCCTCCTTGCTGGTTGAAGCAAGTGCTCTAACCTGGCAGGGCTGCAACCGGTCGTGTCCCATCGAGAGCCTAGGGGGCATCGCAAACAGCCGCGTGTGCTGCCGCGAAACAGTTCGCGCAGGTTTCGAGAGAACGCAGGGCAATACCAACTCGAATCGAGCCCCAACCGCGCCCCCGGGGTAAGCCGTGGCACACGCAGCGTGGACTGCTGTCCCGCGTGGCGGGGGCGCGCGCAAAAAAAGCAACGCCCAACCGGGAAGGGTCAGGCGTTGTGTATTGGTGGAGACGAAGGGGATCGAACCCTCGACCTTCGCATTGCGAACGCGACGCTCTCCCAGCTGAGCTACGTCCCCACGTAGACCTGACATTATATCCGCGGGCGCTCCCCCCGGCAAACCGGCTCCCGTCCGCCCGCAGCCGGCCCCGCCGGTCCGTGCCGGCGCTCCGGCGCCGCCCGCGTCTGCTACCTTGGGCGCACTGCCACCCCGAGCGCCGGGCTGCGGCTGCCCCGGCGCCACCGCGTGCCATGGAACTTCTCCTGTTGGTCGGCCTGATTCTGCTGAACGGGCTGTTCGCGATGTCCGAGATCGCGCTGGTCACCGCCCGCAAGGCGAGGCTCGCGAAACTCGCCGCCGAGGGTGACCGGTCCGCTGCGGTCGCCGTCGAGCTGGGCGAGCATCCGACGCGCTTCCTGTCGACGATCCAGGTCGGCATCACGGCGATCGGCGTGATGAACGGGATCATCGGCGAGGCGCTGTTCGCCGAGCCGTTCGGCACCTGGCTCGCGTCGCTCGGGCTCGCGCGCGACACCGCGGGCATCGTGGCGACCGCGCTGGTGGTCGTCGTGATCACCTACGTGACGATCGTCGTCGGCGAGCTCGTGCCCAAGCGGCTGGGCCAGCTCAGGCCGGAGGCGATCGCGCGCAGCGTCGCGCGGCCGATGCGCTGGCTCGCCGCTGCCTCGCGGCCGTTCGTGCGCCTGCTCACGTTCTCGACCGACTCGCTGCTGCGGCTGTTCCCGATGACGGCCAAGAAGGCGGAGACGGTCACCGAGGAGGAGATCCACGCGATGCTCGAGGAGGGCTCGGAGGCCGGGGTGATCGAGCGCACCGAGCACGCGATGGTGCGCAACGTCTTCCGCCTCGACGACCGACAGCTCGGCTCGCTGATGGTGCCGCGCGCGGACATCGTGTTCCTCGACGCGACGGAGCCGGCGGAGGAGAACCTGCGCCGCATCCGCGCGACGTCGCGCTCGCGCTTCCCCGTCTGCCGCGGCGGCCACGACGAGATCCTCGGCATCATGTCGATGCGCAACCTGTTCGAGCAGGCGCTCGGCGGCGGCGCGATCGACTTCGCGCGGAACCTCGAGCCGGTCGTGTACGTGCCCGAGACGCTCACCGGAATGGAGCTGCTCCAGCAGTTCCGCGCATCGTCGGCGAGCATGGTGCTGGTGATCGACGAGTACGGCGAGATCCAGGGCCTGATCACGCTGCAGGACGTCTTCGAGGCCGTCATCGGCGAGTTCAGCCCGGTGCACGCCGACGAGGCGTGGGCGGTGCAGCGCGAGGACGGCTCGTGGCTGCTCGACGGGCTGATCCCGATCCCCGAGCTCTCCGATCGCCTGGAACTCGCGGAGCTTTCCGACGAGGAGCGCGCCGGCTTCCAGACCGCCTCGGGCCTGGTGATGTGGCTGCTCGACCGCGTGCCGCGGACCGGCGACGTCGTGACTTGGCGCGGCTGGCGGCTCGAGGTCGTCGACATGGACGGCAAGCGCATCGACCGGATCCTCGCCAAGCGCATCGATGCGCCGCCCTCCGGCCAATGACGTTGCTAGACTTCCGGCCTTTGCACGAGGAGGCGGCATGCGACGCGAAGTCATCCACTCGGACGGCGCCCCCAAGGCGATCGGCCCGTACTCGCAGGCGATCCGCGCCGGCGACACCGTCTACCTCTCCGGCCAGATCGGGCTCGATCCGCCCACCGGAGCGCTCGTCGACGGGCTCTCCGCGCAGGCGCACAGGGTGTTCCTCAACCTGCGCGCGGTGTGCGAAGCCGCGGGCGGCACGCTCGACGACCTGGTCAGGGTCTCGCTGCTGCTCACGGACATCAACGACTTCGCGAAGGTCAACGAGATCATGGCGACGTACTTCCGCGCGCCGTATCCCGCGCGCGCCACCTACCAGGTCGCCGCGCTGCCGCGGGGCGCGCGCATCGAGGTCGAAGGCGTGATGATCGTGCCGCGGGCCTGATGCCCCGAGCGAAGGCAGCCGCGACGCCGGCGGCGAAGCGGGCGCCGCCGGGCGCGGGCCTCGCCGAGAAGCTCGCGAAGCTGGGCATCGCGCGCGAGGCCGACCTCGTGCTGCACATGCCGCTGCGCTACGAGGACCACACGCGGCTCACGCCGCTGCGCGACGTGAAGGTCGGCGAGACGGTGCAGACCGAAGGCGTCGTCGCGGACACCGACATCGCCTACCGGCCGCGGCGCCAGCTCGTGAGCCGCATCGAGCCCGCGCCCGGCGAGGACGGGCAGGGCCGCGAGTGGCGCGCGCAGCTCACGCTGCGCTTCTTCTCGTTCTATCCGAGCCAGCAGAAGGCGCTGCAGCCGGGCGCGCGCGTGCGCGTGTACGGCGACGTGCGCGAGGGCTACTTCGGCCCCGAGATCGTGCATCCGCAGTTCCGCGTGGTCGCGCCGGGCGCGCCGCTGCCCGACCGGCTCACGCCCGTCTATCCGACCACGGCCGGGCTGTCGCAGGAGACGCTGCGCAGCGTGATCGCGCGCGCGATCGCCGCGGACGCCTCGCGCACGCGCGACACGCTGCCCGAGGAGCTGGTGCGGCGCTGGCGGCAGTGGAAGTTCGGCGATGCCGTCGAATTCCTGCACCATCCGCCGCCGCGGCTTCCCGCCATCGCGCAGAAGTCGCTCGACGCGCGCACGCACCCGGCGTGGACGCGGCTCAAGTTCGACGAGCTGCTCGCGCAGCAGCTGTCGATGAAGGCGCACCGCGAGGCGCGCGCATCGCGGCGCGCTCCCGTGCTGACCGGCACCGGAGCGCTCACGTCGGCGCTGCTCGCGCGGCTGCCGTTCAAGCTGACGCGGGCGCAGCAGCGGGTGGTGCGCGAGATCGCGCACGACCTCAAGCGCACCACGCCGATGCAGCGGCTGCTGCAGGGCGACGTGGGATCCGGGAAGACCGTCGTCGCGGCGCTCGCGGCGCTCCAGGCGGTGGAGAGCGGGCGGCAGGTCGCGTTCATGGCGCCCACCGAGATCCTCGCCGAGCAGCACTACCGCAAGCTCGCCGTGTGGCTCGAGGGCTCGGGCGTGCCGATCGCGTGGCTCTCCGGCTCGCTGCCCGCGAAGGCGCGGCGCGAGGCGCGCGAGGCGCTGGCTTCCGGGGCGGCGCCGTTCGCGGTGGGAACGCACGCGCTGTTCCAGGAGGGCGTCGAGATGCCGAAGCTCGGCTTCGTCATCGTCGACGAGCAGCACCGCTTCGGCGTGGCGCAGCGCCTCGCCTTGCGCGGCAAGGGGCTCGCCGAGGCGCACCAGCTGATGATGAGCGCGACGCCGATCCCGCGCACGCTGGCGATGACGTTCTACGCCGACCTCGACGTCTCCGTGCTCGACGAGATGCCGCCGGGACGCACGCCGGTCGCGACGCGGCTGGTGAACCAGAAGCGGCGCGCCGAGATCGTCGCGTGGGTCGGCAAGCTCGCGTCCGAGGGCCGGCAGGCGTACTGGGTGTGCCCGCTGATCGAGGAGTCGGAGAAGCTCGAGCTGCAGACGGCGGTGGCGCTGCACGCGGAACTCACTGCGGCGTATGCCGGCACGGGAATCGCGGTCGGGCTGATCCACGGGCGCCTCAAGCCCGACGAGAAAGCCGCGGCGATGCAGGCGTTCATCGAGGGACGGACGGGCGTGCTGGTGGCCACCACGGTGATCGAGGTGGGCGTGGACGTTCCCAACGCGTCCGTCATGGTGATCGAGCACGCCGAGCGCTTCGGGCTCGCGCAGCTGCACCAGCTGCGCGGGCGCGTCGGCCGCGGCTCCACCGAGTCGACGTGCGTGCTGCTGTTCGAGGAGCCGCTGACCGACACGGCGAAGGCGCGGTTGCGCGTGATCTACGAGCACCACGACGGCTTCGAGATCGCGCGCCAGGACCTCCTCATCCGCGGCCCTGGCGAGTTCCTCGGCGCGCGGCAGTCCGGCGAACCCCTGCTGCGGTTCGCCGACCTCGAGCGCGACGCGCCGATGATCGAGCAGGCGCGCGACGCCGCCGACGAACTGCTGCGCCGCGACCCCGAGGCCGCGAAGGCGCACGTCGAGCGCTGGCTCGGCGGCCGGCAGGAATTCATCAAGGCATGACCCCGGAAGCCGGGAGAGCAGGGTCGGAGTGCCTCTTGCAGCGCTGCGACTGCAAGTGCCGCTCTGACGCTCGTTTCGCGGATGGAAGAACGGGCACGACGAAGGAGGGAAGATGACCGGGTTCCCGCAACGCCTCGACGGCGTCATCGAGATCCACGACGAGCGGCTGCGCCCGGTGGTTGCGCACGACCCGCCGCTCGAGCGGTTGTGCACCGGCGCGATCTGGAGCGAGGGCCCGGTGTGGATCGCCGAGGACGACAGCGTGCTGTGGAGCGACATCCCGAACGACCGCATGCTGCGCTGGTCAGCGCGCGACGGCATGAGCGTCTGGCGCGAGCGCGTCGAGTTCACCAACGGCCACGCGCGCGACCGCGACGGCTCGCTGCTGCACTGCTCCCACGGCCTGAGGGCGGTGTTCCGCACGGACGTCGACGGGTCGAACCAGCGCACTGTCGTCGACCGCTGGCAGGGCAAGCGCTTCAACGCGCCCAACGACGTGGTGGTGAAGTCCGACGGGACGATCTGGTTCACCGATCCGCCCTACGGCCTCATCATCCCGGAGGAAGGCCACGGCGGAACCTCCGAGATCGGCGACTGCCTGGTCTTCCGCTTCGACCCCGCGAGCGGGGCCGTCGACCCGGTCACCGACCTGCCCGAGCACCCGAACGGCCTCGCGTTCTCGCCCGACGAGAAGCTGCTCTACGTTTCCGACACCTCGGGCGCGTTGCCCGGGCAGGGCAGCAACCACTGCCTGTGGGTCTTCGACGTGGTGGGCGGCGCGCGGCTGGCGAACGGCCGCAGGTTCGCCGATGTGTCGCCGGGCGTCCCGGATGGCTTCCGCCTCGACGCGCAAGGGTGGATCTACACCAGCGCGCAGGACGGCGTGCACGTCATCCATCCCGACGGCACGCTGCTCGGCAGGCTCCGCGTGCCCGAGAAGACGGGCAACGTCACGTTCGGCGGCGGCGAACGCGACACACTCTACATCGCCGCCTCGACTTCGCTGTATCGCATCGTGCTGCGCACGCGCGGCGTGCAGAATCCGTGACGCCGGTCGCTCACTCCACCTTGATGCTCTGCTCGCGCACGACCTTCGTCCAGCGCTCGATCTCGTCGGCGATCGTCTTCGCGTAGGACTCGGGCGTGCTCGCGACGACGTCGAAACCGGAGGCCTGCAGCCTCTCGCGGACGGCGGGCGAGGCCAGCGCCTTCGCCAGCGTTTCGTGCAGCTTGCGGGTGACGGCGGGGTCCATGCCGGACGGGCCGAGGATGCCGTAGAACGGCGCGGCGTCGAGGCCGGTGAAGCCCTGCTCGGTCAGCGTCGCGAGGTTCGGCAGCGACTTCGCGCGCTGCGGCGACACGATCGCAATGCCCTTGACCGTCCCGCCCTGAACCTGCGCGCCGGTCGGCACGATCGCATCGATCAGCAGCGGCACCTGCCCGCCCATCACGTCCTTGAGCGCCGGAGCGATGCCGTTGTACGCGACGTGCTGGCCGTCGATGCCCTGCCGCGAGCGCACCATTTCCCACCACAGGTGGCCGTAGCTGCCGATGCCCCCCGTCGTGTACTGCAGCGGCTGCTTCTGCGCCTTGGCATACGCCACGAGCTCGCGCATCGAGCTCGCGGGGACAGACGGGTGGACGACGACGAGCAGCGGTTGCGTCACCACCAGCGAGAGCGGCGTGAAGTCCTTGAGCGCGTCGTACGGCAGCTTGCGTCCCAGCGCGGTGTTGAACGCGATCGGCACGCCTGCGGCGAGCAGCGTGTAGCCGTCGGGCTTCGACTTGGCGACGAAGTCGCTGCCGATCACCTGCCCGGCGCCGGGCTTGTTCTCGACGATGACCTGCTGGCCGAGCGCCTCGGACCACGCGGGCGCGATGGTGCGGAATGCCGTGTCGATGCCGCCGCCGGCCGCCACCGGCACGACCAGCCGCACGGGGCGCGAAGGGAAAGGCTCCTGCGCGAACGACGGGGCGGCGGCGACGAGCGCGAGGGCGGCGAGCAGTCGGGTGGCGGCATGCATGGCGAAGCCTTTCCGGCGGAACCTGGACAACGACTATGCTAGTCGACAATGAACGCGTCGACCACACCGCACCCGCTCGTCGCGGCACGCACGCTCGGCGTGACCGTCATGCCGGAGTGGTTCGCCTGCGAGGGCGTCGAGCCGGTGCTCGATCGCGTGCGCGCGCTGGGCGCCACCGCGATCGCGACCAGCCCCTACGTGCTCGAGCCGGCGCCGGACGGCGAGGGCGCGCGGGAGCCGCCGCTCGATGCCGGAGCCGGAAGGGTGCGCCCGCTCGACCGGCCGCTGTACGGCCGGCACGAGCTGTGGGTGCGCACCGCGCCTTCGTTCGCCCATGCCAAGGAGCGCTATGCGGGACTGCGCTACCAGCCCTCCGCGCCGACTGCCCTCACGCTGCGCGACGGGGGCGTCCTCGACCGCGTCATCGAGGCTGCCGCTGCGCGCGGCATCGAGGTGCTGCTGCAGGTGATGGCGGCGAGTCCGCCGGGATATCGCGTGCAGTTCGGTGCGACGCACGAGGACGACCAGTGCCTCGGAGCGGACGGGCGACCGCATCCTGATCGCGTGGACCGCAACGCCTCGCTCGCGAGCCCGCACGTGGCGGCGTACGTCGCCGCGCTAGTCGCGGAACTCGCGGAGCGTTATCCCGGCGTGGCGGGCTTCCGGCTCGACTGGCCGGAGTACCCGCCTTACGATTTCGCCAGCGCGCTGTTCGACTTCAATCCGGCTGCCATGGCGGCGATGCGCGCGCTGGGCAGCGATCCGCAGATGGTTGCGCGCGACGTCCGCGACTGGACGACAGACCTGCGCGCGCGGGTGAGCGAAGCGGCGGGGCGCGGCGCGGAAGCCGTGCACGACGTGCTCGCGGGGCGGCAGTGGCAGGCGCTGTGGGACGACACCGGCCCGCTCGCGCAGCTGTTCGCGGCCAAGCGCGCCGTCACGCTTCGGCTGCTGCGCGGCGTGCGCGGCGCGCTCGACGCGGTGGACGGTCCGCGCCGAAGGCTCGAACCGCAGGCTTTCCCGCCGCCCTTTCACCGCGTCTCCGGCTTTCCGCTCGCCGACCTGGGCGGCGTTGCCGATGCGGTGGGCATCAAGCTCTACACCATGCACTGGCCGATGATCGCGCGCTTCTGGGCGGCGGGGCTGGTCGGCGCGGGAGCGCCGGCGCTGCACGACGCGGCGACGGCGGCGCTCGCGATGCATTTCGGTTTCACCGACACGCTTGCGGACGGCGCGCGACAGCGCTACCCGGAAGCGGACGAAGCCCATCCCGTCTCGCTGTCGCGGCAGCGGGAGAAGCTCGAACTTGCGCGCGCCGTCGCGGGCGACGTGCCGATCGTCGGCTTCTGCCACAGCTACGGTCCGCTCGACGACGTCGTGCGGCGCTTCGGCGCAGTCTCCGGCGGGCGCGCCTGGATCAACCGCTACGGTTACCTTTCGGAGGCGAAGCTCGCCGCGCTGGGCACCGCGTGGCGGAATGCGAAACGGTGACCCTTCGGCCAGGCAGATCGCCCCGCGGCACGCGGCCTCCCTCCGGGCGCCGGCAACGACGGACTCCGCCGCCTCGTTGCGACGGCCGGGCGGGTGGCGCGCCGGGACGCCGAAAACCGTGGATCGCCGCGGGTTTCCTGACCGAAATCAAAGGGCTTGCCGTCCGCCGGCCGCTGCGGCTCGGGTAGAATCCCCATGCCCGTGTTGCCGGAAAGGCCTAGGATCGAACCGGCGCCCCTGCGCACCTCCATGTCCCTCTACACGCTCGGCCTCAACCACACGACCGCGCCGCTCGAAGTGCGCGAGCGGGTCGCGTTCGGGCCTGACGTGCTCGGCGAGGCGCTGCGCGACCTGACCGGCAACCGGCGGGCGAAGGAAGCGGCGATCCTCTCGACCTGCAACCGGACCGAGGTCTACTTCCACGGCGGCGAGCCGTCGGGCGTGGCGAAGTGGCTCGAGGGCTTTCACGGGCTGTCCGGCGACGCGCTGCGCCCGCACCTGTATACGCTGCCGCACGACAAGGCCGTGACGCACGCGTTCCGCGTGGCCTCGGGGCTCGACTCGATGGTGCTCGGCGAGCCGCAGATCCTCGGCCAGATGAAGCAGGCGGTGCGCGTGGCCGAGTCGGCGGGATCGCTGGGGCTGGTGCTGAACCGGCTCTTCCAGCGCACGTTCGCCGTGGCGAAGGACGTGCGCACGAACACCGACATCGGCAGCGCGTCGATCTCGATGGCCGCGGCGTCGGTGAAGCTCGCCGAGCGGATCTTCCCGTCGATCGACGAGCAGCGGCTGCTGCTGATCGGCGCCGGCGAGATGATCGAGCTCGCCGCCACGCACTTCGCGGCGCGGCGCCCGAAGTCGATCACGGTGGCGAACCGCACGATGGAGCGCGGCGAGGCGCTCGCCGACCGCTTCGCCGCCAACGCGATCACGCTGACCGAGGTGCCCGAGCGGCTGGCGCAGTTCGACATCGTGGTGACCTGCACGGCGAGCACGCTGCCGATCCTGGGCAAGGGGCTGATCGAGCGCGCGATCCGCGAGCGCCGCCGCCGCCCGATGTTCATCGTCGACCTCGCCGTGCCGCGCGACGTCGAGCCCGAGGCGCGCGAGATCGACGACATCTTCCTCTACGGCATCGACGACCTCGCCGCGATCGTCAAGGACAACCTGCAGATCCGCCGCGAGGCGGTGACGCAGGCCGAGGCGATGATCGCCGAGCAGGCGACGCACTTCCTGCACTGGCTGGAGGGGCGCACCGTGGTGCCGACGATCACCGCGCTCACCGGCCACCACGACGCGCTGCGCGCCGCCGAGCTCGAGCGCGCGCGCAGGCTGCTGGAGAAGGGCGGCTCGCCGGAGGAAGCGCTCGACGCGCTCGCGCGCGGCCTCACGAACAAGTTCCTGCACGCGCCGCTCGCCGCGCTCAACCACGCCGGCGACGCCGAGCGCGCCGAGCTGATCGCGCTGTTCCAGCGCGTCTACAAGCTGCCGGACCCGCCCGCGTCGGGCCACTAGCGCCGCGCTCGTCGTCCCCGCGTAGGCGGGGATCCAGCGTCGCTTGATGTGAAGACACTGGGTCCCCGCCTACGCGGGGACGACGCCGTTTGTGCGGGCACGCTCAACCTTTACCCCTCACCCATCACCCGGCCTTTCGTGAAGCCCTCCCTCCGCCTCAAGCTCGACCAGCTCGCCGCCCGCCTCGCGGAGCTCGACCACCTGCTCTCCGCCCCCGAGACGATGGCGGACATGGACCGCTTTCGCGCGCTGTCGAAGGAGCACGCCGAGATCGGCCCGGTCGTCGCGAGCCTCGCCGAGTACCGCAAGGCGGAGGACGACTTGGCGGCCGCCGACCAGATGGCGCGCGAGCCGGGCATGAAGGCGTTCGCCGACGAGGAGCGCGCTGCGGCGCAGTCGCGCATGGACGCGCTCGAGCGCGACCTGCAGGCGGCGCTGCTCCCGAAGGACCCGAACGACGAGCGCAACGTGTTCCTCGAGATCCGCGCCGGCACCGGCGGCGACGAGTCGGCGCTCTTCGCCGGCGACCTCTTCCGCATGTACTCGCGCTACGCCGAGCGCAACCGCTGGAAGGTCGAGATGGTGTCCGAGTCGCCTTCGGAGCTCGGCGGGTACCGCGAGGTGATCGCGCGCATCGCCGGCGACGGCGTGTACCGCAGGCTCAAGTTCGAGTCGGGCGCGCACCGCGTCCAGCGCGTGCCCCAGACCGAGGCGCAGGGGCGCATCCACACCTCCGCGTGCACGGTCGCCGTGATCCCCGAGGCCGACCCGGTCGCCGACATCGTGATCAACCCCGCCGACCTGCGCATCGACACGTTCCGCGCGTCGGGCGCGGGCGGCCAGCACGTCAACAAGACGGACTCCGCGGTGCGCGTGACGCACCTGCCGACCGGCATCGTCGTCGAGTGCCAGGACGACCGCTCGCAGCACCGCAACCGCGCGCAGGCGATGGCGGTGCTCGCCTCGCGCCTGCTCGACAGGGAGCGCACCGAGCGGCAGGCGAAGGAGGCGGCGCACCGCAAGAGCCTGATCGGCACCGGCGATCGCAGCGAGCGCATCCGCACGTACAACTTCCCGCAGGGCCGCCTCACCGACCACCGCATCAACCTCACGCTCTACAAGCTCGGCGCGATCATGGACGGCGACCTCGACGAGGTGACGCAGGCGCTGGGCAACGAGTTCCAGGCGGAGCAGCTCGCGGCGCTGGCGGGGGATGTGGCGTGACGGGCCCTCATCCCCGGCCCCTCACCCCCGGCCCCTCTCCCCGCTTTCGCGGGGCGAGGGGAGAAGTGCTCCCCTCTCCCGCCGTCAGGTGGGAGAGGGGCCGGGGGTGAGGGGCGTGCAAGTCGCACCGCCTTCCGGCACGGCGCGCATCGCGCTGCGCCCGTTCGCGCCCGGCGACGGCGAGGACCTGTACGCCCTCGACTCGCTGCCCGAGGTCATGCGCTACATCGGCGACGGCTCGGTGGCGACCGATCGCGCAGCCTGCGAGGCGGCGATCCCCGCGATCATGCGCCGCTACGTCGACCATCCCGGCACCGGCTCTTGGCACGCCTCGCGGCGCGACGACGGCCGCTTCGTGGGATGGGTGTCGCTCAAGCACGCGGGCGATTCGCCGGACATCGAGATCGGCTACCGGCTGATGCCGCACGCGTGGGGTCGGGGCATCGCGACCGAGCTCGCGCGCGCGATGGCGCGCCGCGGCTTCGACGAGCTCGGGCTCGAGCGCATCATCGGCGTCACGCACCCCGACAACCTGGCTTCGCAGCGCGTGCTGCTGAAGGTCGGCATGCGCGACGAGGGCTGGGGGCGCTACTACGACGCCGACCTGCGGCTGTTCGCGATCCGCCGCGGGGACTGGCGGGGCGGCGCGTGAAGCTTCGCGAGGCGCTGGCCCAGTCGGGCCTCGTGCCCGTCGACGGACGGGTCCTGCTCGCGCACGTGCTCGATCGCGACCGCGCGTGGCTCCTCGCGCACGCCGACGACGAGCTCGCGCGCGTCGACGCGGATGCCTTCTTCGCGCTGGCGAAGCGCCGGCGCGAAGGGGAGCCGGTGGCCTATCTCACCGGCCGGCGCGAGTTCTGGGGGCTCGGGCTCGCCGTGACGCCGGCGGTGCTGGTGCCGCGCCCGGAGACCGAGACGCTGGTCGAGGCGCTGCTGGAGCGCATACCCGCCGATCGGCCGGCGAGCGTGCTCGACCTCGGCACGGGATGCGGCGCGATCGCGCTCGCCGTCGCGAGCGAGCGGCCGCTGGCACGCGTGCTCGCCACCGACGCCTCGCGCGACGCGCTCGACGTCGCGCGCGGCAACGCGCAACGGCTGGGGTTGCGCAACGCCGAGTTCCTGCGCTCGGACTGGTACGCCGACGTGCCGGCGCAGCGCTTCGACGCCATCGCTGCCAATCCGCCCTACGTCGCGGCGGGCGACCCGCACCTCGTCGAAGGCGACCTGCGCTTCGAGCCGCGCATCGCGCTCTCGCCGGGAGGCGACGGCCTCGGCGCGCTGCGCACGATCGTCGCCGGCGCGGCGCCGCACCTGGCCCCCGGCGGCGTGCTGGCGGTCGAGCACGGCCACGATCAGTCCGGGGCGGTCGTGCGACTGTTCGAGGCGGCGGGGTTCGTCGCCGTGGTCGCCAGGCGCGACCTGGCCGGCATCCCGCGCGTCGTGCGCGGCGAGCTGCCGCCTGCCTGACGGCCCGTCGCCCGGGACGGCGCTTCGTCCGTGCCCGCCGGCGTCCCGTCCGCGGCCGCTTGGCACGAAGCGCGAGCCTGCGATAATCGCGCGCTTCGCGATTCCCCGAACGATCCCGCCATGCGCCTCGCTGTCCTGCTCTGCTCGCTCGTCCTCGCCGTGCCCGCCTTCGCGCAGCCGAAGCAGCGCGTCGACAAGGCCGCCGACCTGCCGCGCTTCGCGTACAAGTTCGACGCGAAGGTCGAGGACGTCGTGCGCGACGAGGCGAAGTTCCGTCCGTTCGCTGGTGAGCTGCGGCGCGACTTCGAGTCGGTGCTCGCCGGCTACGAGATCCCCGACAAGGCGGTCGAGCGCGGCTACCTCGGCACGCTGGCGCAGCTCGACTACCTCGAGGGCAACCACGAGGCGGCGCTGAAGCGCCTCGACGCGATCAAGGCGCTGGAGGAGAAGCCGGCGAACCGGCTGCTGTCCGGCCTGACGATGCGCTCGTTCATCGCGTCGGCGAAGGCGTCCGGGCCGGCGGGCAGCGACGCGTACCGGCGCGACGTCGGCGCGCGCGTGCGCACGGCGCTCGACGCGATGCCCTATCCGGTGGTCGCCAACGACGTGCGCGAGATCAAGGCGGGGCTGGATCTCGCCGGGGAGTCGCTGATCGTCGGCGGCCTGCGCGAGCGCGTGCAGCCGGTCGTCGACAAGACGGGCAGCCTCTCGTCCGACTTCGCGCCGGCGCTGGTCAGCGCGCGCTACCGACTGCTCAACGTCGTGCCGCTCAAGGGAGAGCTGGTCGCCGCCTACTCGGGCTACCTCGCCGCGAACAAGGTCGACAAGCCGGAGATCTGGAGCAAGCGCGACGTTTCGCTGCTGCCGGGCCAGAAGCTCGCGACGATCAACGTCGCCGTGTGGGACAGCGGCGTGGACACGAAGCTCTTCGCCGATCGCCTGGTGAAGGCCGGCGGCAAGCCCGCGGTGATCGGCTTCGACCGGTGGGCGAAGCCGGCCGACACCGAGCTGATGCCGATATCGCCGGCGGTGGCGAGCCGCCTTCCCGCGATGAAGTCGTTGCTCAAGGGGTTCTCCGACCTGCAGTCGAACGTCGATTCGAAGGAGGCCGCGGAGGCGAAGCAGTACCTCTCCACGCTGCCGCCCGACAAGTACAAGGCGGCGATCGAGGAGATCGGGCTCGCGGGCAACTACATCCACGGCACGCACGTGGCCGGCATTGCGATGGCCGGCAACCCGTACGCGCGGCTCGCGGTGGCGCGCATCGAGTTCGACTGGCACCTGACGCCGGACCCGTGCCCGTCGCGCGAGCTCGCCGAGCGCGAGGCGCGCAACGCGCAGGCCTACGTCGACTTCTTCAAGCGCCACGGCGTGCGCGTGGTGAACATGAGCTGGGGCGGCTCGGTCAAGGGCTACGAGCAGGCGCTGGAGGAGTGCGGCATCGGCCGCGACCCGCAGGAGCGCAAGAGGATCGCGCGCGAGTACTTCGACATCAGCCGCGATGCGCTCGCGAAGGCGATCCTCGGCGCGCCGGGCATCCTGTTCGTCGCCGCCGCCGGCAACGAAAACAGCGACGCCGGCTTCGCCGAGAGCATTCCCGCCGCCATCGACGCGCCGAACCTGCTCTCCGTCGGTGCGGTGGATGCCGCCGGCGACGAGGCGTCGTTCACCAGCTACGGGAAGAACGTCGTCGCGCACGCCAACGGCTACCAGGTCGAGAGCGTGATCCCGGGCGGCGACAAGCTCGCCGAGTCGGGCACGTCGATGGCCGCGCCGCAGGCGACGAACCTCGCCGCGAAGATGCTCGCGGTCAATCCGAAGCTGACCCCGACCCAGGTGATCAAGCTCATCCGCGACACCGTCGAGAAGACGCCCGACGGCCGGCGCATGCTGGTGCACCCGGCGAACGCGGTTGAGGCGGCGCGCAAGGCAAAGGTGTGACGCGAAGGCAACTCCGCCGAGTGCTGACCGACCCTGCCGTGTGGGCGTGGGCGGCGGTCGCGCTGCTCGCGCTGCTTCCTCTGGGGCAGGCGCTGGCGCGGGTCTAGGCCGATCTGGCGCGCTGCTCGTCGCGCTCGGCGTCGGCGGCGACGGAGGCCTGCGACTTCCCCTTCGGCAGCTCCGGCGCCGGCCGCCGGCCGTCGATGATGTGCGCGACGGCGAGCACCGGGTGGCGAAGCAGCATCCGCGGCCCGGCGTAGCGCATCATTGCGCGCACCGCCTCGCGGTTCTCCGCGTTGTAGCAGTGCACCTTGCAGTTCGCGCAGGTCGGCTTGTCGTCGCCGAACACGCAGCGGTCCAGCCGCCGGGTCGCGTAGTCCATCAGCGCATCGCAGCGCTCGCACAGGCCCTCGGGCGTGCCGTGCAGATCGCGGCAGTGCATGCGGGCCATCGTGCGGATCGTCGCGAGCTCGCGCGCGAGCCGCGGGTGCCGGGCCTTGTCGTGGACCTTGCGCGTCGCGGGCTTCGCAGCGGGTGCGATCGACTCGTCCATGCGCCAATCGTGCCGGATTTCGACTTCCGCAGCCATGACGCGCGTCAAGCCCGGAAAGTAGGGTCAGACTCGACTTTCCCACCCGCTTCCAGGTGAATTGAATAGTGGCTGGCGGGAAAGTCGAGTCTGACCCTACTTTCTCGAACGGGGTGGGAAAGTCGAGTCTGACCCTGCCTTCTACGGCAACGGCACGCCGCAGCGTTCCGCCCAGGGTGCGAGCGAGGGCAGGATCGTGGGATGCAGCGCAATGCCCTCCGCGCGCTGCTTGCGCATCAGCGCGAGGCCGCGCTCGCCGGGCAGGCGCACCGGCGCTCCGCCGGGGCGCGGCGTCGCGCGGTGGCAGGCGTCGGCGATCCAGTTCGTCTGGCGCAGCAGCGCGTCGCGCCCGCCGAACGAATCGGGGTCGAGCACCTGGACGAACACCGTCGCGCCCCAGCCTTCGGAGGGATCGGCGCGCCCGTGGCCCGCGAGGCCGCCGGTAAGCGCCTCGATCAGCAGCGCGAGTGCGAAGCCCTTGTGGCCCGCTTCGAGCCCGCCGAGCGGCAGAAGCGTGCCCTTCGGCTCGCTGAAGAGCACCGCGGGATCGTTCGTCGGCTGCCCTCGCGCATCCTGCATCCACGCGTGCGGCAGCTTCTCGCCGGCCTTGTGCGCGCGGGCGGTGAGGCCGTTGGTCGTGTAGCTCGCCGAGATGTCGAGCAGGATAGGGTCACCGCCGGTCGGAATGCCGGCGGCGATCGGATTGGGCGTGAACACCGACGACACCGCGCCGAACGGCGCCACGCTCGCGCCCGAGG
>Ga0224500_10000824_pt1 | contig 19771 bp, 21 predicted proteins | sample SF_Oct11_sed_USG_FD_168126 | JGI IMG/M metagenome (GOLD analysis project Ga0224500, IMG submission 168126) | Sediment microbial communities from San Francisco Bay, California, United States - SF_Oct11_sed_USGS_4_1 | ecosystem: Environmental > Aquatic > Marine > Sediment | place: USA: California... | reverse complement strand
GTTCGACGACACCGTCACCCGTCGCCGGCTCGACGCGCTGTTCGCCGGCTTCGGGGAGGCGCTGCGCGCCGACACGGGCGCGCTGGCCGCCGACGCAGTCGCCCGCGAGCTTCGCAGCGCCGGCGTGGCCGTGTGAGCTACCCGGCGAGGGGCCCCAGGCGTAGCCTGGGGATCGACGGCAAAGCGAATCACGGCCGGCCACCGACGCGCCGAGGTCCCGCGCGACGCGTCGTGTACAAGGAGGTGGCGGTTTGAAGCGCGCCATTCTCGTCTGCGGCGTCGACGAGGCCGGGCGCGGGCCGCTGGCGGGGCCGGTCGTGGCCGCAGCGGTGATCCTCGATCCGCGGCGCCGGGTGGCCGGGCTCGCCGACTCCAAGGCGCTCCCGCCGCAGCGGCGCGAGGCGCTCGCCGCGCTCATCCGCGAGCGCGCGCTGGCGTGGGCAATCGGCAGCTGCGACGTGGCCGAGATCGACGCGCTCAACATCCTCCAGGCCACGATGCTGGCGATGCGCCGCGCCGTCGCCGGGCTCGCCGTTGCGCCGGACGAGGCGCTGGTCGACGGCAACCGCTGCCCGGATCTGCGCTGCCCCGCCCGCGCGATCGTCAGGGGCGACCGCGACGTTCCCGCGATCTCGGCTGCGTCGATCCTCGCGAAGACGACGCGCGACGCGCTGCTCGTGGCCCTCGACCGCGCGTACCCGCAGTACGGGTTCGCCCGACACAAGGGCTACGGCACCCCGGCGCACCTCGCCGCGCTGGCCCGCCACGGGCCGTGCCCGGAGCATCGGCGGAGCTTTGCGCCGGTGGCGCAGGCGGAGCTGCAATTCTAGGAAGAACGGGAAGGGGCACGGGTGGCCACGGCGCCCAATCTCACGCCCTGCGGAGCGTCGCATCGGGCAACGCGGCCCCCGGTCCGGTCGTTCAGAGGATCCGGTGGAACCAGAACACCGACAGCGCTGCCGCGACGAGCGCGAGCACCGCGCCGAGCCCCGCGAACAGCGCCGAGACCTCGGTCTCCTTGCGCTCGAAGACGAGGCGCGCGTTGAGGTTCTCGTAGATCTTCCGCAGGTCGACGGCGGTGCCCGCGTAGAAGTACTCGCCGTGCGTGATGCCGGCGATCTTCTTCAGCGTGTCCTCGTCGAGGCGCACGCGCATCGACCAGCCCTCGAAGCCGATCACTTCGCCCTGCGGCGTGCCCACGCCCACGGTGAAGACGCGCACGCCGCGGTCGGCCGCGAGCTTGGCCGCCTCCAGCGGGTCGGGTCCCGTGGTGCGCTGGCCGTCGGTGAGCAGGATGATCGCCGCCGAGGCGTAGGAACCGGGCGGCACCGGCTGGTGAGCGGGCTTGTCGGACTTCTTCGCGGCGTCGATCGGCTGCGCGCGCTGGTCGCGGCCGGTGGTGAACTGGCTGATGTCGATGCCGGCGTCGGGGAAGATCGCGGCGAGCGAGACGATGATGCCGCTGCCGATCGCGGTCGCGCGCTGCAGCTGGAAGCGGTCGATCGCGGCGAGCAGGTCCTCGCGGTTGCGCGTGGGCGGCTGCACGAGCGCCGCGGTGCCGGCGAACGACACGATGCCGATGCGCGTGGTCGCCGGCTGCTCGGCGATGAACGCCTTCGCCGCGTTCTGCGACGCGACGAGGCGATTGGGCTCGACGTCGGTGGCGCGCATGCTGCCGGAGACGTCCATCGCGAGGATCACGACGTCCTGCTGCGAGGGCAGCGTGATCACCGCCTGCGGCCGCGCGATCGCCACGAGCAGCGCGGCGAGCGCGCCGAGGAAGAGCAGCGGCGGCACGTGGCGGCGCCAGCCGGCGGCGCGCCCCATGGCCTCGCGCACCAGCGGCAGGTTCGCGTAGCGCACCGCGAGCCGCTTGCGCCGGCCCAGCAGCCAGACGTACAGCCCGGCGATCACCGGCAGCAGCAGCAGCAGCGGCAGCGCCTCAGGCCACAGGAACTTCACGGTTCTCCTCGAGGTGGCGCGGCATTCCGCCGCCGGCGCGAAGACGCGCGCGCTGCCGGCGCAGGTCGGCGAAGCGGAAGATCGCCCCGGCGAGGTCGTCGTCGGTGGCGAGCTCGAGCGCGTCGACCTGCGCGTGAGCGAATGCGTTGCGCACGTCCTGCTCGCGGCGCGCGGCGGCTGCCGCGAAGCGCCGGCGGAAGCCGGCGTCGTGCGTGTCGACGAGCAGCTGCTCGCCGCTCTCGGCGTCCTGGATCACCACCAGCCCGAGGTCCGGCAGCTCCGCTTCCAGCGGATCGAAGAGCCGCACCGCGATCGTCTCGTGCCGGCGACTGAGGCGCGCCAGCGCCGCGGCCCAGCCGGGGCGGCTCACGAAGTCGGAGACCACGAACACCAGCGAGCGGCGCTTCATGACCGCGCCGGCCGCGGCGATGAACTCGCCGAGGTCCGTGGGCCGCGAGCTCTCGCGGGCCTCGCGCGCGAGCATGCGGTGCAGCAGCTGCAGCACGTGGAGGCGGCCGGCGCGCGCGGGGACGACGGTGTCGAGCGCGTCGCCGTAGAACATCGCGCCGACGCGGTTGCCGCGGCGGGTGAACAGCCGCGCGAGCACGGCGACGAACTCCGCGGCGACCTGGCGCTTGGCGAGCTCGCCCGAGCCGAAGTCGAGCGACGGCGAGAGGTCGAGCAGGAACCAGGCGGTGAGGTCGCGCTCCTCGTTGAACGTGCGCACGTACGGCTGCTGCATGCGAGCGGTGACGTTCCAGTCGATGTGGCGCACGTCGTCGTGGTACTGGTACTCGCGCAGGTCGGCGAGGTCCAGCCCGGAGCCGCGGAACAGCGTCCGGTAGTCGCCGTGCAGCAGCCCGTCGAGCCGCCGCAGCACCGTCCACTCGAGGCGGCGCAGGACCGCTTCAGCCCGCTGCGGCGACGCGGACATGGGTCTCCAGCGGCTTCTCGGGAGCGGGCACCTTGCGCATGATCCGGCGCAGCAGCTCGTCGGGCGTCAGCGACTCGGCGAGCGCCTCGTAGGAGAGCACGAGGCGGTGGCGGAACACGTCGGGCACGAGGTCGGTGACGTCCTCGGGAAGCGCGTAGTCGCGGCCGCGCAGGAAGGCGAGCGCGCGCGCGCCCTCGATCAGGTGGATCGGCGCGCGCGGGCTCGCGCCGAACTGTACGAAGCGCGCGAGCTCGGGCAGCCCGTGCCGGTCGGGGAAGCGCGTGGCCGCGGCGAGCCGCACAGCGTACTGGATGCACGCCGGGTCCACGTACACGGATCGGCAGGCCCGCTGCAGCTCGGCGAGCTCGGCCGTCGTCGCCACCGACGCCACCTGACCGGCCGTGCCGGTGACGCGGTCGACGATGACGAACTCCTCCTCCTCGGTCGGGTAGCCGACCAGGACCTTCATCATGAAGCGGTCGACCTGCGCCTCGGGCAGCGGGTAGGTGCCCTCGCTCTCGATCGGGTTCTGCGTGGCCATCACGAGGAACGGCAGCGGGACGTGGTGCGTCTCGCCGGCGATCGTCACCTGATACTCCTGCATCACCTCGAGCAGCGCGCTCTGCACCTTCGCGGGAGCGCGGTTGATCTCGTCGGCGAGCAGCAGGTTGGCGAACACCGGGCCGAGCGAGGTCGCGAAGTCGCCGGTCTTCTGGTTGAAGATGCGCGTGCCGGTCAGGTCCGCCGGCACGAGGTCGGGCGTGAACTGGATGCGCTTGAACGTGCCGCGGATCGTGCGCGCGAGCGTCTTGACCGTCAGCGTCTTGGCGAGCCCGGGCACGCCCTCGACCAGCAGGTGGCCCTGCGCGAGGATCGCGACGAGGACGCGCTCGAGGAAGTGGTCCTGGCCGACGACGACCTTCTTGACCTCGTAGAGGATGCGCTCGGGCAGCTGGGCGTCGGGGCGGGCACGCGGCGATTCGGTCATCGGTGGTAGTTCCTAGAACGGCGGGAGGCCGGCGGCGGCGGCGGCGTTCTCGATCGGCACGGCGAAGCCGATGCCGATGAACACGCGCTGCTTGGTCGGATTGAGGATGCCGGTGACGATGCCGACGACCTCGCCGTCCATCGTCACCAGCGGGCCGCCGGAGTTGCCGGGGTTCGCCGCGGCGTCGAACTGGATGAGGTTGGTCAGCACGCGCTTGCCTTCCGGCGAGCGATACTCGCGGCGCAGCCCCGAGATCACGCCGTCGGAGACCGACGGGCCGATGCCGAACGGGAAGCCCACGGCGATCACGCGGTCGCCCGGCACGAGGTCCGCGGTCGAGCGCATCGTCGCCGCCTGCAGGTCGTCGGGCAGCGTCTTCGCCTGCAGCACGGCGAGGTCGTGCTCGGGCTGGGCGCCGATCACGGTCGCCTCGGACTCGGTGCCGTCGGCGAAGACGAGGCCGACCTTCTTCGCGCCGAGGACGACGTGGAGGTTGGTGAGGATCACGCCCTTGTCGACGATGACAACACCGGTGCCCACGCCGGTCTCGACGTCCTTGTCGTCCTCGCCGGCGGCGAGGTCGCGCACGCGCACGACCGACTTCGCGATCTTCTCGTAGGCCTGCGCGGCCTGCGACGGCATCACGTTGTTCTGCATCGTGTGCATCACCGCGGCGTCGATGTCCTGCTGCGTGAGCGCGCGCATCCCGGGGTGCAGCGCGTCGTACGCCTTCATCGCGGCGAGCGTGAACGCGACGCCGAGCGCCAGCGCGAGCATCCGCTCGTTGCGCGCAAGGAATGGGGCGAATCGCCTCCGGCGCGCCGGGGGCTCGGCCTGCGGCCCGGTCGCCGTGGCGGCGGCGGGCTGCGGCGTTGCGGATGCGACCTCGCGGCCGCGATGGCCGGAGCGGCTGTAGAGAGGGGCGCTGCGCATCGGAGATGGCGGGGTGGCGGGGCGGCGTGGCGTGCGGCGACGGCGCGCGCGGGCGTTGGCGAAGCCTACGCCATCGGCCCGGGGCAGGCAATGCAGCGCAGACCGGGGGTCCGACTCCGCGCCCCGCCTCCGCGGTGAACGAGCGGCAACGGTGCTGAGCGATGACGGGGGACAGACCCCGATTTCCGAAGTGGAAATCGGGGTCTGTCCCCTAACTCCGCGATTTCCGGAGTGGAAATCGGGGTCTGTCCCCTAACTCCGGCCGATGTCGGCGTAGTACTCGTGGGCGGCAGTGTTGACGCGCGAGACGCGCAGTTCGACGGGCTCGTCGCGATAGGTGAGCGCGACGCGCCGGATGGTGAGCAGCGGCGCGCCGCGCGCGACGCCGAGCAGGGCAGCGCCTTCGGCGTCGGCGAGGACCGCGCGCAGCCGCTCGCGCGTGCGCACGACGTAGACGCCGAACGCGTCCTGGTAGAGGTTGTAGATCGTCGACGGGCGGCCGGCGAACTGCGCCTGCGTGAGGCCGGGAAAGCGCGCGGCAGGCAACGTCAGGTCGTCGACGATCACCGGCTGCCCGGAGAGCGACAGGAGGTTGCGCACGCGGATCACGGCGTCGCCGGCCGGGATGCGCAGCGCGTCGCCTTCGGCGCGGTCGGCGCGGCCGCGCCCGAACGACAGCAGGCGCACCTCGGGATACTGCTTGGCGCCGTCGATCGGCGCGACGTGGAAGAAGTGGAACAGCAGCCGGTCGCGGTCGTGCGTGGCGACGAACGTACCGCGGCCCTGCTGGCGGATCAGGAGGTTCGCCGCGACCAGCTCGTCGATCGCCTTGCGCAAGGTGCCGATCGACACGCCGAAGCGCTCCGCGAGCCGGCGCTCGGCGGGGATCGCCTCGCCGGGCTTCCATTCGCCGGCGGCGAGCGTCTCGCGCATGCGCCGCTCGAGTTCCTTGTACAGCGGCGTGGCGTAGGCGACGCCGGAGCGGGTGGTGGTCTGGCTGATGGCCGTGCCTTGGCGCGCCCCGCGGCGGGGCGGTGTGCGGGGCAGTCTAGCCGCACCGCGAGATTCATGCAAATCATCTATATCATCTAGTTGACTTGGCCGGTGGCGGGGCGCTAGGATGCGCGTTGCGCCGCCGGCCGGCAGCTTCGCCGGCCCCGGGGCGGCGATCCCGTCGAGGAGCGTTGCGATGATCCACTGTGTGCTGCACGACCCGCGCGACAGCGTCGCGGTCGTCGTGGTCGAAGGCGTTGCCGCCGGCATGACGCTGACCGGGCTGATCCTCGACGAGGACCGCACGATCACGCTCGACTGCCGCCAGGACATCCCGATCGGCCACAAGGTGGCGCTGAAGGACATGGCCGTCGGCGACACCGTGTTCAAGTACGGCGTCGACATCGGCAAGGTGGTGAAGCCGATCGCGCGGGGCGAGCACGCCCACGTGCACAACATCAAGACCAAGCGCTGGTAGGGGGCTGCCATGCATACGACGTTCCAGGGCTACCGGCGCGAGAACGGCCGCGTGGGCGTGCGCAACCACGTCATCGTGCTGCCGGTCGACGACCTGTCGAACGCCGCCGCCGAGGCGGTGGCGAACAACATCAAGGGGGCGATGGCGATCCCGCACCCCTACGGGCGCCTGCAGTTCGGCGCCGACCTCGACCTGCACTTCCGCACGCTGATCGGCACGGGCGCGAACCCGAACGTCGCGGCGGTCGTGGTCATCGGCATCGAGGACCAGTGGACGCAGAAGGTCGTCGACGGCATCGCCGCCACCGGCAAGCCGGTCGCGGGGTTCGGCATCGAGCTCCACGGCGACCACGACACGATCATGCGCGCCTCGAAGGCCGCCCGCGAGTTCGTGCAGTGGGCGAGCGAGAGGCAGCGCGAGACCTGCCCGATCACCGACCTGTGGGTGTCGACGAAGTGCGGCGAGTCGGACACGACGTCCGGCTGCGGCGCCAATCCCACCGTCGGCAACGCGTTCGACAAGCTCTACGACGCCGGCTGCACGCTCGTATTCGGCGAGACCTCCGAGATCACCGGCGGCGAGAAGCTGCTCGAGTCGCGTTGCCGCACCCCCGAGGTGTGGAAGCAGTTCATGTTCATGTTCGACCGCTACCAGGACATGATCAACCGGCACAAGACGTCGGACCTCTCGGACTCCCAGCCGACGAAGGGCAACATCGCCGGCGGCCTGACGACGATCGAGGAGAAGGCGCTCGGCAACATCCAGAAGATCGGGAAGCGCTGCGTCATCGACGGCGTGCTCGACAAGGCCGAGGCGCCCGCCGGGCCGGGCCTGTGGTTCATGGACTCGTCGTCGGCGGCCGCCGAGATGGTCACGCTCTGCGCGGCGTCCGGGTACGTCGTCCACTTCTTCCCGACCGGCCAGGGCAACGTGATCGGCAACCCGATCCTGCCGGTGATCAAGATCTGCGCGAACCCGCGCACGGTGCGCACGATGAGCGAGCACGTCGACGTCGACACCTCGGGCCTGCTGCAGCGCCAGATCACGATGGACCAGGCCGGCGACAAGCTGCTCGACATGATGTTCCGCACGGCCAACGGACGCCTGACGGCGGCCGAGGCGCTCGGCCACCGCGAGTTCGTGCTGACGCGCCTCTACGAGAGCGCGTAACGGGGGCGGCGGCACGGGCCTCCGGCGCTCGGGCGCGAACTATAATCGGGCGCATCATGCCGCCGCACGTCGCCACGCCGGACGCCCTCGCGCTGCCCGACCTCGCCGCGATCGTCGCTGCGCGCGCGCGCATCGCGCCGCACGTGCACCGCACGCCGGTGCTCACGTCGCGGTCGCTGGACGCAGCCGCGGGCGCGCGGCTGTACTTCAAGTGCGAGAACTTCCAGAAGGTCGGGGCGTTCAAGGCGCGCGGCGCGTCCAACGCCGTGTTCTCGCTCACCGGCGAGGAGGCGGCCCGCGGCGTGGTCACGCACTCGTCGGGCAATCACGGCGCCGCGCTCGCCTACGCGGCGGCACGGCGCGGCATCCGCGCCCACGTCGTGATGCCCGACAACGCTCCGAAGACGAAGCAGGCGAACGTGCGCGGCTTCGGCGCCGACGTCCGCTTCTGCGCGCCCACGCCGCAGGCGCGCGCGGCCGCATGCGGCGAGGTGCAGCGCGAGACGGGGGCGACGCTCGTCCACCCGTTCGACGACGCGCGCGTGATCGCCGGGCAGGGCACCGCGGTGCTCGAGCTCCTCGAGGAGGTGCCCGATCTCGACATCGTGATCGCGCCGGTCGGCGGCGGCGGCCTGCTGTCGGGCACCGCGATCGCCGCGAAGGGAACGCGCGGCAGCCTGCGCGTCCTCGGCGCCGAGCCGGCGAACGCCGACGACGCGAAGCGCAGCCTCGCGAGCGGAAGGGTCGAGCCGGTGAGCCCGCTGTCGACCATCGCCGACGGCCTGCGCACGCCGCTTGCGCCGCGCACGCTCGCCGCCTTGCGCGCCCACGTCGACGCGATCGGGCTCGCGAGCGAGGAGGGCATCGTCGCCGCGATGCGCCTCACCTGGGAGAAGATGAAGATCGTCATCGAGCCGTCGTCGGCCGTGCCGCTCGCGGCGATTCTCGAGCGCACGCTCGACGTGGCCGGCGCGCGCGTGGGCGTGATCCTCTCCGGCGGCAACGTCGACCTGGACCGCCTGCCGTGGCAGGCGTAGGCGCGGACGATGAAGACACCCGACATCCACTGTCCCGCGTGCCGCTGGAAGCCCGGCCCCGGCGCGCGCTGGTCGTGCCTGCCGCGCTGCGGCACGGCGTGGAACACGTTCGCCACCGGCGGCGTGTGCCCGGGCTGCGGCGTGCGCTGGCATCGCACGCAGTGCCTCGCCTGCGGCGCGGTGTCGCCGCACCGCGACTGGTACCACGACCCCGAGGGCGGCCGCACGCCGGGCGAGACGCGCGAGCGCGACCTGGTCGAGCGCTGACGCCCGTCACCTGCACCCCGCCATGACGCACCTTCCCACCACGCCCTACCCGCGCTTCCACCTCGCGTTCCCGGTCACCGACCTCGACGAGGCACGCCGCTTCTACGCCGACTTCCTCGGCTGCGGCGAGGGACGCAGCGCGGAGGACTGGGTGGACTTCGACTTCTTCGGCCACCAGATCGTCGCCCACAAGGTCGCGAGCGCGGACATGACCGACGCGACGAGCCTCGTCGACGGGAAGAACGTTCCCGTGCGGCACTTCGGCGTCGTCCTCGACCCGGTGACGTGGCGCTCGCTCGCCGAGCGCTTCAAGGCGGCGGGCGTGCGCTTCGTGATCGAGCCCTACGTCCGCTTCGCCGGCGAGCCCGGCGAGCAGGCGACGATGTTCTTCCTCGACCCTTTCGGCAACGCGCTGGAGTTCAAGGCGTTCGCCGACATGAATCGCCTCTTCGCGAAATAGCCGTGGCCCGCATCCTGATCTCCGAGTTCATGGACGAGGCGGCGGTCGCCTCGCTCGCCAGCCACCACGACACGCTCTACGACCCGACGCTCGTCGACCGTCGCGACGAGCTCAAGGCAAGGCTCGCCGACGCCGACGCGCTGATCGTGCGCAACCGCACGCAGGTCGACGCCGAGCTCGTCGGGGCCGCGCCGCGCCTTGGCGTCGTCGGACGCCTCGGCGTGGGGCTCGACAACATCGACGTCGCGCTGTGCGCGTCGCGCGGCATCGCCGTGATCCCGGCCACGGGCGCCAACGCGCTCGCGGTGGCCGAGTACGTGATCGGCACGGCGATGCTGCTGCTGCGAGGTACCTACGGATCGACGGCGGACGTGGCCGCGGGCAAGTGGCCGCGCGCCGCGCTCTCCGGCGGCCGCGAGATCGCCGGCAAGACGCTCGGCATCGTCGGCTTCGGCGGCATCGGCCGCCTCACCGGCCGGCTGGGCCGCGCCGTGGGCATGCGTGCCATGGGTTGCGACGCGCAGGTGTCGCCGTCGGACCCGGGCTGGGCCGAGGAAGGCGTCGAGCCGCGCACGCTCGACGCGGTGCTCGCCGCCGCGGACGTCCTGACGCTGCACGTGCCGCTCCTGCCGGCCACGCTCGGCCTGATCGACGCCTCGCGCATCGCGGCGATGAAGCGCGGCGCGATCCTCGTCAACACGGCGCGCGGCGGCGTGGTCGACGAGGCGGCGGTCGCCGCCGCGCTGCGCAGCGGCCACCTCGGCGGGGCGGCGCTCGACGTCTTCGGCAAGGAGCCGCTGCCCGCGGGATCGCCGCTCGCCGGCTGCCCGAACCTGATCCTCACGCCGCACGTCGCCGGCGTCACCGCCGAGGCGAACGAGCGCGTGTCCTCGCTCATCGCGCGGCGCGTCGTCGAGGCGCTGGCGTCGCGACGCTGATGCCGCGCTTCGCCCCCGCCGACCTGGAAGCGCTCGCCGCGCGCGCGCTGCGCAACTCGGGCGCGAGCGATGCGATGGCGCAAGCCACCGCGCGCGCGCTGGTCGCAGCCGACCTGCGCGGGCTTGCCTCGCACGGCGTGGCGCGCGTGCCGCAGTACGCCACGCACCTCTCCAACGGCCGCGCGGACGGGGCGGCTGTGCCTGCAGTGGCGCGGTCGAAGGGCGCCACCGCGCTGGTCGACGCGCGCTGCGGCCTCGCGTTCCCGGCCTGCGCGCTCGCGGTCGACACCGCGATCGCGAAGGCGCGCGAGTTCGGCGTCGCGTTCGTCGGCGTGACCAACAGCCACCACTTCGGCGTCGCCGAACTGCACCTGGCGCCCGTGGCCGCGGCCGGCATGGTCGGCATCGCGCTCGGCAACTCGCCGGCCGCGATGCCTGCTGCGGGCGGACGCACGCCGCTGTTCGGCACCAACCCGATCGCCGCGGTCTTTCCGCGCCGCGACGCCGCGCCGCTCGCCATCGACCTCTCGCTCTCCGAGGTCGCGCGCGGCAAGCTGATGGTCGCGGCGAAGGAGGGCAAGGCGATCCCGCTCGGCTGGGCGCTCGATCGCGACGGCAACGCGACGACCGACCCGAAGGCCGGCCTCGAGGGCTCGATGCTGCCGATGGGCGGGGCAAAGGGCGCGATGCTCGCGCTGGCGGTCGAGCTTCTCGTCACCGCGCTCACCGGCGCCGCGCTGGGCTTCGAGGCCGACTCGTTCTTCGTCGACGCGGGCAATCGGCCGCGCATCGGCCAGGCGTTCCTCGTCGTCGACCCCGCCGCGCTGGCCGGGCGCGAGTCCTACCTCGAGCGCGTCGAGACGCTGGTCGCGGCGATGCTCGCCGACGCAGGCGTGCGCCTGCCGGGCGCGCGCAGGAACGCGCTGGCCGCGAAGGCCGCGGCCGAAGGCATCGAGATCCCGCAGGCGCTGTCCGATCAGCTCGCGAAGCTCGCGGGCTGACCGAGTTCTTCCTACCGCTGCAACGAGAACTCGGCGGCGCAGCCGCGATCGACCCAGATCGCGTCGTTCTGGTATCCCCAGCTCTGCCCGTAGATGCAGGGCGCCTGCGAACGCTGGTTGACGAGCCGTGCGACCCGCAGCGGCCCCGTCGGGCACACCGAGTAGCCGTACTCGCGGCTCTCGCAGTACAGCAGCTGCCCCGCCGGCGGCGCGACGACGATCGGCGGCTGCGCGGGCTGCGGCGCGACGATCACCGGTGCTTGCGCGGCGTGCACCTGGAAGTCGGCCTCGCAGCCGCCGGTGACCCAGATGCCGTCGGGCCGCCAGCCCCAGGTGCGTCCTTCGATGCACGGCGCCTGCGACCGCTGGGCCACGAGCTGGACGCGCGTCGCGGCCACGGGCAGCGGGCAGAGCTGCTGCCGATAGTCGCGGCTTTCGCAGGCGACGATGACGCCGCCGCGGTCCTGCTGCATGGGGGCGACGGGCGGACCGATGCGCACCTGGAAGATGCCCTCGCAGCCGCGGTCGACCCATACGCCGCGCCGGTCCCAGCCCCACGACACTCCCTGCACGCACGCGCTGCGCGAGCGCTGCTCGACCAGCACGGCGTCGTCCACGCCGCCGCCGATCGGGCAGAACTGGTAGCCGTAGTCACGGCTCTCGCACTGCAGGCGCGCCTGCGCCTGCGCGGGGCCGGCCGCGCCCAACGCCACCAGAGCGGCTAGCACGAACGGCGCGGTCCTCGATGCCGGCGGCACGCGTTTCGCTCCCGATGCAATTGAATTCATGGCGCTCTGCTACCGGGACCGGACGCGGAACACGCCTTCGCAGCCGCTGTCCACCCAGATGCCATCGCGCCGCCAGCCCCAGGAGCGTCCCAGGACGCACGGCGCCTGCGAGCGCTGCTCGACCAGCTGCACGTCCCGGATCGGCCCCGTCGGGCAGAAGTTGTAGCGGTACTCGTGGCTTTCGCAGGCCGTGATCCCCGGTGCCGGCGCCGGAGGCGGCGGGCGGAATTCGGTGCGGATGCGGAAGTCCGCCTCGCAACCCTCGCTCACCCAGATGCCGTTGCCGCGCCAGCCCCAGTTGCGGCCCAGCACGCAGGGCACGCGGGAGATCTGCCGCACGACGCTGGCGCTGACGATGCGCGCGTCGGTGGCGCAGAAGTTGTGCTGGTAGTCGCGGCTCTCGCAGGTCATGATGTCGCGGCCTGGCTGCACCGGCGGGGAAGGCGGCGGCCGGTAGTCGCCGACTTCGAACACGCCCGCGCAGCCGCGGGACACCCAGACGCCGCGTCGGTCCCAGCCCCAGGTCGAACCTTCGATGCACGCCGCGCCGGAGATCTGGCGGACCAGCACCGCATGGGTGATGCCCATGCCCGTCGAGCAGAACTGGTATTGGTGGTTGCGGCTCTCGCACTGCAGGCGGACCTGCGCGTGCGCCGGCGCCGACGCCAGCGCCGCCAGCGCGGCAACGGCGGCCACTGCGAGGAACGGCGCGATCATCGGCGGCATCGCTGCTCTCCGGGACATCGGTTTGCGCATGGTAGCCGAACGCAGGGCGAACCGGGCACGCCGCTAGCGGACGTCGGCAGCGGCGATGGCCTCGCGCAGCGGGTTGAAAACCCCCGGCGCCGCGGCGATCAGCTCGTTGGTGCGCATGTAGTCGTAGCCGCCGGCGAAGTCGCCGACGCGCCCGCCCGCCTCGGTCACGAGCAGGGCGCCCGCGGCGACGTCGCGGGGGCCCAGGCTCAGCACGAAGAAGCCGTCCAGGCGCCCGCAGGCTACGTAGGCCATGTCGAGGGCGCAGGCGCCGGACCGCCGGAGCGTGCAACGCGAGGCGAGCGCGCCGAAAAGCGGCAGGTAGCGCGGCATGCGCGGGCTCTTGCGCGTCGGCAGCACGGTGCCGACGAGCGCCTCGCCCATCCGCGTGCAGGCGGAGGTGCGCACCGGCACGCCGTTGAGCTGCGTGCCCTTGCCGCGCATCGCGGTGAACAGCTCGTCGCGGATCGGGTCGAGCACGACCGCGTGCGTGAGCACGTTGTCCTGCGACAGCGCGACCGACACGGCGAAGCAGGGGTAGCCGTGCACGAAGTTCATCTGGCCGTCGAGGGGATCGACGATCCACTTGCACGGGGCGCTCGCCTTCGTGCCGCTCTCCGCGGCCTCCTCCACGAGGACCGCGTGGTCGGGAAACGCCGCGGAAATCGTCGCGACGATCGCCTGCTCGGCCTCGCGGCCCGTGGCCGCGACGATCTCGCCGTGCTCCTTGGAGAAGCTCGGCAGGCGCTTCAAGTCGCGCGAGGCGTCGTTGACCACCGCGGCGGCGCGCCGGGCCGCGCGCACGGCCACCGCTAGCACGGCGTCGTTCGTCGTCGTCACAACCCTTCCCTGCGGCAAGGCTTCACGAGCACGATTCTAACCTTCGCCGCCGGGCGCGCCCCGGTTCGCGCTTCCGGGGCGCTCGGGGCGCGGGCGACGAGGCCGCATTTGACGCGTCCCTTCCGGCGCCGCGGCGGAGCTCGACGGGTCGGAAGGCCTTCGCTGGGGAGCGGGAGGCGGGAAGCGGAGCCAGGCGGACGCGCTCCGCCGCCAGGGACGACGCAGGCGCGGGGGCGATCGCGTTGCGGGCCAGCACTCGCCGGGAGTAAGCTCGCTACCCGCGCCGCGAAGCGCCGTCACCCGAACGGCCGCCGGCCATCCGGAGGAGGTCCCGTGTCAGTCACGATCACCCTGACCGTCAACGGCAAGTCGGTCACCGCTTCGGTCGACCCGCGCACGCTGCTGGTCGAGTTCCTGCGCAACGAGCTCAGCCTCACCGGCACGCACGTCGGCTGCGACACCGGCCAGTGCGGAGCGTGCACGGTCCACCTCGACGGCCGCGCGGTGAAGTCCTGCACGATGCTCGCCGCACAGGCGAACGGCGCCGAGGTCACGACGATCGAGGCAGTTGCGCGCGACGGCGAGCTGCATCCGATGCAGGCCGCGTTCCGCGACTGCCATGCGCTGCAGTGCGGCTTCTGCACGCCGGGGATGGTGATGGCGGCGCTCGATCTCGTCGCCGCGAACCCCAGCCCGGACGAGAAGGCGGTGCGCGAGGGGCTCGACGGCAACCTGTGCCGCTGCACCGGCTACCACAACATCGTCAAGGCCGTGCAGCAGGGCGCGGCGGCGATGCGCAAGGGGGGCTGACCATGGGCGCTTCCGACACCAACGTGATGGGCAAGTCGGTCCGCCGCAAGGAGGACTACCGCTTCCTGACGGGAGCGGGGCAATACACCGACGACGTCAACCCCGACCGTCACACGCACGCGTACTTCCTCCGCTCGCCGCACGCGCACGCGCGCATCCGCGGCATCGACACGTCGCGCGCGAAGGCCGCGCCGGGGGTCGTCGCCGTGTGCACGTCGGCCGACCTCGAGGGCGTGAACGGGCTGCCGTGCGGTTGGCTGATCACCGGCACCGACGGCAAGCCGATGAACGAGCCGCCGCACCCGGTGCTCGCGAAGGGCAAGGTGCGCCACGTCGGCGATCCGGTGGCGATGGTCGTCGCCGAGACGCCGAACCAGGCGAAGGACGCCTCGGAGCTGATCGATGTCGACTACGAGGTGCTGCCGGCGGTGGTGAACTGCGTGGACGCGCTCAAGCGCGGCGCGCCGCAGATCCACGACGAGGCGCCGGGCAACAAGTGCTACACGTGGGCGCTGGGCGACAAGGCGGCCGTGGACGCGGCGTTCGCGAAGGCGGCGCACGTCTCGAAGCTCGACATCGTCAACAACCGGCTGATCCCCAACGCGATCGAGCCGCGCGCCGCCGTCGCGTCGTACGACCGGGCGGCCGACGGCTACACGCTGTACGTCGCCAGCCAGAACCCGCACGTCGAGCGGCTGCTGATGACGGCGTTCGTGCTCGGCCTGCCCGAGCACAAGGTGCGCGTGATCGCGCCCGACGTGGGCGGCGGCTTCGGCTCGAAGATCTATCTCTACGCGGAGGAAACCGCGATGGTCTGGGCGTCGAAGCGCGTGGGCCGCCCGATCAAGTGGACCGCCGAGCGCAGCGAGTCGTTCGTGTCCGACGCGCACGGCCGCGACCACGTCACGCGCGCCGAGCTGGCGATGGACAAGGACGGCCGCTTCCTCGCCATGCGCGTGCACACGACCGCGAACATGGGGGCGTACCTGTCGACGTTCGCCTCGTGCATCCCGACGATCCTGTACGCGACGCTGCTCGCGGGACAGTACACGACGCCGGCGATCTACTGCGAGGTCACCGCCGCGTTCACCAACACCGTTCCGGTCGACGCCTACCGCGGCGCCGGGCGGCCGGAGGCGACCTACGTCGTCGAGCGGCTGGTGCACCAGGCCGGCGTGGACATGAAGCTGCCGCAGGACGAGATCCGCCGCCGCAACTTCATCCGCAGCTTCCCCCACCAGACGCCGGTCGCCCTCACCTACGACACCGGCGGCTACGACGCCTGCCTCGACGAGGCGATGCGCCTGGCCGACGTCAAGGGCTTCGCGGCGCGCAAGGCGGAGGCGGCCAAGCGCGGCAAGCTGCGCGGCATCGGCTACTCGTCGTACATCGAGGCCTGCGGGCTCGCGCCGTCGAACATCGCGGGCGCGCTCGGCGCGCGCGCCGGGCTGTTCGAGGCGGGCGAGGTGCGCGTGCACCCGACCGGCAGCGTGACGGTGTTCACCGGCTCGCACAGCCACGGGCAGGGGCACGAGACGACGTTCGCGCAGGTCGTCGCCTCGCGGCTGGGCATTCCGGTCGAGAACGTCGACGTGGTACACGGCGACACCGGCCGCGTGCCGTTCGGCATGGGCACCTACGGCTCGCGCTCGCTGGCCGTGGGCGGCACCGCGATCGTCAAGGCGCTCGACAAGATCGTCGCGAAGGGCAGGAAGATCGCGGCGCACCTGCTCGAGGCGGCGGAGAGCGACATCGAGTTCGCCGACGGCAAGTTCACGGTGTCCGGCACCGACCGCAGCAAGACGTTCGGCGAAGTCGCGCTCACGGCCTACGTCCCGCACAACTACCCGCTCGACAAGCTGGAGCCGGGGCTGAACGAGACCGCGTTCTACGACCCGACGAACTTCACGTTCCCCGCGGGCACGCACGTCTGCGAGGTCGAGGTCGACCCCGACACCGGCGTGGTGGAGGTCGTCGCGTTCTCCGCCTGCGACGACTTCGGCAACATCGTCAACCCGATGATCGTCGAGGGGCAGGTGCACGGCGGGCTGACGCAGGGGCTCGGCCAGGCGCTGCTCGAGAACTGCGTGTACGACGCCGAGAGCGGACAGTTGCTGAGCGGCACGTACATGGACTACGCGATGCCGCGCGCCGACGACGTGCCGTCGTTCAACGTCGGCACGAAGGTCACGCCGTGCACGCACAACCCGCTCGGCGCGAAGGGCTGCGGCGAGGCGGGCGCGATCGGCGCCCCGGCGGCGATGATGAACGCCGTGCACGACGCGCTCGCTGCGGTGGGCGTCACGTACATCGACATGCCGGCGTCGCCGCACCGCGTGTGGCGCGCCATCCAGGCCGCGCGCGCCTGAAAGGGGAGACGACCATGTACGCATTCGAGCTCCACAAGGCGAAGAGCGTGGCTGATGCCGCGGCATTGATCGCCAAGACCGGCGGCAAGGCGCTTGCCGGCGGGCAGAGCCTCGTCGGCGCGATGAAGCTGCGCCTCGCGCAGCCGGGCGCTCTCGTCGACCTCTCGGGCATCGCGGAACTGCGCGGCATCCGCAGGGAAGGCGGAGCCGTCATCGTCGGCGCGATGACGCGGCACGCCGAGGTGGCTGCTTCCGCGGACGTGAAGGCGGCGATCCCAGCGCTCGTCGCGCTTGCCGAGGGCATCGGCGACCGCCAGGTGCGGAACATGGGCACGCTCGGCGGCGCGATCGCGCACGCGGATCCGGCGGCCGACTGGCCTGCCGCAGTGCTGGGCCTGGGCGCCACGGTGATCACCAGCAAGGGCAGGCACGCAGCGGACGGCTTCTTCAAGGGCCTCTACGAGACCGCGCTCGCCGGCGACGAGCTCGTCACGGCCGTGAGCTTCCCGGTTCCGCGCAAGGCCGCGTACGCGAAGTTCCGCAACCCGGCTTCGCGGTTTGCGCTGGTGGGCGTGTTCGTCGCGCAGGCGGGCGACGGCGCGGTGCGCGTCGCGGTGACGGGCGCGACCGCGACGCCGTTCCGCTGCGCGCCGCTCGAGGCCGCGCTGGCGAAGTCGTTCACCGCCGACGCCGCGAAGGCGGCGAAGGTGTCGGCGAACGGCCTGTCGGGCGACCTGCACGCCTCCCCCGAGTACCGCGCGCACCTGATCCCGGTGCTCGCCGCGCGCGCCGTTGCGTCGCTTTAGGCGGGGCCCGCGGTCGGATCCGGCGCATGCCGCGGATCCGACCCCGGGGTAAGCTACGGGCTTGCCCGCCCGCCGCGACAACGTGACGCTGCCGATTCCCGCTTCGGTCGACGCGACCCTCGACCTCCTCGCCTCGCAGGACTACGTCGCGGATCGCCGGCTTGCGACGGCGGTCTTCCTCGCGTTGAAGCTCGGCCGCCCGCTGTTCCTCGAGGGCGAGGCGGGCGTGGGCAAGACGGAGGTGGCGAAGGCGCTCGCGCAGGCGCTGGGGCGCAAGCTGCTGCGCCTGCAGTGCTACGAGGGGCTCGACGTCGCCTCCGCGGTCTACGAGTGGAACTACCCGCGGCAAATGATCGAGATCCGCCTCGCCGAGGCCGCGGGCGGCATGGAGCGGGGCGAGCTCGCGCACGACATCTTCACGACGCGCTTCCTGCTGCGCCGCCCGCTGCTCGAGGCGCTCTCGCCGCAGGAAGGCGCCTCGCCGGTGCTGCTGATCGACGAGCTCGACCGCACCGACGAGCCGTTCGAGGCGTACCTGCTCGAGGTGCTGTCCGACTTCCAGGTGACCATTCCCGAGCTGGGCACGATCCGGGCGGCGCGGCCGCCGATCGTGGTGGTCACGTCCAACCGCACGCGCGAGATCCACGACGCGATCAAGCGCCGCTGCCTGTACCACTGGGTCGACTATCCCGACGCGCGCACCGAGCTCGCCATCGTGCAGCGCAAGCGGCCGCAGGCCTCGGCTTCCCTCGCCCGCGAGGTCGTCGCGTTCACGCAGCGGTTGCGCGCGATGGACCTGTTCAAGGCGCCGGGCGTGGCGGAGACGCTCGACTGGGCCGAGGCGCTGGTGGCGCTCGACCGCGTCGCGCTCGACCCGCAGACGGTCGCCGACACCATCGGCGTGCTCCTCAAGTACCAGGACGACGTCGGGGCGCTCACGCCCGACGTCGCCGCGCGCCTCGTCGACGAGGTGAAGGCCGAGGGCGTGCGCTTGTAGCGCACGGCAGCGTCGCCGGTCGTCCCACGGTGGATTTCCGCTCCCCGTTGGCGTAATCTCGCCCGATCCCCCTCGCCCCAGCGGAGCGTCCACCGTCATGCGTCCTTCGCCGACCGTCGCGCTGCTCGCCGCCGCGCTGGCGTTCGTGGCACCGGAAGCGCTCGCGCAGGGCTTCAGCTTCTCGGCGCCGGACGACAGCTCGAAGCGCGAGGCCGATGCGCGCGAGGCCCGCATCGCGCACGACCTCTCGACGCCGTGCCGCGCCGACCTGCGCAGCAAGAAGATCATGGTGGTGATCGGCGAGACGCAGTCGAACGGCTACGTCACGGCGCAGCAGGCCGACTACGGGCCGCACTACCGGCTGATCAACGACAGGTTGCGCGCGCTCGGCCTGACGACGTACACCGCCGAGGAGATCCGCCGCCAGGTCGCGCAGGCGGAGATCGACGCTCACTTCCGCAACGATCCCGACGCCGCGCTGTCGGCGAGCCGCCGCCTCGGTGCGAGCTTCGTCCTCCGCGGGCTGATCGCGACGCGCGCGATGCCCAATCCGATGATGCGCGTGAACCAGGTCGACGTGACGATGGGCTTCACGCTGAGCTCGGCGAGCGGCAAGCTGATCTCCACCGCGGAGGCGCGGACGGCTTCCTACGCCGGCGCCGACACCGCGAAGATGGCGCTCACGCTGATCGACGAGCAGGCCGACGAGGTGGTGGCGAAGCTGTACGCGGAATACTGCCGCAACGCCGGCTTCCAGTCCGCCGCGCCGCCGGCCAAGCGCAAGTAGACCCCCGCTACACCTCCAAGGAGGATCCCATGCGTCACTCCCTTGCCATGAACGCGCTCCGGCTCGCCTTCGGCGCCGCGATCGTCGCCGGCGCGATGCCAGTGGCGGGCCAGCCGCAATTCGGCAACCCTTCGCCCACGGCGGGCAAGGAGACCTCGCAGAAGGCGAACCAGGCCGCCGACCAGGCCGCCTACCGGCCGGTCGAGTACGTCAACGCGCGCAAGAAGGGGCCGGCGCTGGTCGTGATTCCCGGGGAGATCAAGAGCAACCACGCCGACTTCCTGCGCCAGTTCACGCCGAACAACATCGCCGACTTCGGCGAGATCGAGCTGTCCGCGGCGAACTTCCAGGTGCTCGAGCGCAGCAACCTCGGTCCCCTCATGCGCGAGTTCGAGCTCGCCTACAACCTCGGCGATCCGGACGCGGCGCGCAAGTTCCTGCGCATGGGCAAGCTCAAGCC
>Ga0224500_10000823_pt1 | contig 19782 bp, 19 predicted proteins | sample SF_Oct11_sed_USG_FD_168126 | JGI IMG/M metagenome (GOLD analysis project Ga0224500, IMG submission 168126) | Sediment microbial communities from San Francisco Bay, California, United States - SF_Oct11_sed_USGS_4_1 | ecosystem: Environmental > Aquatic > Marine > Sediment | place: USA: California... | reverse complement strand
TCATCGAGAGCGGACTCGACGTCCCGAACGCGAACACGCTCGTGGTCGACCGGGCCGACCTGCTTGGGCTCGCGCAGATGTACCAGCTTCGGGGCCGTGTCGGTCGCTCGACCGAACGCGCGTTCGCGTACTTCTTCTTCCCGCCTCAACGCGAGATGACGGACGAAGCTCGCGAGCGCCTTGCCACGATCAGCGCGAACCAGGCGCTCGGCTCCGGCTTCAAGATCGCGATGAAAGATCTCGAGATCCGCGGTGCGGGCAACATGCTCGGCGCCGAGCAATCGGGACATATCGCGACCGTCGGGTTCGACGCGTATGCGCGCATCCTGAAGGAATCGATGGCCGAGCTGAAGGGCGAACAGGTTCCGACCGAAGCGGAGCTGCGGATCGATCTTCCGGTCAAGGCGTTCGTGCCGCCCGGGTGGGTCGCCCAGGAGGGCCTGCGACTCGAGCTCTATCGGCGGATCTCGCTGGCCCCCGATCACGAGGCGCTCCAACGGATCCGCGCGGAAACGATCGATCGCTACGGCGCGCTCCCCGACGAGGTCGAGACGCTGTTCGCGGTCGCCTCCCTGCGGGTCACGGCGCGGGTGCTCGGCATCGAGGAGGTCTCGACCTTCCGCGATCAGGTGCGGCTGAAGCCCGTCGAGATCCCCGATGCGTTGTTGCCCGACCTCGAGGAACGGGTCTTCAAGGCGACATACGCTCCCGAATCGCAGACCCTGAACCTCGTGCCAGACCGGGTCTTCGGGAAGGATCTCGTCGCCTTCGTGGAGCGGTGGCTGCTGGAAGCGGTGACGGGCGATGCCGTGTTGCCCGCGCCAACAGGCGTCTGAGCTCGCGGGGCTCCGGGCCGGCGCGTGACGTTCGTGTGTCGGGCCGACGTCGGCGCCGGCCGAGTTCCCATGAGCCCGTAGACTGGACGCTCGTGGACTCCCGAATGCTCCGCCTCATCGCCATGCCCGTGCTCGCCGCCTCCCTGCTCGCCGCGTGCAGCACCGGCCCGTCTGCAGCGGCGACCGTGGGCGAAACCGACATCTCCGACGAGCAGGTCGCCCAGGAAGCGAAGTTGTTCACGTTCCTTGCAGCCCTGAATCAACAGGAATGCGGAGGCCCCCCGCCTGACGGGGAAACCCAGGAGGCCGTCTGCAACCGGTTCACGCTCAGCAACCTGATCCAGGGCTCGCTGATCGACGGATACGCGACCGACAACGACATCTCGGTCGAGGCATCCCAGGTCGACGAGATCATCGCCAACCTCGATCAACAGCTCACGGCGGAGTCGGTCGACGAGGAGCTCGGCAAACTCGACCTCACCAGGGTCGATCTGAAGATGCTCGCGAACGAGGTGCTCCTCTTCCAAGCGGTGCAGGGAGCCGTGGCCGCCGAGGAGCTCGACGACGCGCAGCTGAAGAAGATCTACGACGACGAGATCTTGCGGTTCACCACGATCGATGCGCTGCACATCCTCGTCGACACCGAAGCCGAAGCGCAGGACGTCTACGATCAGGTGACCGCGCCGGGTGCCACACGCAAGACGTTCGAGGATCTCGCGAAGCAGGTATCCACCGACACGGGATCGGGGGCCAACGGTGGCAGCCTGGGGCAGGCGGTCGCGTCGACGTACGTTCCCGAGTTCGCCGAAGCCGCGGTGGCGCTCGAGCCGGGGCAGATCTCCGAGCCGGTGAAGAGCGAGTTCGGATACCACGTGATCCTGTTGGTCAACGAGCAGGTCACGCCGTTCGACGAGGCGAAGACGCAACTCGTGCAAGGGGAGCAGGGAACGCTCTTCAACGCGTGGATGCGCGACCAGGTCGAGACCCAAGGCGTCGACGTGAACCCCAAGTACGGCACGTTCGATCCGGAGACACTCACGGTCGTCGCGGTGAACAGCACAGACCCGAGCGCAACCGGTGGGCCGGCCGACGGTGCTCCCGGCGATGGCGGCGAGGGCACGCCCGCGCCGTGACCGACGCGGCCTCGGACGCCGGCGATCCGCTCGCCCACGTTCGCGAGGGCCCCGTTCCGACCTCCCAGCAGGGTGAGCGACTGCTGGACCTCGTGCGGGTGATGGCTCGGCTCAGGGGTCCGGACGGGTGCCCCTGGGATGCCGAGCAGACCCACGAGAGCCTCGCGCGGCATCTGCTCGAAGAGACTCACGAGTTGCTCGAGGCGATCGACGCGGGCGACGACGACGGCATGCGTGACGAGCTCGGCGACGTGCTGCTGCAGGTCGTCTTCCACTCGCAGCTTGCGGCCGATGACGGTCGCTGGGATGTCGACGACGTGGCGGAGGGGCTTGTCTCCAAGCTCGTGTATCGCCATCCGCACGTCTTCGGCGACGTGGAGGTGTCGGGTGCCGACGAGGTCCTCGTGAATTGGGAGAAGCTGAAGGCTGCCGAAGCCGGAGAGCGACCAGCCGTCGACGACGACATCCCCGCAGCGTTGCCCTCGCTCGCGCGGGCCGCGAAGGTCCAGCGCCGCGCGGCCGGGTGGGGTTTCGAGTGGAGGTCGGTCGACTCGGCGGTGGGAGCGCTGCGAGAGGAAGTCGACGAGCTCGCCGCGGCCATCGACCGAGCCAGCGCCGAGGAAGAGCTCGGCGACGTATTGTTCGCCGCTGTGGCGGTCGCGCGGAAGCTGGGAGTCGACGCCGAGAGCGCATTGCGCCGGACCGTTCGCACGTTCTCCGACCGGTACGAGCGGTTCGTGGCGCTCGTGGCCGAGCGCGGTCTCGATGTCGAGTCGGCCGAGGAAGGAGAGCTCCGCTCGCTGTTCCGGGAGGCGCGAGAGGCGTGAGCGACGTCACGACGCCGACACGCGACGACATCGCGGCCGCTCGAGAACGCATCATGCCGTACGTGCGACGGACGCCGGTGCTGTCGGTCGGCCCAGGCACCCTCGGCGTCGACGACCGGCTCACGCTGAAGCTGGAACTGCTCCAGGTCACCGGTTCGTTCAAGCCGCGGGGGGCCTTCAACCGCATGCTGACGGCCGGGGTAGGGCCGTCTGGCGTCGTGGCCGCGAGCGGCGGCAACTTCGGGTTGGCGGTCGGTCACGCCGCCCGCGAGCTGGGGCACGCGGCGGCGATCTTCGTGCCCTCTACGTCGCCCGCAGAAAAGATCGACAAGGTGCGGGCAACAGGGGCCGACGTCCGCGTCGTCGACGGCTACTACGACGACGCGTCCGACGCCGCCCTGGCCAGCCTCAACGACGACGGTGCCGTGTGGATGCACCCCTACGACCAGTTCGAGGTCGTGGCGGGACAAGGCACGATCGGCGCAGAGCTGGCCGAGCAGGCGACCGATGCCGACACCGTGCTCGTGGCGGTCGGCGGCGGCGGCCTCATCGGTGGCATCGCGTCATGGTTCGCAGGGACGGGGGTCCGCGTGATCGGCGTCGAGCCCGTCGATTCTCGCGGTCTGCATGCCGCCTTGGAGGCGGGCGAGCCCGTGGAAGTCCCCGTGTCGGGTCGAGCAGCGGATTCCCTGGGGGCCCGTCGGGTGGGCGACATCGCGTTCGCGGTCGCGAGCGCGGGACATGTCGGCGATGTGGTGCTCGTCGAGGACCACGCGATCCTGGAGGCACAGCGCAGGCTCTGGCAAGAGCTCCGGGTCTTCGCTGAGCCCGGTGGCGCAGCGGCGCTCGCCGCCGTGCAGTCGGGCGCCTACCGCCCCGCGGCCGGCGAACGTCTCGTCGTGCTCGTCTGCGGCTCGAACGGCGATCCCGGCAACGTCACGGAGGCACGGTCGGGCTAAACGAAGACACGCTCGGCTCGGCCGGTATCCTCTGCGCGATGCCGGAGGACTTCCATCGAGCGTTCGCCTTCCAGCAGCGAGTGATGCACCGTACGTCGACCCGCGAACTCGATCTGCGGTGGGGAGTGGCCTATTTCAACGACGACTTCCCGCTGCGGTACGACGCGAACATGGCGGTCGCCGATCGTTCGATCGGCGACAGGAAGGCCGACGACGTGGTCGCCGTGCTCGACGACGTCTACGCGGGCTTCCGCCATCGAGAGGTCGAGTTCGCCTCGGTCGACGACGCCGACTCGATCGCGATGGGGATGGGGGAGCACGGATACGCGGTCGAACAGATGATCGTATTGGCGCATCGAGGAGAACCCGATCGCGCCCCGGCGATCGAGATGACCGAGGAGACCGGGTTCGACGAGATGCGGCCGTTCGTCGCCGAGGTCATCCGGCGTGAGCCCTGGGGCGCGGAGCCGGGCATCGCCGAGATGCTGGCGTCGTTCCGGAAGGTCCTCGTCGATCGCGTCGGGGCCCGATTCTTCGCCCAGCGCGTCGATGGACGGATCGCCGGGTCGTGCGAGCTCTACGTGGACGGTGACACCGCTCAGATCGAAGACGTCAACACGCTGGAAGAGTTCCGCGGGCGCGGTGTTGCCCGCAACGTCGTGCTGAGGGCGGTCGCCGAGGCTCGGGCCGCAGGTGCGACGTTCGTGTTCCTGTTCGCCGACGCGCAGGACTGGCCGCGGCACCTGTACGGTCGGCTCGGGTTCGACCCGATCGGTGGATCGAGGCTCTTTACACGGTGGCCGGAGGTCACGACGAAGCGCCGCGCGAAATCCCCGGCGGCCCGGTAGGCGTCGACTACCATCGTCCTTCCGATGTCATCGATCGAGTCCGTTCACGCGCGCGAGATCCTGGATTCGCGCGGCAACCCGACCGTCGAGGTCGACGTATGGCTCGACGACGGTGCCTTCGGGCGAGCAGGCGTTCCGAGCGGCGCTTCCACCGGCCAGCACGAGGCGCTCGAGCTTCGCGACGGCGATGCGCGCTTCGGTGGGAAAGGAGTGCTCGGGGCCGTCGCCAACGTGAACGGTCGCGTCGCCGAGGCCCTCGTGGGCGCCGAGGCCCTCGACCAGCGCGGTGTCGACGCCGCCCTGGTCGCCCTCGACGGAACCGATGCGAAGTCCGAGCTGGGCGCCAACGCCGTGCTCGGCGTGTCGCTCGCGGTCGCGAAGGCTGCAGCCGATTCGACCGGCATGCCCCTCTTCCGGTACCTGGGCGGTCCGAACGCGCACGTGCTGCCGACGCCGATGATGAACGTCATCAACGGTGGGGCCCACGCCGGCAACGAGCTCGAGCTTCAGGAATTCATGATCGTGCCGGTGGGTGCCGCGTCGTTCAGCGAGGCCCTGCGGTGGGGGACCGAGTGCTTCCATGCCTTGCGAGGGTTACTCCACGAGAAAGGGCTCGCCACCGCCGTGGGCGATGAAGGAGGGTTCGCACCCGAGATCGCGACCGCGAACGAGGCGCTCGAGTGGCTGCTTCGGGCGATCGACCAGGCGGGACTCACCCCCGGCGACGAGATCTCGCTCGCGATGGACCCTGCCACGAGCGAGTTGTTCACCGATGAGGGGCGCTATCGGCTCGAAGGCGGAGACCGCACCGCGGAGGACATGATCGTGTTCTGGGCCGATCTCGTGGAGCGGTTCCCGATCGCCTCGATCGAAGACCCACTCGACCAGGACGACTGGGAAGGCTGGGCGGCCCTGACGCGCGAGCTCGGCTCACGCGTGCAGCTCGTCGGCGACGACTTGTTCGTCACGAACGATGAGCGGCTCGAGCGCGGCGTGCGCGAGGGCGTCGCGAACGCGATCCTGATCAAGGTCAACCAGATCGGCTCGCTGACCGAGACCCTCGACACGATGGATCTCGCGACGCGAAGCGGGTACGCGAACGTCGTGTCGCACCGCAGCGGAGAGACCGAGGACGCGATGATCGCCGACCTCGCGGTCGCGACGAACGCCGGCCAGATCAAGACGGGTGCGCCGAGCCGGGGCGAGCGCACCGCGAAATACAACCAGCTGTTGCGCATCGAGGAAGAGCTCGGCGACGAGGCTCGCTTCGCCGGGGGCCGATCGCTCTCGGGTGCGCCGCCGGGGGCTGCCTAGCGCATGAGTTCAGCGGTCCCTTCCCCGGCCGCCGCGAGGCGAAGTGCACCGACCCCGTCAGAGGTGGCGAGGGGCTCGGCTGTGCGCCACCGCGAGATCGGTCGGCACGAGGTGGCTCGCGGTCTCACGTCGCGGCCGCGGCTCACCGCCCGAGCGGCCGTGCTTGCCGTGGTGGCACTGACCCTGGTGACGCTCGCGGTGGCGCCTCTGCGTGCCCTGATCGACCAACGCAACGACCTCGCGCGGCTCGAGCAACAGGCCGACGTCCTCGCGGCTCGCAACGTGGAGCTCCGGTCGCGGATCGATCGGTTCACGGATCCCGAGTACCTGGAGCAGCTCGCCCGGGAGTGCCTGGGCATGGTGCGCCCAGGCGAGACCGCATTCGTGATGGTGCCGTCGAACGGCGCGCCTCCGGCACCGCGGTGCTGAGCAGGGCGGCGTCGGGAGATACTCAGCCCCGGTCGCCGAAGACGATCATCGACGACGTGGCGACCTGCTCGTACCCGATCCGCCGGTAGATCGCGTTCGAGGTCGGATTCCCAAGGTCGGCATAGAGGAAGCACGCCGGGGCCCCGCCTTCGAGCATGCGTGCGCTCACGTCGGCCACGAGGTTCGAGGCGTATCCTTTGCCGCGTTCGGCGGGCGGCGTGTAGACGGGCCCGACGCGCGCACCGGCGGGCATCGGCATCCATCCCGTGAGCGACACCGGGCGTTCGTCGACAACCCAAATCGAGAAGCCGCCCGTTGCACCGGGGCCGAGTCGGCCATCGAGCGCCCTCGCCGTGGTGTGTTCGTCACGGAGCATCTGTCCCAGCGCCTCAGACTCGAACGCATGCATCCACCGCTCGAGCAGGGGGCGATCGGCATCGGTCGCAGATCGCGGCGCTCCTGGAGCCGGGGTCGGCGATCGTATCGCGCTCAGCACGTAGACGCCCTGCGCGAGCGACAGGTGCCACGGCTGCGTGGTCGCCGCCGACCAGGCCTCGGCGAACCGACTCGCCCATGGCTCATTGGCCGTGACCCCGGGCAGATCGGGATCGGTCCCGGCGAGCACGGGCGCCAGCGCGCCGACCGCCGCTGGGTGGAGCGGATCGGCGACGACCAAGGGATAGGGCGGGGTGCGCAGGGCAGCACCGACCACGTCGCTGCCATGTTCGACCAGCCAGAACTGTGCCTCGGCGTATGAGTCCGGGCGATCGATGAGGGCCTGAGCGATGCCGAGCGGCAAGTTGTTGGCGGCCGGGTTCCGGTCGAGCACCGCTGCCGCAACCGTCAGGAACGAGCAAGCGTCGGCGACGGGCGTGACGTGCACGAGAGGATGCTATCCGCGTGGCCCTCCTCGCCCCCGCGAAGTCGGGCGTGCACGACGACCGATCCGACGTCGATTGACGGGCCTGTGCGATTCCCGCACACTGGCCGCCACGCCCGGAATCGCCGGGATCGCAACCGAAAGGGGCAGCAGACATCGCAGAGATCGAGATCGGCGCGGTGATCGACGGAACCGTCGAACGCATCACGCCATACGGAGCGTTCCTCAAGCTCGAGGACGGCCGCCTCGGATTGGTCCACATCTCCGAGATCGACCGCAACTACGTGAAGGACGTGCACGAACACCTCCGAGAGGGAGACGTCGTGCAGGCCAAGGTGCGGGCGATCAAGGAAGACGGCAAGATCGATCTCTCGATCAAGGCGCTGCAGGACCCTGCTCCGCCACGGCCGCGCCGCGGGTCCGACCCCGAATTCGAGCAGATGCTCAAGAAGTTCATGCGACAGAGCGAAGAGCGTCTGGTCGACTACAAACGCGCGGTCGAGCACAAACGTAAATAGAGCGTCCGCCGCTCAGCCCGCAGACACCTGTCGGTCGGTGCCCGAGATCGCGTACGTGTGCTCGTCGCAGGGCGTGCCCTTGAAGGTCGTGCGCATCGTTCCGACGAGCCTGAATCCGAGGTGCTCGACCACGCCGATCGACGGCTCGTTGTCGGCGTCGATCACGGCCCGGACGGTGCCGACGTCCTGGCGTTCGAAGGCGTAGGCCAGGAGTGCCCGCACGGCCTCGGTGGCGACCCCGCGCCCTTGATGAGCCGGCGCGACGGTGAAGCCGATCTCGGCCCCCGGGGGGTCGGCCGCGTCGAGTGTCAGCATGCAGTCGCCGATCAACAGGTCGTGGTCGAGTTCGGCGACGGCGAACTGGAAGGGCACGCCGGGCACGCCAGGGTCCTCCTTCGCCATCTCCTCGACGAACCGTCGTGCTTGCTCCACGGTGTAGTCCTGCCACGACTGGAAAAGAGCTACGCGCTCGTCGGCTCGATAGGCATGGAACGCGCCGATGTCCTTCGGCTCGAACCGGCGGAGGCGAAGGCGATCCGTCTCGATCGGCGTAAAGGCGCGGTCTCGCATCCCCCGCAGGGTACCCTCGAGCGATCCGCGCGCCCTGAGAACATGACGGACATGACCGTCCCGACACCAACCGCGCGGCGCGAGCTCCGGGCGGTCGATCTCGCGGTCGTGCGTGAGCAGCTCGGTCGCGACCCGACGACGCCGTTCACCGTCGTGGCGCGCTGCACGGGTGGTCATCCGCTCGTGATCCGCAACGCGCCGGTCGATGCGGCGGGTGACCCGTTCCCGACGACCTATTGGCTGACCTGTCCGGACGCGAGCAGGGCCGTTTCGCGCGTCGAGGCGGACGGCGCGATCGGACGGCTCAACGAGCGCATGGCGCGCGACGCGGGGTTCCGCAGCGCGATCGAGGCGGCCCACGAGGCCTATGCAGCCGACCGTGGCGCAGACCTCGCCGCGGCTCGGGAATGGGGCGGGGTCGCAGGCACTCGCATGGGTATCAAGTGCTTGCACGCGCACTACGCGCATCACCTCGCAGGTGGGGAAGATCCCGTCGGTCGGTGGGTAGCCGAGCGTGTCGAGCCGATCCATGAGGAACAGCCGGCGGGGAGGGTGGCCGCGATCGACCAGGGAACGAACTCGATCCGCCTGCTGGTGGTCGAGCCGAGTCAGTCACCGGGAGGCGGGTCGACCGAGCTCGCTCGCGACATGGTCATCACCAGGCTCGGGCAAGGCGTCGATCGCACTGGACGCTTCGAGCCCCAGGCGCTCGCGCGGACGATCGAGGTCCTCGCGCGTTTCTGCCGGCGTGCCGAGGCGCTCGGCGCAGCCCGGATCCGGGTGGGGGCGACCAGCGCCGTCCGCGACGCCGCGGACGGCGATCGGTACGCGACCGCGGTGCGCGGGCTCGCGGGGTCCGAGCTCGAGGTGATCAGCGGTGAACACGAGGCGGCCCTGTCGTTCCTCGGCGCCACCACGGGGATCGACCCGGCCTGGGGGCCCTTCGCCGTCCAGGACATCGGGGGAGGCTCGACGGAGTTCGTGATCGGACCGACGCCGGGGCGTGCTGAGCGGGCCATCTCGACGCGCATGGGCAGCGTCCGCATGACCGAACGCCACATCGAGCACGATCCGCCCTTGCCCCAGGAGCTCGAGGCGTTGGAAGCCGAGGTCTCCGGTGTGCTCGACGAGGTGGCAAGGACGGTGCCGGTCGATGAGGCGCGCACGTTCGTTGCGGTCGCCGGCACGGCCACGACGACCCAGGCGCTCGCGCTCGCCCTGCCCCGCTACGACCCCGATCGCATCCATCGCACGTGGCTCACCGTTCGCGATGCGGAACGGGTGCTTTCCGGCCTCGCGGGGATGACCAACGCCGAACGGGCGGCGCTGCCGGTCATGGCTCCGGGGAGAGGAGACGTGATCGTGGCAGGCGCCACGATCCTCGTGACCACGATGCGCCGCTTCGGTCTCGATCGCATGCTCGTGAGCGAGACCGACATCCTCGACGGCCTCGCCCTCGAGATGCTCGCTGCTCGAACCTCCTGACTCAGGTGGCGTGGCCGCTCACCGGCGAACTGAGCGATCGAGCCGAAAGCCGGTGATCGATGTCGCGAGCACGCCGACGCCGACGGCGGCGCCCAGCGCGACCACCGGGCCCGTCGGCGCATCGAAGGCCAAGCCGGCAAGCCGGTTGCCGATCAACCATGTCAGCATCATGGCGATCAGGCCGATGCCGACGCCGATGGCCCATGCTGAGACCCGATCGGCCCGGACCCGTGAGCGTTCTGTCGCCATCGTCTGCCCCTCATTCCGACGCGAAGGCCTGGAACACGGGCGGGAACATCAGCACTGCGCCGATGACCCCGAGCGCGAAGGCGATCCAGAACCAACGCCGCAGGTCGACTTCCTTGTGACGCATGGCCAGCCCGAGCACGAGCCATGACACGAAGAACCCCGCAGATGCCAGGATGGTCTTCCCAGCAAGTGGCCCGACGCCCTTGTCGAACTCGAGTTCCCCGAGGAAGTCGTGGATCGACACGTTCGCCTCGGCGAGCAAGGTGAGGAGACCCAGCACGAAGATGCCGATACCGGCACTCAACATCACCGCGGCTGCGGGTCCGTCGACCCGATCGTCGAGGTGCATCGACTCGATCTCCGGGGCGTCAACGATCCGGTCGCCCTTCACGTTCGTCTCGTTCATCGTCATCGTCCTCACCTCACGATATCGGCGCGATCTTGTTCAGGAAGGCCCCGTAGAGGCCGCCGATCACGGCGGCCGCGAACCCGCCCACCAGCATCACGATCGTCGCGGTGCGCAGCCAGGGTCGGCGGACGATGCGAGGTCCGTAGTAGGCCACGATGAATGCCACCGCGGTGATCAGGAACGGCGCCGCCCAGGCGATGTGTTCCTTCCACTCCATGCCGAAGTTGTGCCACGAGGCGGTGTCTCCGCTCGCATTCGACTTGAGGAAGTCGCGTGGCGAACACGTGTCGCCTGGCAGGATCGCTCCTGCACAACCGGCGAAGTCATCATCGCCGACGACCGACAACTCGGCCCTGTACCAGGGGTAGACGATCCACGTGCCGGTGATGACGGTGGCCCACGCGGTCACGGCCATCGCCCACATGCCCACGTACATGCGTCGCATCCGCTCTCGAACACCGGCCGTGGTGAGGTACCCGGGCTGAAGGCTCCACAGCCCCGCGAGGCCACCGCCCAAGAGCAGCAGGAAGACAGTCCCGAGTACCAGTCCGTGCACGACCGTCCAGAATTCCCGGTTCGATAGGTCGAACATCGTCGCCCCCCTTCCTCTCGGGGCTGAGTCTCCGCTGCGTCACGTGGCGACCGACGTGCCGAAGGCACTGCCGGGAGGGGGACCTTCGGACGCGCCCGGCTCGGGGTTGGCGAAGTCGGCATCCCATTGGGTAACCTCTGCGCCCGTATGCCCAATCGCTCCCGTGACAAGCAGCTCGCGAAGTTGGCGGCGCGGCGTCAGGCCGAGCGGCAGGCGGCCAGGCGGCGCCGAAGCATCGCGCTGGCAGTCGTGGCCGGAGTCGCGGGGCTGGTGCTGCTGGTCGTCGGATATTCGATCCTCACCGGTGGTGAAGACGGCGACGCCCAGGCGAACGCGACCCCCTCGGCGAGTGCGTCGGGAGAGCCAGGCACACGCTCGGGCAGCGTCACCGAAGAGGTGCAACCACCAACGACCGTCGCTTGCGGCGGCGAGGTTCCCCCCACGGCTGATGGCAAGACACCTCAATATCTCGGACCGCCCCCGATGACGATCGACCCGAAGGCGTCGTACACAGCCACGATCGCCACGTCGTGCGGCACGTTCGAGGTCGAACTCCTGCCCGGCATCGCGCCCACGGCCGTCAACAACTTCGCGTTCCTCGCCGACAAGGGTTTCTACGACGGGCTCACCTTCCACCGGATCGTCGACGGTTTCGTCATCCAGGGAGGTGACCCCCTCGGGGACGGCACCGGTGGTCCCGGCTACACGTTCGATGTCGAGACGTCACCGAAGCAGACCTTCGACTCTCCGGGACTGGTCGCCTACGCCAACGGCGGCCCCGGCACGAACGGCAGCCAGTTCTTCGTGACGCTGGCGCCGACGCCCGAGCTCGACCCGGGCGGCGCCGCCGGGGAGTTCTCGATCTTCGGCCGAGTGACCGACGGCCTCGACGTGGTCGAACGCATCGCCGGCGTGCCGGGCAACGAGAACCCCTCGGCCCCGGGCGACATCGCCCCGACGAGGGCTATCTACATCGACTCGATCACCGTCGACGAGATCTCCGCGTAGGCGGTCCGCTCAGAGCCGCACGACGTTCGGCGCGTCGATGCCGACCGTGACGCCTCGGGCGTCGAAGACCATCGCAGCCCGGTTCACGAGGTCGTGCACATCGACGTCCGCATGGGGCGTCAGCAGGACCACGATGTCCTGGCCCGCCACGGTCGCGGCGTCGAGCGACACCGAGGACCGTTCAAGACCCTCGATCTCGCAGCTGGGCACGAAGGAATCGTGATACGCGATGACCGCACCCCTGCGAGCGAGTCGGTCGAGCACCATCCTCGACGGCGACTCGCGAAGGTCATCGACGCCCGGCTTGAAGGCCACGCCGATGCCGAGCACCTTCGAGCCCTTGATCGGCTTCCCCGCGTCGTTCAAGGCTTCAGCGATACGAGCGACCACATAGTCGGGCATGCGGTTGTTGACCTCGTTCGCGTGTTCGATGAACTCGACGCGGTGGCCGAGCTGCTGTCCGGCACGCCACGACAGGTAGGTCGGGTCGATCGAGATGCAATGGCCTCCGACCCCCGGTCCCGGCCAGAAGGGCTGATAGCCGAACGGCTTCGTGGCCGCCGCGTGCAGCGACTCCCAGATATCGACGCCGAGATCACGCGCAAGCACGGCGAGCTCGTTCACGAGCGCGATGTTCACCTGGCGATAGGTGTTCTCGATCAGTTTGGCCATCTCGGCCTCGCGAGGTGTCGACGTCGTGACGACCGTGTGCACGAACGATGAGTAGAACGACACGGCGAGATCGCGGCAGCGGTCGGTGAGTCCCGACACCACCTTCGGGGTCGTGTCGAGCCGGTGGTCGCGGTTCCCCGGGTCGATCCGCTCGGGGCTGTATGCGAGCGCGAACTCGAGGCCGGCTCGCAGCCCCGACGCCTCGAGGATCGGCCGCATCAGCTCCTCGGTCGTACCCGGGTAGGTCGTCGACTCCAGCACGACCAGCATCCCCGGTCGCAGGAGCCGGGCCACGTCTTCGGCCGCCGTCAGCACCATCGTGAGGTCGGGCGCGCCGTCGGCAAGGGGGGTCGGTAGGCAGAGCACGACCACTTCGGCCTGGGCGAGCGGGGACGGGTTCTCACTGAAGATCGCGCGATCCATCGCAGCGACCTCCGAATCAGCGATGTCGGCGATGTGCGAGCGGTGGGAACGGAGCACGTCGATCTTGGCTTCGTCGTTGTCGATGCCGATGACCGGGAACCCCGCGGCATGCACACCGACGAGCAATGGCAGCCCGACGTAGCCGAGTCCCACGACGGCCGTGGTCGCCGTGCGGTCTCTGATGCGGGTCGCGAGCGCGTCCAACGGATCCACGCCGGTGGCCGTGAGGTCGATGGTCATGGTCTCAAGGAGAGTATCGGCCGAGATGGCGGGGGCTTCAGGCCGTGCAGCGAGGCTACGGGAACTCCGCAACGATGCAAGCACCGCCGCGGTCGTTCAGGGCGACGAGAGCCAGGACTCGATGCCGCGCTCGATCGCGGCCTTGGTGCCGTCGTCGGCGAACGAGGCTCGCACGGCGGCACCTGCCAAGGCAGCCAGATCCTCATCGCGCAGCCTCCACCGCACCCGGGCCTCCTCGTAGACGTCGGTGATCCACGCGCCGAACATGGCCGGGTCATCGGAGTTGAGCGTCACGACGACCCCCGCGTCGCGCAGGGCGAGGAAGGGGTGATCCTCGAGTGACGCATAGACACCCGTCGCGATGTTGGAGAGAGGGGAGATCTCGAGTGGGATCGCCTCGGTGGCGAGATGGTCGACGAGTCGCGGATCCTCGATCGAGCGCACCCCGTGACCGATGCGATCCGGCTCGAAGTGCGCGAGGGTTCGCCAGACGTTGTCGGGCCCCGCCCATTCCCCGGCGTGGGGTACCGACCGAAGCCCGGCGTCCTTCGCGGCACGGAACACCGCGGCGAACGGCGCGATCTCCGATCGTTCGCTTCCAGCGCAGTTCAACCCCACGACACCGTCGTCGACGAACTTGCGGGCGACCTCGAGGGTGCGCTCTGCGGCGTCGACGCCGAGGTCGCGCACGACATCGGGCGTGACGCGAACGACGGTGCCGTGAGCGCGGGCGCCCGCGGCGAGGCCGTCGAGCAGGGCCTCGAGCGGCGAGGTCCAGTCGTCGTCGAACGCTGCCGCATGCGCAGACGGCGTGAACACCGCTTCGGCGTAGCGCACGCCGTTGGCCGCCAGATCCTCGGTCGCCTCCATGCCGAGCCGGCGGAAGTCCTCGAGATGGGTCATGAGCCCGCACATCGCGATGTACTGGTCGATGAAGTCGAGGAAACCGTCGAATCGCCACCCGTCGGGCGTCAGGCCGGACGGAAGCGGCGAGCCGTCACGCTCTGCGAGTTCGCGGACGGTCTCGACGCGCATCGCACCTTCGAGATGGATGTGCAGCTCCGCCTTCGGCAACGTGCGCAGGTCTCGCATCTCCAGATGGTAGCGGGACGCCGATCCGGCGTGCCCCGCCGATCGCGCGCCTCGCCGGGACGGGGCTGGACGGCTAGCATCGCCCCGCGGCCCGGGTGCCGGAACTGGTAGACGGAGGCGCCTTAAAAGCGCCGGCTCGAGAGGGCGTGTGGGTTCGACTCCCACCCCGGGCACGACGCGTTCAGCCGAGGATGTGCGCTTCCCGATACCCGGCGTCGAGCGTTCGACCGTCGTCGAACCTCGAAGGGTGGAAGTCGACGAGACCACGATCGGTGTCCTCACCCAGCACCATCCGCGCCACCTCGCGACCGAGCGCCGGCGCCAGCTTGTAGCCATGGCCGCTCGTGCCTGCGTCGACGAAGACGCCGGGCGCGACCTCGCCGATCACCGGCTGCCAGTCCGGGCTCACGTCGTACAGGCTCGCCCAGCCACGAGCTACCTGCGCGGCGGCGAGATGGGGGACGCGATCGACGAGCCGCTCGGCGACCCAGGCCGCTTCGTCGTCGTGGATCGATTCGTCGAGGTGGTCGGGGTCGACGGGTGGCTCCGGGAGCAGCTTGCCGGACAGGAACAGCTCATCACCCTCCGGGCGCAGGTAGTACCCCTGGGCGGTGTCCCCGTGGGCGGGCACCGGCTCGACGCCGGCCCACCGGTAGACGGCGACGAAGTGCCGTTCCGCGTGCAGCGGTAGATCGGCCCCGGCCTGCAGCGCGAGGGGCCGAGTCCACGGGCCGGCGGCGATCAGCACCGTGTCGCATGCGACCCGACTTCCATCGGACAGACCGAGGATCGCCCCTCCTGACCGACGCGGTTCCAGGGCGACGACACCGAGACCGATGCGGGGGGTCGCCCCGAGCTGTACCGCGCGATCGAACAAGCCCGAGGTCGCTGCTGAGGGATCCGAGTGACCTGCGCCGAGTTCGTAGGCGCCGACGCCGATGCCCTCGAAGTCGAATGCGGGGAATCGCTCCGCGAGGGTGTCGACATCGAGCAGTTGCGTCTCGATGCCGAGCTCGTTGAGCTTCCCGACAGAGCGCGCGACGTCAGCCACGTCGCCCGGCGGGTGCAGATAGAGGAGTCCCGTCCGCCTAAACCCCGCGTCGCGCCCCGTGAGCTCCTCGAAGCCCTCGAACATCTCGATGCTGTCGCGCGCGATACGAGCGAGGAAGGGGTTCGTGTAGTAGGCGCGGCAGATCGCGCTCGATCGACCCGTCGGCCCGCCCGCGGGGACCGTCCGCTCGATGATCACCGGCTTCGCGCCTGCCTGGGTCAGGTGGAACGCGGCCGAGGCTCCATGGATGCCCGCCCCAATGATCCCGACGTCGAAGGTCTCCACGGCCGCAGCCTAGCGGAGCCTCCCGGGCCGAGCGCGCGTCTCTGGTGTTTCGTGCCGGGCCGGGTCGTCAGACGCCCTCGACCGCTTCGAGCCTCCCAGAACCGATCGCGGCCACGAAGGCCTCGTAGTCACGCTCGTTCTGATCGGCGTAACGCTCTGCGAACTCGGTCATCGAGCGACCGAACCGGTCGTTGCTCCCCAGGTACGCCGCGATCGCCACCGGATCGCCCGAGCGAGCGTGGGCGCGCGCGAGGGTCCAGCCGCACAGACCCGCATAGAAGGTCATGCCGGTCGGCACCATGCTCTCGACCTCGACCGATCCCTTCATATCGCGCAGCTGACGCCAGTAGTAGAAGCGGGACGCATCGATACCCTTGGTCCACCCGAGGAAGATGTCGCTCGCGGCCTGCATCAGCCGCTGGCCCTGCACGACGCGCTCTCCGGGCTGCTTGTGCGCGCTCTTCGGCAGGTGATCCTCCAGCACCGAGGAAGTTGCCTCCTTGACCTGCAGGAACAGCGGATCGTCGGCATCGCGTCCTTGCAGCAAGGCGATCCACGCCCGGGTTCCGACGCTACCGACGCCGACGACCTTCCTCGCGAAGTCGACGAACTCGAAACGCTCGAGCAGCCTGCGTCGATCGGCGCTCAGCGTCGATCGGTAGGCCCTCAGCATGCCCTGCAGCTGCTCGCGCAACTCGTCTGGCGAGCGGCCCTGTGCCGCGAGGAGCTCACGGCCCGGTATCAGCACAGGGGGATCGCTGATGATCTCGTGACGCCCGTCGACCACTCTGGTGAGCTTCGACAGGGCCTGGAGGCTGTTCTTCGTCCTCGCCTTCGTCAGGACCTTCTCGCCTCGGGTGGCCAGCTTCCGCCGGTCCTTCGAGCCGGAGGCGGCCACTTCGGCCAGGGCGCCTTCAGGGTCGAGCCGGGAGTACCACACGTCGAGGGTGCTCATCTTCGCGAACCCGCGCATCGCCGTGAGGTATGCGGTCACCGACTCCATCGTCACCGCGCGGGTGTCGTCAGACGTGAACCCGTTGTTGCGGGCCGCGATCACGAAGCTCGCTGCGAGCCGGGCGATGTCGTACTCGAACGGCCCGGGCAGCGTTTCATCGAAGTCGTTGAGGTCGAACAACAGCGTGCGCTCTGGGGAGGCGAACACCCCGAAGTTCGACAAGTGAGCGTCGCCGCACAGCTGCACCTCGAGGCCCGCACGTGGGGCGTGCTGAAGATCTGCCGCCATGATCTTCGCCCCGCCGCGGTAGAACGTGAACGGCGAGACCATCATGCGTCCGTGTCGCACGGGCACGAGATCGGGCTCGCGCGTCGTGTTCTGCGTTTCGAGGAGCCCGGTCGGATCGGGTCGATCGGGCCGGGGGCTCCAGCCTTCCCAGCTCGATCTGGGAGCCCTGTCCCGGGCTTCCTTGCCGCGGGCACGTCGTTGCTCGAGCGTGAGGTGTTCGATCGTCCGTTGGGTCAAGGGGTGCCTCCTTCCGACCGGGGTTCGACCTCGGTCTCGGCCGCTCGCCATCGCTCGGGACGCCAGGCGTTGATCACCTTGGCGACGGCGGTGATCAGGAATAGCTGGCCGATCAGCATTTCCATGACGGCGAAGGTCTGGCCGGGGTTGGCGGCCGGCACGAGGTTGCCATAACCGGTGGTGGTGAGGGTCGTGAAGCTGAAGAACAGCGACTGGGAGATCGTCGGGTCGACCCCGCCTTCGAACAGTGGCTCCGACCCGATCGCTCCCAACGCCTGATAGACGTAGGCGAAGAACATGCCGATCAGCAGGTAGGCGTCGATCGCACCGAGCACGGTCTCGCGCGACACCGTTCGCTGCATCACGATCGCCCGCAGGATCGATAGCGGCGCGATGAAGTAGAGCAACGCGCTGGTCGAGAACACGATCTGGGTGGCGATCGAGCCGGTGCTCCAGACGAGGCTGCCGATCGCGACCCCACCGGCCACCACGAGAACCATCGAGGCCAAGACCCGAACGCCACGCCTTGCCCGCGAGGCGTGCAGTGCCAGCCACACGGTGCCGATCTGCACGAGCAGCACGACCGACCGGGACCAGGGTTGCGTGAGGGTGACCGACAGTACGTACGTGATGACGATCAGCAGTAGCACGGAGCCGTAGCTGTCGGGCGAGACCATCGCCTCGGCCAGGCGCCGGATCGATCCATCCCGTCGAGCTTGATCCGCGGTCACGATGTCAGTCACCGCCGCGTTCGGGTTCGTCGTGTTCGGCTGTGCGGTCCTCGGTCGCGTACCGGGCCAGCGATCGCTGTTCCTCGCCCTTTTCCGGAAAGAGGAAGAAGATCAGGGTTGCTCCGAGCAGTACGGCCACGATGCCGGCCGTGTATGCCCACCGGTCACCCTGCAGGAAAGACGACTTGGCTGCCGCGGTGATCTGGTCGGCGTACTTCGGGTACTGGTCGGCGACCGCGATGGCGCCGTCGAACGACTTCTGCAGTTGCGAGGCAGTGCTGTCGCTGATCTTGTCCTTGTGCGGAGCCGATGCGATCGCGCTGCCGATCGCCGACGCGTATCCCGCGGTGAGCAGCGCGCCGAGGATCGACTGCATGATGGCTCCGCCCAGATCTCGCTGCAGATCGGCGGTGCCCGAGGCCATGCCGACCCGAGTCACCGGAACCGACCCGGTCAGCGAATGCGATGCCGGGGTGCCGGCGAACCCGACACCGATCCCCACGAAGGCGTACGCGAGGCCGACCTGCCAGTACGAGATGCCCTCCTTCCACAGCAGCAGCATCGTGAGGAACCCGAGCAGGCAGAACACGTATCCCGCGAGCAGCGTGAATCGAGAGCCCCTGGACTCGACGAGCTTCGCCGATCGGGGCGCCACGATCACCATCGTCACGGCCGCGGGCAGGATCGCCGCGCCGGCCGCGACCGTCGAATAGCCGAGCACGTTCTGCAGGAACTGCTGACCGACGAACGCGGAAGCCATCAGGGAGCCGAACACGATGATGCCCGCGAGCGCCGCGACCCAGAAGACTCGCCTGCCGGCGACATGCAGGTCATAGATGGGGTTGGGCGCCCGGCGTTGCCGGATCACGAAGGCGCCGATGCCCGCGACGGCGATCGCGGCCAAGCCGATCGCCAAGGCTCCTCCGTTCGGCACCGCCGCGAAGTTGATCGCGAGCACGAGTGCCGAGATCATCACGATCGAGAGGATGCCCCCGAGGTTGTCGACAGCGTCGGTCGTCTCGTGCACGTGGCTCGGCACGAAGGTGATCGCCATGAAGAGCGCGACGCCCGCCAGGGGCAGCGTCATGAGGAACACCGATCCCCACCAGTAGTGCTGCAGCAGCACGCCCGAGGCGAGTGGGCCGAGCGCCGAGATGGCGCCGCCGATCGCCGACCACAGCGCGATCGAGCGCGTGCGCGCCGGTCCTGACCACAGGGCGGTGATCAGGGCGAGCGTTGTCGGGTATGCCATGCCGGCAGACAGACCGCCCAGCACGCGGGCGACGAACAGGACCGTGTCGGTCGGTGCGAACGCAGCGAGCAGGCTCGCGGGTACCGCGAGTGAGATGCCCAGGATCAGCATCATCTTGCGGCCGTACCGGTCTCCGAGCGCCCCGAGGTACAGCACCGAAGCAGCCAGGCCGAGCGAGTAGCCGACCGCGATCAGGTCGAGCGACGTCTGTGACGAACCGAAGGCCTTGCCGATCGAGGGCAGGGCAACGTTGGCGACCGACAGGTTCAGGTTCGCGACGGCGGCGACGAGGATCAACGAGAGCAGCACGAGCTCGGAGCGCTGCGGAGCCGTCGCTGCTCGGCGTGTCCCCGGGGTATCGGGGTCGGTGATCGTCACGGTCTCTGCATCCTCACGGTCGCTCGACACGCCCCATCGAGGCGGCGCGGGGGCACATCATGGCATGGGCGGGTGAGCCTTCGTGACCCGCCCTGGTGTCCTCGACGTCCGCATCCTCTCG
>Ga0224500_10000819_pt1 | contig 19833 bp, 14 predicted proteins | sample SF_Oct11_sed_USG_FD_168126 | JGI IMG/M metagenome (GOLD analysis project Ga0224500, IMG submission 168126) | Sediment microbial communities from San Francisco Bay, California, United States - SF_Oct11_sed_USGS_4_1 | ecosystem: Environmental > Aquatic > Marine > Sediment | place: USA: California... | reverse complement strand
CGGCTGATCCGCGTCCCAAGGTGACAACAGACATGCTCAGCATCCACGACCTGCACGCCCAGATCGGCGTTCGCAAGATCCTGAAGGGCGTCAACCTCGAGGTGAAGCCCGGCGAAGTGCACGCCATCATGGGACCGAACGGCTCCGGCAAGAGCACGCTCGCCAGCGTGCTGGCCGGCCGCGCCGGTTACGAAGTCACGAAGGGCACCGCTCATTACCTGGGCGACGACCTGCTTGCCCTCGAGCCGGAAGAACGTGCGCGTCGCGGTGTGTTCCTGGCTTTCCAGTACCCCGTCGAAATTCCGGGCGTGAACAACGCCTACCTGCTGAAGGCGGCGCTCAACGCCGTGCGCAAGCAGCGCGGCCTGCCAGAACTCGACGCCTTCGAGTTCCTGGCGCTGATCAAGGACAAGATGAAGCTCATGCAGATGGACGAGAGCTTCCTGAGCCGCGGCGTCAACGAGGGGTTTTCGGGCGGCGAGAAGAAGCGCAACGAGATCCTGCAGATGTCGGTACTGGAGCCGAGGCTGGCGCTGCTCGACGAGACGGATTCCGGCCTCGACATCGACGCCCTGCGTGTCGTGGCGACCGGCGTCAACAGCCTGCGCTCGCCGCAGCGCGCCATCGTGATGGTCACGCACTACCAGCGCCTGCTCGACTACATCGAACCCGACTTCGTGCACGTGCTCTCGGACGGCCGCATCCTGCGCACCGGCGACAAGTCGCTCGCGCTCGAACTCGAAAAGCGCGGTTATGACTGGGTGAAACAGGAGGCGAGCGCCGCATGAGCGCCATCGCCCCGTCCGCGGCCACCGTGCACTACCGCGAGGCGTTCGCGCGGCTGCAACCCGTGCTCGACGGGGCCGCCACGCGTCGCGCGGCGGCGATGGAACGCTTTGCGGAACTCGGATTCCCCGGAGAGCGCGAAGAAGCCTGGAAATACACCAGCCTCCGCCGTCTCGAATCGCGCCGGTTCGTCCCGGCCACTGCGCCGGCGACGCCGGTCGATGTGCCGGACGCATTCGTCGCACAGCGGCTCGTGCTGGCAAACGGCTCGCCGGTGGGCCACATCCCGGCTTCACTAGGCGGCTTTGCGCTCGGCACGCTGACGGCCGCGTCCGAGGAACAACTGCTGCGTGCGCTGCCCGGCGGCGGCACCGAACGCTTCGCGGCGCTCAACGCCGCACTGACCAGCGGCCCGCTGCTGCTGTCCACGCAGGCGGGCCAGCAGGGCGACGACGTCCTGCAGCTCACGCTGGTCACGACCGGCGCGGGGCCGACGCTGGCGAGCCCCCGCATCGCCGTGCGCATGGCGGCTGGCAGCCGCGCACGCCTGCTGATCGACCACGTCGACGATGGCGCCCACGAGCATTTCACCAATGCCGTGCTCGACATCGAACTCGGCGCAGGCGCGCACTTCACGCTGTATCGACTGCAGCGCCAGAGTGCGCGTGCGTTCCACATCGAACGGATCGAGACCCGCGTCGGCGAGAATGCCACGTTCGTGATGCGCGACTCGCAGCTCGGCGCCGCCCTGGCGCGCCTCGACACGAACGTCAGTCTGGACGGCCGCTCCGCGGCCACCGAAATCACTGGCGTGTTTCTCGCGGACGGCACGCGTCACCTGGATTCGCACATTCACGTCGACCACCGGGCGATCGGGACCACGAGTCTGCAGGATTACCGCGGCATCGCCGCAAACAAGGGCCGCGGCGTGTTCAACGGCAAGGCGATCGTGCACGCCGGCGCCCAGAAGTCGAATGCGCGCCAGGTCAACCGCAACCTGCTGCTGACGCCAGGTGCCGAAATCGACACCAAGCCCGACCTCGAGATCTACGCGGACGACGTGCAGTGCAGCCATGGCACGACCACGGGGCAGCTGGACCCGGATGCCCTGTTCTACCTGCGCTCACGCGGGCTCAGCGAGCCCGAAGCGCGCAGTGCCCTGACGCGGGCGTTTGCGGGCGCCGTGCTGACGCGCGTCGATGAACCCGCCCTGGCGCGGCACGTGCATGACGAACTCGATCGGCGCCTCGTGCGCCTGCTGGAGGTGGTTGCATGAGCGCCGTTCATGCCGCGGCAGGTGATTCGCCCGCGCTCGACATCGCCGCCATCCGCCGTGACTTCCCGGTGCTGCGGCGCACGGTCCGCGGACTGCCGCTCGCCTACCTCGACAACGCCGCCTCGAGCCAGCGCCCGCGCGCCGTCATCGATGCCATGTCGCATTACTACGAGAACTCCCACGCGAACGTGCACCGCGGCGTGCACACGCTGAGCCAGGAAGCGACCGACCTGTTCGAAGGCGCGCGCGAGAAGGTGCGCCGCTTCATCAATGCGAAATCCACGAAAGAAGTCGTCTTCGTGCGCGGCACCACCGAGGCCATCAACCTCGTGGCGCAGTCGTACGGCCGGCCGGCCTTCGGCCCGGGCGACGAGATCCTGATTTCATGGCTCGAGCACCACGCGAACATCGTGCCGTGGCAGATGCTCTGCCAGCAGACCGGGGCCACGCTCAAGGTCGCTCCGATCAGGCAGTCGGGCGAAGTGGACTACGATGCATTCGCTGCACTGCTGTCCCCGCGCACGAAGCTCGTTGCGCTGGCCCACGTCTCGAATGCGCTCGGCACGGTCATCCCGGTGCACCGGTTCATCGCGGCAGCAAGGGCGCTTGGCGTGCCGGTGCTGCTCGACGGCGCGCAGGCCGTCCCCCACATGAAAGTCGACGTGCAGGCGCTCGATTGCGATTTCTACGCCTTCTCCGGCCACAAGATGTGCGGTCCTACCGGGATCGGCGTGCTCTATGGACGCGAATCGCTGCTCACCGCCATGCCGCCCTGGCAGGGCGGCGGCGACATGATCCTGGCGGTGTCGTTCGCCAAGACCGTCTACAACGGCCTGCCCTACAAGTTCGAGGCCGGAACGCCGGACATCGCCGGCGCGATCGGTCTCGGTGCCGCCATCGATTACCTCGAATCGCTCGGCATGGAGCGCATCGCGGCCGCCGAGCATGCATTGCTCGTCTACGCGAACGAACGGCTCGCAACCGTTCCCGGCCTGCGCTTTGTGGGCACCGCGCCCGACAAGGCGGCTGTCGTCTCGTTCACGATCGACCACGTGCATCCGCACGACCTGGGCACGATCCTCGACCACGAGGGCGTCGCGATCCGCACCGGCCACCACTGCGCGATGCCGGTCATGGAGTTTTTCGGCCTGCCCGCGACGGCGCGAGCGTCGTTCGCCTTCTACAACACGCGTGCCGAGATCGACCGGCTGGTCGCGGCCCTGCACGGCGCGCGGGAGATGCTCGGCTGATGGACCTCAAGGACCTGTACCGCGACGTCATCGTCGACCACAACCGGCATCCGCGCAATTTCCGCGAAATCCCGGACGCGGATCGGCGCGCCGACGGCTTCAACCCGCTGTGTGGCGACAAGCTGACGGTGTTCGTGAAGCTCGACGGCGACCGCATCAGCGACCTGTCGTTCAACGGCAGCGGCTGCGCGATCTCGGTCGCCTCGGCCTCGCTGCTCACGGAGAGCGTCAAGGGCAAGACCATTGCGGAGGCCGAAGCGCTGTTCTCGCAGATGCACCAGCTGCTTACACGCGACGACGACGCCATCGACGTGACCGCCCTGGGCAAGCTCGGCGCACTCTCCGGCGTACGTGAATTCCCGGCCCGCGTGAAGTGCGCGAGCCTCTGCTGGCACACGCTCGACGCGGCGTTGCACCAGCAGGAACAGGTTTCGACCGAATAGCCCTCGATCGACCGACAGGAGCCCGCATTGTACCGAGCCGACAACGAGCCCGTGAACTTCACCCGCGACGTGGACGCGGTGATCGTTCCTGCGGGCGTCAACGTGAAGCTGCGCCAGGGCCAGCAGGGCTACATCACGCAGGCCCTCGGCGGCAGCTTCACCGTCTACGTCGAGGGCAACCTCTTCCGCATCGCGGGCAAGGACGCAGACGCGCTCGGCAAGGAGCCGGCGGAGACGCCTGAGTTGCCCCCGAATGCGAGCGACGACGACGTGAAGCAGGTTGCCTGGCAGCAGATGAAGGGCTGCTACGATCCGGAGATTCCGATCAACATCGTGGACCTTGGCCTGGTCTACGAGTGCGAAGTCACTCCCGACGGCGATGGCCGCGTGCTTTCGATCAAGATGACGCTGACTGCGCCCGGTTGCGGCATGGGCGACGTGCTGGTCGCCGACGTCAAGGAAAAGGTCGAGGTCATCCCGACGGTTAAGCATGTCGACGTCGAACTCGTGTTTGACCCGCCCTGGGACCAGTCGATGATGTCCGAGGCGGCGCGGTTGCAGACGGGGATGATGTGAGCCGACGTCGCATCGGCCAGTTGACGGCCTGGACATTCGGGCCAGAACTGATTCGCCGGGCTGTGCGAGGCATGGACGCCGAGCGCAGAGCCCCCAGGGATGGGTTTACGGCGTCCCGGCGAATCATGTTGTGGAACGGATGTCCGCCTGCCGTCACGGCCGATGCAGCCCACGGGCTCCATACATGAGTGCGTGGATTCGCGTCGCACCCGCCACGGAGCTCATGCCGGGTGATTACGCGTCGGCAGAGGTCGGCGACGCCTTCGTCGTCGTCTACAACATCGGCGGCGAGTTCTTTGCGATCGACGACGTCTGCACGCACGACGGTGGCGGCCTCGCCGGCGGCGCAGTCGAGGATCACCAGGTCATTTGCCCACGCCACGGCGCCCGCTTCTGCCTGCGCACCGGCAGGGCGTTGACGCCCCCCGCCTACGAACCGGTCAGGAGCTACGCGACGCGCGTCGCGGACGGCTACGTCGAGGTTGCCGGCGAATGAGCGGTGCCAGGAAGGGCAAGCACCAGGAGCGCGAGATTGAAGCGGACGGCCAGGACACCTCGGCGATGCGCCGACTGACGCTGGTCCGGCACGCGAAGTCGGACATGGGCCTGTCCGGGCAACAGGACTGGGACCGTGTGCTCAACCGCCGCGGCCAGCAGGACGCGCCGGAAATGGCGCGGCGACTCCGCTCGCGCAAGCTGAAACCCGACCTGATCCTGTCGAGCCCCGCCGTGCGCGCGCTGTCGACGGCCAGCATCATGGCCCGCGAACTGAAAGTGCCTGCCGACCGGATTGCGCAGGACGAGCGCCTGTACCTCGCCGATCCGAAGCGGATCCTCGAGGTCGTCCAGGAACTCGGCGGCGATGCAAGACACGTGATGGTGTTCGGGCACAACCCGGGCATCACGGACTGCGCCAACCGGCTTTCGGCGGGCGATCGCATCGACACGCTGCCGACGTGCGGAGTCTTCACTGCGTGCTTCGCGGTGGATGACTGGTCGCAGCTCAGTTGGGAAAGCGGCCACGAGGCCGTGTTCGACTACCCGCGCAACCTCGCGTAGCGGGCTGCGGCGTCAGCCGCGCCCGGACACGGGGATGGCGGCACCGGTCACCGCCGCGGCCTCGGCAGATGCCAGGAACAGGATCACTTTCGCGATCGACTCGGGGCTCACCCACCGGGTGAAGTCCGCCTTGGGCATGTCGAGCCGGTTGCGCGGCGTGTCGATGATGCCCGGCAGGATCGCGTTGACCGTGATGTTGCGATCCTTCAGTTCCTCGGCCAGCGCCTCGGTGAAGCGCTGCACACCCGCCTTGGATGCCGCATAGGCGCCCATCCCCAGCACCGCCTTGCCCGCCGCACCGGCGCCGATGTTGACGATGCGGCCGCCGCCGCGCTCGAGCATGGCCGGGAGCGCGCACTTCGACGCGACGACGGCCGTGCGCAGGTTCATCGAGTAGAGCGAGTCCCAGGTGCCGACGTCGCCGTCCTGGATTTTTTCCCAGCGGAAGCCGCCGGCCACGTTGACCAGCACGTCGATGCCGCCGAAGCGCATCGCAATCGCGGCCATCGCCTTGCGCGTCGGCTCGACTTCCGCGAGATCGGCGCCGCCGAGCAGCATGTGCCCCGCACCGCCGAAATCCCTCTGCAGCTCGGCGGACGGCTGCAACACGTCGACCAGTGCGAGCCTGGCTCCGGCCTGGCCAAAGGCGCGCGCGACTGCCGAGCCCAGTGTGCCGAACGCGCCGGTAATCACGACCACCGAATCGACTGGCTGCATCGCGCCTCCGCGGTACCGTTAACTCAGCATTCCGGGACATTGACCGCCAGGCCGCCCTGACTGGTTTCCTTGTAGATCGTCGACATGTCGTGCCCGGTCTGGCGCATGGTGTTGATCACCTGGTCGAGCGACACCTTGTGCGTGCCGTCGCCGCGCATCGACAGCCGGGCCGCATTGATCGCCTTTACCGCGCCCATCGCGTTGCGCTCGATGCAGGGAATCTGCACCAGGCCGGCAATCGGGTCGCAGGTCAGCCCCAGGTTGTGCTCCATGCCGATTTCCGCTGCGTTCTCCACCTGCTCGTTGGTGCCGTTGAGCGCCGCGACGAGCCCCGCGGCGGCCATCGAACAGGCCACGCCGACCTCACCCTGGCAGCCCATTTCGGCGCCCGAAATCGAGGCATTGCGCTTGTACAGCATGCCGATGGCCCCAGCCACCAGCAGGAAGCGCACGATGCCGTTTTCGCTCGCGCCCTGCTCGAACTTGCGGTAGTACGCCAGCACCGCCGGCACGATGCCCGCGGCGCCATTCGTGGGGGCCGTGACGACACGCCCGCCGGCGGCGTTCTCCTCGTTCACTGACAGCGCGTACGCATTGACCCACTCGATGGCCTCGAGCGGGCGATGCTGTGCCGACTGCTCCAGCAGCACGCGCTGCAGCCGTGAGGCACGCCGCCGTACCTTGAGCACCCCCGGCAGGAGCCCGCTGGCTTCGAACCCGCGCTGGATGCAGCCATCCATGATCGACCAGAGGTTGAGCAGCGCCGCGCGCGTCTCGGCATCGGGCCGGAAGGCCCGCTCGTTCTCGAGCATCAGCGTGGGCAGTTCGAGCCCGCGCTGGCGCGCCAGCTCGAGCAACTCCTGGCCCGAGGCAAACGCATGCGGCACGTCGACCTGCGGTCCGCCTTCGTAGGCCTTGCCGAAATCGCAGGCGCGCACGATGAACCCGCCTCCGGTGGAGAAGAACTCCTCGCGATGCAGCACGTTGCCCGCCGCGTCGAGCGCAGTGAAACGCATGCCGTTGGGATGCTGCGGCAGGGTCTGGTCGCGGTGAAACAGCAGGTCGAGCGGCTCGTCGAAGGCAATCTCGTGCTTGCCCGCGATCAGGATGCGGCCGGTACCGCGGATGCGCTCGAGCGAGGGCTCCATCGCGGCCGGATCGATCGTGGCCGGCTGGTTGCCTTCGAGCCCGAGCAGTATCGCGCGATCGGTGCAGTGCCCCCGACCGGTGAGGGCCAGCGAGCCATAGACCTGCACCGCGACCTTGTCGACGCGTCCCAGCAGCGACCTCGAGTCGAGGTCGTGCGCGAACGCGCAGGCGGCGTTCATCGGCCCCATGGTATGAGAACTCGACGGGCCGACGCCGACCTTGAAGATGTCGAGGACGCTGAGGTTCATGCACTCCTTTCGCGGGCAGGCCCGCTCATTCCATCGCCAGCAGCGAAGCGTTGCCGCCCACCGCCGAGGTATTGATCGTCAATGTACGCTCGTGCGCGTAGCGGTGGAGGTAGAACGGCCCGCCGGCTTTGGGTCCCGTGCCCGACAGGCCCGAGCCGCCAAACGGCTGCGTGCCCACGACCGCACCGATGATGTTGCGGTTGACGTAGACATTGCCCGCTGCCACCCGGCTCGCCACCCGGCGCACGGTGCCGTCGATGCGGCTGTGAATGCCGAAGGTGAGACCGAAGCCGGTCGCGTTGATCGCATCCACGAGCGCCTCGAGGTCGCGCGCCTTGTAGGTCACGAGGTGCATGATCGGACCGAACCACTCGCGCTCGAGCACCGACAGCGACGCGATCTCGACCGCCAGCGGCGCGACGAACGTGCCGGCCCGCGTCGCGTCCGGCAGCTCGATGCGGTGATGCCACGCAGCCGCCTGCATGACCTGGTGCGCGTGCGCTTCGAGCGTGGCGCGCGCCGCTTCGTCGATGACCGGGCCGACGTCCGTCTCGAGGTACGCGGGATCGCCGACCACCAGTTCCTCCATGTAGCCGGCCAGCAGCCGCTTCACTTTCGGCGCGATGTCTTCCTGCACGCACAGCACGCGCAACGCCGAGCAGCGCTGTCCCGCGCTGTTGAACGCCGACTGGACCGCATCGATGACCACCTGCTCCGGCAGCGCCGAGCTGTCGACGATCATCGCGTTCTGGCCCCCGGTCTCCGCGATCAGCGTGCCGATCGGTCCGTTGCGGCCGGCGAGCGTGCGATTGATGATCCGCGCAGTCTCGGTGGAGCCCGTGAAAGCGACCCCCGCAATGCGCGGATCTGCCACCGCGGCGGCACCCACGCTGGCACCATCGCCCGGCAGGAAATGCAGCACGTCGGCTGGCACGCCCGCCTGCAGCATGAGGCGCACGGCGTGCGCCGCCACGAGCGGCGTCTGCTCGGCCGGCTTCGCCAGCACGGCATTGCCCGCCGCCAGCGCGGCGGCGACCTGCCCCGCGAAGATCGCGAGCGGGAAATTCCAGGGGCTGATGCAGGTGAACACACCGCGTCCGTGCAGGCTCAGCTCGTTGCTCTCGCCGGTCGGCCCCGGCAGACGCTGCGGGCCCGCGAACTCGTGCCGGGCGCGGGCCGCGTAGTAACGCAGGAAGTCGACGGCCTCGCGCACTTCGGCGATGCCGTCCGGCACCGACTTGCCCGCCTCCCGCACGCACATCGCGACGAGTTCGGCCGTGCTCTCTTCGAAGAGGTCGGCTGCCTTGTCGAGTGCGTCGCCGCGCACGCCTGCGGGCGCGGCGTCCCAGGCCGGCTGCGCCTGCACCGCGATGTCGATCGCCTTGCGCACATGGTCCGTCGTCGCATTCGTCACGCTGCCGACGACGTCGGCATGATTCGCAGGATTGCGCAGGGTATCGGTCGACCCGCCCTGCTCGTCGCCACCGACGAGGGGTGACGCCACCCAGGCACGACGCGACACGTGTTCCATGCGATCTGCCATCGCCTTGCACACCGCGCCGTTCGCGAGATGCACGCCCAGCGAGTTCCTGCGTTCCGGCTGGTAGATGTCGAGCGGTTGCGGAATGCGCGGATGCGCGACCTGGTCGAAACCGTCGACCGTGCGCACCGGGTCGGCGATGATCGCGTCGATCGGTTCGTTCTCGTTGACGATGCGGTTGACGAACGACGTGTTCGAACCGTTCTCAAGCAGCCGGCGCACGAGGTACGGCAGCAGGTCCTCGTGCTCGCCGACCGGAGCGTACACGCGGCACGGAATGCCGAGGCCGCTCGGATCCGTGACATGCGTATAGAGTTCTTCCCCCATGCCGTGCAGGCGCTGGAACTCGAATTCGAACCCGGCCTTCCGGGCCATGCTGGCAACAGCCGCGACGGTGTGCGCGTTGTGCGTGGCGAACTGCGGGTACAGCACGCCCTTGCCCTGTTCAAACGTGTAACGCGCGCATGCGAGGTAAGACACGTCGGTATTGGGCTTGCGCGTGTACAGCGGGTAGCCCGGCAGGCCGCGTTCCTGGCCACGCTTGATCTCGGCGTCCCAGTAGGCGCCCTTCACCAGGCGCACGTGCAGGATGCGCCTGGTCTCTTGCGCGAGGCTGACGACGTACTTCAGCATCGGCAGCGCGCGCTTCTGATAGGTCTGCACGGCGATACCGAAGCCGTTCCAGCCGGCGAGGGACGGATCGCGGCAGACGGCCGCCAGCAGTTCCATCGTCAGTTCGAGCCGCTCGGACTCTTCCGTATCGAGCGTCAGCGCGATGCCCGCATCGCGCGCCAGGCGGCACAGTTCCACCAGCCGCGGCGTGAGTTCACGATGAACGCGTTGCCGGTGCGAGCGCTCGAAGCGCGGATGCATCGCGGAGAGCTTCACGGAGATGCTCGGGCGCGACTCGAAGTCCGGGTATTCGTTGACGCGGGCCGCCAGCGCGCCGATGGCCGTGCGGTAGGCATCGAAGTACCGGGTGGCGTCGGCCGTGGTCAGCGCCGCCTCGCCGAGCATGTCGAACGTGTAGCGGTACCGACGGTTGGCGCCACTCAGCGAGTTGTCGAGCGCCTCCTTCATGGTGCGGCCCATCACGAACTGGTGGCCCATGATGCGCATCGCCTGGCGCATCGCCGTGCGCACCACGGGTTCACCCATGCGGCCGACGACACGGCTCATCACGCCTTCCGGCGCGGCAACGTCGTTCGGATCGAGCCGTACGATGCGGCCCGTGAGCATCAGTCCCCAGGTCGACGCATTGACGAACAGGGACTGGCTGTCGCCGAGGTGGCTGGCCCAGTCACCGGCGCGCAGCTTGTCGGCGATCAGGCGATCGGCTGTCTCGTCGTCGGGGATGCGGAGCAACGCCTCGGCGAGGCACATGAGGATCACGCCTTCCTGCGACGACAGGTCGTACTGCCGCAGAAATGCGTCGAGCCCGGTCCTGGCGGCAGGCGCCCTGCGCACCGCCTCGACGAGCTTGCGCGCCGTGGCCTGCACCTCGTCGTGCTGCGCCGGATCGAGGCGGGCCATGTCCGCCAGCGAACGGACCAGCGCCTCCTCGTCACCGAGGAAATCGCCGTTGATCGCCTGACCGACCGGGGTCAGGAAGTCCTGGACATCGGGAAACAGGAAGCGCGACGAGGGCGTTGCGCGATTCGAACCAGACATGGGGGATTCGCCTGCAGAAATGATCCCCGATTCTATCCAAAAACGCTGTCGTCCCGCGGGGCTTCGCCAGCCGCGGGACGTGTTGCACTGCGTTACGGGACGGTTACTTCGTCTCGTAGAGCAGACCGATCGTGGTCAGCGTATCGGTGTTTTCGATGCCAGGCAGGACGTCGGAGTTGTGACGCACCTGGTAACCCACGCGCAGCCCGAGCGCTCCCGAGATCGTGATCTCGAGGCCAAGGTCGTTCTGCATGTAGGTGTTGTCCGAACCGGTTTCCACGAGGAAACGGTCGACGATCTTGGTGGTCTCGGTCAGCTGGTGCTCGAAACCGATGTCGCCGCGGAAGATGACGCCGTCCTCGGACTCGCCGGTGTCCCGGATTTCGGCATAGCGGTAGCCGGGACCGCCCTGCACCCAGAACTTCGTGCGCTCGGTGTCGATGATCTTGTAGCCGAGACCGCCCGCGAGCGAGGCCTGGTAATCGTACTGGCTGAAGCGGTCATCTTCGTAGCGGCCCGCGCCGAAAGCGTATGCGCGTTCGTTCAGTTCGTACTGGGTCTGCCCGCGCAGTTCCCAGCGCTGCGCCGTGGTGCTGCTGCCGTCGCTGCCGTAGTTGCCGGCAAAGCCGAACGTGTGCTGCCACTTGTCGACCTTGTTCTTCAATTCGAGATTGGCACTCGCGGCCTGGTTCTCGCTGTTGCCGGTCGCGAACGACGCGCCGACGTCGCCTTTGCCGGTCCAGTCGGCCAGGGCGGGCGTGGCGGCGCCGCAGAGTGCGAGGGCAATGCAAAGCTGGGAGACACGGATCGTCGACATCGAAGGCTCCTTGGCGGGTTCCAGGTGGCAAAAAGGGCGCGAGTATAGCCGCCCGGCCCGTGAGTCGCGAATTGCGACGGCTCCCGCGGAAACGAGCTTGCATCGGTCCCGCGGCGCGCCAAGACTTCCCGTCCATCGAATCCGGAGGCCCCCGATGCCTGAAGCCGCGCAGAAGATCGTCGCCACCGCCGAAAACTTCATGACCGACGTCGTGGAGGCCTCGAACACGAAGCCCGTCCTAGTGGATTTCTGGGCTCCCTGGTGCGGTCCATGCCGCACGCTGATGCCTTTGCTCGACCGCATTGCGGACGATTACGAGGGCCGCTTCATCCTGGCCAAGGTCAATACCGAGGAACAGCCCCAGCTGGCATCTCATTTCCAGGTTCGGAGCATCCCGACGGTCGTGCTCATTCACCAGGGCGAGGTGGTCGACCAGTTCGTGGGACTGCAGCCCGAACCGGCCATCAAGGCCCTGCTCGACCGGTACGTGTCCCCAGCGGGCGCAGTGGCCGGGCCGGACGCCGCGTCCACGTCGCCTGACCGGCCAGAGGACCTCGCTGCGCGACTGCTGGAGCAGAGGGAGGCCGAGGGCGCGGCGGCGGCGATCGAGGCACTGGCGGCGGTCCAGGCCGACCACCCGCAATTGGGGGCACTCCGGGCGCGCCTCGCGTTCGTCCAGGCCGCCAATGCCCGGCCGGACGTGATGTCGCTGCGCGCGGCCCTGGCAGCGGACCCGACCGACGCGGCGGCACGGCACGCGCTGGCGGCGCACCACGCGCTGGCGGGCGACTACGGGACGGCCCTGGCGGAGTGGCTGGAACTGATGCGACGCGACAGGAAGTTCGGCGACGACGCCGGGCGGCGGGCCCTGACGCAGGCGTTCGAGGTGCTGGGCGCACAGGATCCGCTCGTCGCTCAGTACCGGCGCCGCATGGCGAGCTTATTGCATTGATGACTTCGGCTGCTGGCGGTGGAATATCGCCTTGCGCGACTCGCCGCGACCGAAGTATAAAACCGCGCACCTTGCCCACTGGGTTTTTCGATGAACGAGAAGCCGGAATCAGCGGACGAGTTCGAGGACGAGGACGCCGAGGAAGTCGCAGGGGGTGATGAAGCCCTCGATGTCGATCGCCTCATCCAAGACCTCGACAAGCGCAAGCGCGGCGCGCCGAAAGGCGCGGAACCCGCGTGGCGCAAGCTCGAACGCATGATGGAACAGAAGCGCACGTCGGAGCTGCTGAGCGACTTCGACGACTACGACGTGGGCGACCGCCCGCGGTCGCGCAAGGGTCAGTGAAAATCGCGCGACGCCGAACGTAACCGGCCGAGCCAGCGGCTCAGGTCGACCAGCCGATGCGCGATCACGTGCATCACCTCTCCTTCCAGCTGCAGCTTGCCGGCCACGCCCATCAGGCGTGACCCGATCAACGCCCGGCGTTGCCGCTCGGCCACGGCGCGCCAGACGATCAGGTTGATCGAGCCATGCTCGTCCTCGAGCGTCACGAACGTGACGCCTTCGGCGCTGCCCGGCCGCTGCCGCGTGATGACGAGGCCCGCGGTCCGCACGTTCGTGCCGTTCGTCAACGAGCGCAGCTGCGCGGAATCGACGAAACCGCGGGCAGCGAGTTGCCCGCGCAGCACCGCGATCGGGTGGCGCCGCAACGTGAGGCCCGTGTGCGCGTAGTCGGCCACGATGTCCTCGCCTTCGCGTGGCGCACGCAACAGCGGAAGGCCTTCGGCGATGCGCACCTCGGGCAGGATGGGCAGCGAGCCCTCGAGGCCGGCGACTTGCCAGGCCGCGCGGTAACGGTGCCCGCCGAGGCCCGCCAGCGCGCCTGCCGCCGCGAGGCACCCCATCGAACGACGATCGAGGCCGGCCTGCTCCGCCAGTTGCTGTGCGCTCTCGAATGCCAGGCCCCGCCTGCGCACGCGGGCATCGACCAGTCGCTGCGCCGCCTCCTGCGCCAGCCCCTGCACCAGCCGCAGGCCGAGCCGCAGCGCGGGAGCGGGCGAATCGTCGGCATGGTGCTCCAGGGTGCAGTCCCACTCGCTCGTGCGGACGTCGACCGGGCGTACCTCGACGCCGTGACGCTGTGCGTCCTGCACGATCTGTGAGGGCGCATAAAAGCCCATCGGCTGGCTGTTGATGAGTGCAGCCGCGAACGCGGCAGGCTCATGCCGCTTGAGCCACGCCGAGACGTACACCAGCAGGGCGAAGCTGGCCGCGTGCGACTCGGGGAAACCGTACTCGCCGAAACCGAGGATCTGCTGGAAGATGCGCCGCGCGAACTCCTCGGCGTACCCGCGCTCGCGCATGCCGTGGATCAGCCGCTCTTCGAAGTGGCCCAGCCCGCCCTTGCGCTTCCACGCCGCCATCGCGCGCCGCAACTGGTCCGCTTCGCCCGGCGTGAATCCCGCGGCGACGATCGCGAGCTGCATCACCTGCTCCTGGAAAATCGGCACGCCGAGCGTGCGCTTCAGCACGCCTTCCACCTCTGCGCTCGGGTACGTGACCGCCTCCTCGCCCGAGCGCCGGCGCAGGTAGGGATGCACCATGTCGCCCTGGATGGGACCCGGCCGGATGATCGCGACTTCGATGACGAGGTCGTAGTACGAGCGCGGCCGCAGTCGCGGCAGCATCGCCATCTGCGCGCGCGACTCGATCTGGAACACGCCCACGGTGTCGGCGTGCCCGATCATGTCGTAGACCACCGGGTCTTCGGCGGGCACGGTCGCGAGTGTCCAGCGCTGGCCGCGGAAGCCGTGCACGAGGTCGAACGCGCGGCGGATCGCGGCCAGCATGCCGAGCCCGAGCACGTCGACCTTGAGCAGCCCGAGCGCGTCGAGATCGTCCTTGTCCCACTGGATCACGGTGCGGTCGGGCATCGCGGCGTTCTCGATGGGAACGAGTTCCTCGAGCAGGTCGCGCGCGATGACGAACCCGCCGACGTGCTGCGAGAGGTGGCGCGGAAACCCGAGCACGGTCCGCGCGAGGGCCAGGACCTTCGACAGCACCGGGCTGGCCGGATCGAGGCCCGCTTCACGCACACGGGTTTCGTCGATGCGCGAGCCGTCCCACCACTGCATCGAACGCGCGAGTGCAGCGACCTGCAATGGATCGAGACCCATCGCCTTCGCCACGTCGCGCAACGCGCTGCGCGGCCGGTAACTGATGACCGTCGCAGTCAGCGCGGCCCGCTCGCGGCCGTACTTCGCGTAGATGTACTGGATGACCTCCTCACGGCGCTCGTGCTCGAAGTCGACGTCGATGTCCGGCGGCTCGTTGCGCTCCCTGGAGATGAAGCGCTCGAACAGCAGCGACATGCGCGCAGGATCGACTTCGGTGATGCCGAGGCAGAAGCACACTGCCGAGTTCGCTGCCGAGCCGCGACCCTGGCAGAGAATGTGCCGCGAGCGTGCGAACCGCACGATGTCGTGCACGGTGAGGAAGTACGGCTCGTACTCGAGCTCGGCGATCAGCGCGAGTTCATGCTCGATCGCCTGTCGTGCCGGGGCAGGCACGCCTTCCGGCCAGCGGTGACTGGCGCCCTCTTCCGTGAGGCGCCGCAACCACGTGGCTGGCGTGTAACCCTCCGGCACGATCTCGCGCGGATACTCGTAGCGCAGTTCGTCGAGCGAGAACGCGCACCGCCCGGCGATGTCGAGCGACGCTGCGAGCAGGTCCGGGGGATAGACCTCGGCGAGACGCGCGAGCGGGCGCAGGTGACGCTCGCCGTTCGGGAAAAGCGCAAACCCCGCGCGATCGACCGGGGCGCCGATGCGGGTGGCGGTGAGCACGTCCTGCAGCGCGCGGCGGCTGCGCGTATGCATGTGCACGTCGCCCGCTGCGACGAGCGGCAGGCCGAGTTCACTGCCAAGCGCCTGCAGCGTCGCTAACCGGCGGCGATCGCGGCCGGTGGTGAGCAGTTCCACGGTGATCCAGAGGCGGCCAGGAAAGACGGCGGCGAGCCAGCGGGCCTCAGCGGGATCGGGATGCGCAGCGGGGAGCCAGAGCGCCAGGCAGTCGCGCAGGTCGAGTGCGGCTGCGGCAGCGGACGACGTGGCCGCGGAAACGTCCGGACGGGCGAAATCCTCGCGCGAGAGCCGGTATGCGCCCTTCTCCGCCGTACGCCGACCGCGAGTGATCAACCGGCACAGCCGCGCGTACCCACGACGGCTGGTCGCGAGCAGCACGCAGCGCAGGCCGTCTGCCAGCTGCAGCTCGGTACCGATGATGAGCTTGAGCGCCCGGCCACGAGCCGCAGTGTGTGCGCGCACGACCCCGGCGACCGAGCACTCGTCGGTGATCGCAAGCGCGCTGTAGCCGAGCTGCTCCGCGCGCTCGACGAGTTCCTCGGGGTGCGATGCACCGCGCAGGAAACTGAAATTGCTCAGGCAATGCAGCTCGGCGTAACTCACGAGCGCACTGCCGGCTCAGCCGAACACTCCGTGCAGGAACCACCCGCCGGCCGCCTGCTCGCCTCGCCGGCGACGCTCACGAAACACCCAGAAACGCGCCCCCGAGGCGTTGCGGGCGCTGTAGTAGTCGCGCGCGATGTCCTTGCCGTCCCACCAGCCCGACTCGATGCACTCGGGACCTTCCTCGAGTTCGAGCGTGCCCTGGTAGCGCGGGCGGTCATCTCCCGCCAGTGGCTGCGGCTCCTCCAGCAGCCACAGCGGTCGCAAGGCACCCCTCCAGGTGACGGTGGTCGCGTCCGCCGGCTTCGACAGCGCAACAACCGCCGGACTCGAGCGCCGCTGACTGGTACCGGGTTCGGTAGTCCGCCAGGTGGATTCGGGACGATGCTCCGGCACGAGGCACAACCCGTGCACCGCCTCGACGCCGAGCCGTGCACGCAAGCGCTCGACCAGTTGCGGAACGGTGGCTCCCGACTCACGGCGGTCGGCGGCGAAAAGCTCAGTGGACGCCACAGGGAGTTCGGCCAGCGGGCCGCTCGCGAGGCGCACGGTCCGCACCGGCCCCGGCAGTTCCAGGCGTGCCAGGCGTTCCCGGAAAACATGTGCAATGCGCCCGGCTTCGCCCACCGGCTCGACGAAGCGCAGGCGCAGGCGGGTGACAGGTGCCGTGCGATGCACGAACCGCCAGTCGATCGACTGCACGCCGCGGCCACGCTGACGCAGAAACGCGCAGAGCTCATCGAGCAGCGGCAAGCACACGACCTCGAGACGTTGCGTGTCCGCCAGTTCAGGCTCGAGATCGCGCCGGGCGGCAAATCGCTCACGTGCGCGAAACGCGGAGCGCGGATCGGGCAGGCGCCCGGTGGCGCGATCGAGCATGGTGAGCAGTCGCGGCTCGAACCGCCGCGCGAAACCGTCGCGTGGCAGGCGCAGGCAATCGCCGAGATTGCGCACGCCCATCGTGACCAGCAGTTGCAGGCTGCGCTCGGGCCAGCGCGTCACGGCGAGCGGCAACGGCGCCAGTCGACCGGGAAGTTGGCCGGCACAGCGCAACGCCACCTCCTGCCCTGCCCGCGCGAACCACAGCGAGGCGAGCGGTGTCGGCGTGAGCGCCAGCCGCCCCGTGATGCCGGCAGACTGCAGTTCTTCACGCACCTGCTCGCACAAGGCGCGCGCACCGCCGAAGAGCCGCAGGCTGCCGCGCACTTCGAGCAGCACCGCATCGGGCGACTCGAGGCTCACGCGCGGCGTGAAGCCCAAGCCGAGTTGCGCGGCGGCTTCGAGCAAGGCGCGTTCGCGCTGCAGGTTGCGCGACAGGGTCTGCAGGCCGGGCAGCAACGCCAGCGCGGAATTGAGCGCCATGCCGGGTGTCACGCCGGCGGCCGCTGCGCGCTCATCGCAAGCGCAAACCACCTTGCCGTCGCGTTCGAGGTCGACGACCGCTACCGACGGCTGCCCCGGCAACTTTGCGACTGCCTCGCGCAGCGAATCCAGCACGACGCACGGCAGGTGGATGGCGAGCCAGAATTCAGCACGACGGCTGGATCGAACGACTGGTTCGGCACCCGGCGCGTGGAGTTGCACCAAGTCGACCGGTTCTGGCTTCGTCCGCGGCCGGGATGCTGTCGCCGGGTGTGGAAACAGCTCGAGCGAGCCCAACGACCGACTGCGGGGGTGGCGCATGCAGGAACGGGAGAGCCTGGTATGTGGACGGTGGCGTGAATCGCGAACCCGAATACTGTATATAATCACAGTTACTGTGACTATATACAGGCATGGGTGATCGCCGGCAAGCGATCCAGTCCGCCGTGGACGCGGCGTGACCTGACCGCTGGAACTGCCCGGATACGCCGTTGCGGCAGTCGCTCCCCCACCCCGGCTCAATCCGGCCGGGGTGCAGTTTCCTGCAACCCCGGACCGTGGACCCGTTACGGCGTCCCGTCGATATTGCCGTTCGTCACCAACGTGCCGAGATTGAGTCCGACCACACCCTGCATGACCACGAAATCCTGGAACCCGAAGGACGAACCGGCGCCATCGCGATCGATGCTCACGATCGTATTGCCGCCGCTCTCGCGCAGGCTGAGATAGGACGACTCGTTGCCGGCGAACGTGCCGGTAAGCAGGTCCGAGATGTCCAGCACATCGCCGCCCGCGCCCGCGGTGAAATCGGTGATCGTATCGACCGCGGACGCGTCGCCGCTGCGGTACACGAAGGTATCGCTGCCGGTTCCGCCCGTCAGCAAGTCCGCACCGGCGCCACCGACGAGGATGTCATTCCCTCCGGAGCCATCCAGGATGTCATCGCCTCCGCCACCGCGCAGTTGATCGGTCGAGGCCGAACCCGTGAGCGTATCGGCGTAGGCCGTGCCAATCACGCCCTCAAAGGCCGAGTACGTGTCCGTGCCCAGCCCGGCTGCGCTGGCATTGAAGACGGTGCCGGCGCCGTTGTTGACCAACGTGAAGGTCAGGCCCGCCGTGCCGTCCGAGAAGTCGATCAGGTCCATCGTGCCCGCCCCACCACTGAGCGAGTCGTTGCCGGCGCCACCGCGGATGACGTCGTTCGCAGAACTGCCGGTCAGGGTGTCGCCTAGGCTCGTGCCGATGACGCCTTCCATGTTGCTGTAAGTGTCGTTGTTGCCCAGACCGCCGGTACCATTGGCGATGCTGGTCGAGCCAGCACTCTGGACGAGTGTGAACGTGACCGCCGACGTCCCATCAGAGAAGTCGAGCATGTCCTCGTTGCCGGCGCCACCATCCATGGAATCATTGTTGCCGGTCCCGCCACGCAGTACGTCATTGCCGGCACCTCCTGATAGCGTATCGTTGCCGTCGCCGCCAATCAGCAAGTCATTGCCGGCAGCGCCTGTCAGGGTGTCGGCGCTGGTGCCTGTGCCGCCGATGAATGTGTCGCCGGCAGCGCCACCCGTCAGGGCATCGGCACCTCCGCGCCCGTCGATGTACGAGGCCTGGTAGGCGCCGGACAAGGTGAGATCGACGGTGTCGGCGCCGTTGCCAGTGCTCACGGCCCGGACGTCGATGGTCACTGTGGCAGTGCTCGTGCCGCCGGCGCCGTCGGACACCGTGTACTGGAAGCTGCCAGCCGTAGCACCGGCCGTGGTGCCGCTGGTAAAGCTGATCGAACCGTCAGCGTTCAACGTGAGTCCTGTGATGCCGGTCGCACCGCTGACACCGGTGATGGACAGCGACAGACCATCGGCATCGGTGTCATTCGCCAGCAGTGAACTCGCCGCTATGGTTACCGCCGTGCTGGACGAAACAATGATCCGGTCGCCTGCCGCGACTGGGTTGTCGTTGACCGCGCTGACCGTAATGCTCGCCGTGTCTGTCGCACTCGAGAATGCGGAACTGCCGCCGTTCGTCGCCGTGCTCACCTTGGTGCCGGCCGTGCCGCTGGTCTGATCCCACGCGCGGAAGGTGAGTCCGTCACTGACGGTGCCGTTGAAATTGGAATTGCCCTGGAAGTAGAGACGCGTGTTCGCGTCTGCCGCCAGCAGCAGCGCGGACGCGTTCGTCACCGTACCGACTGCCGTCCACGTGCCACCGTTGTTGGTCGAGTACCACCAGGTGCCATTGCTCGAGTTCGTGCCGGTGATCGCGATGCCGGTGACGGCACCGCTGTCTGCGTCACTGACGTTATTGAGTCCGCCAGCAGGCGGGTTGAAGTCCACCAGGCTACTGACCAGCGTACCAACCGCTCCGACCGGTGCGCCGGCGTCCTCGGCAATACTTGCAAGGGCAGGGATTGCAGCGGTATTGAGCACCGGCGCATCGTTGGTGCCGGTCAGGGTCAGCGTCACCGTCTCGGTATCGCTGTTGCTCGCCAGCACGCCCGAGTCGTCGGTCACCTTCACGTCGAAG
>Ga0224500_10000818_pt1 | contig 19847 bp, 15 predicted proteins | sample SF_Oct11_sed_USG_FD_168126 | JGI IMG/M metagenome (GOLD analysis project Ga0224500, IMG submission 168126) | Sediment microbial communities from San Francisco Bay, California, United States - SF_Oct11_sed_USGS_4_1 | ecosystem: Environmental > Aquatic > Marine > Sediment | place: USA: California... | reverse complement strand
GAAGCTCAAATGGATGATGTGGAGCGAAACCATCTATGGAAGATCCTGCGCCCTCGAGCAGAGGCTGGGGACAAGGATGCACTCAATATCCTGGGGTCACTGTATGTCGACGAGGCGCTCTGCCGAAATGATGGTAGTTTCTTAGAATTGGCGGAGAAGAGCTTTCGGGAGGCTGCTCAGCGCGGTCACGAGTCCGCCTCTACATTCCTGGAAACTGTGTGGCCGGGCATCAAGAGCGAATATCTGTCCAGGATAGACGCTGCTCGGCGAAGGAAGCCTTAGACCACCGAAACGGTGACGGTTCCTTCGACGGGGGTAGCGTTCATTCCACACTAAGCATCTGAACACACCACGGCTCGTCGCCGACGCTACAGGTACGACGGTGTGGCGGTGGGATCAGGCGGACCGGGCGCCGCCTAGCCGCACACTCCCGTATACCCACAAGTGGCGCACCAGTCGCAGCCGTCCTTGCGGATCAGGGTGTAGGCCCCGCACTCGGGGCACTTCAGCCCCTGCATCACCGGCGCGCCGGCGGCGGCGGGCGTCTCCATCACGCCCATGCGCTTCACCGGCACGCCGTCCTCGTCGAGCAGCCCGAGCATGGCGTAGCGGTGCAGCATGAGGCGCGCCAGGTACGACACCGTCGACGGGTAGTTCTGCTGCTTGCGCGAGCCCGGCACGAAGGCGAGGAAGTCGCCCAGCGGCTCCGGGAAGTCGAGCAGCTTCTGCAGCTTCATGCCGATCCAGCCCGGATCGATGACGCGCATGTCGAGCGACAGCAGCTTGCACAGGCCGTCCAGGGCGCGCGGGTACTCTCCGGACAGCCACATCGAGTAGGGGCGCGTGGTGCCGTCGGGCAGCGCGATCTCCTTGAGGCCCAGCACGAAATCATCGCCGGTGCGCGGGTTGTGCACGTCCACGGTCCAGGACATCGTTCCGTCGGTGCCGGTCTTCGGCTCCTTGAGGCTGAACATCGCGTCCAGCAGCGGCGTCACGCTGGCGAACGCGTCCGCCTGCGACTCGCCCGCCAGTCCGCCGAGCTGCTCGACGCGCCAGCGCACGAGCTGCGCCAGCGCGGACACCACCGACGGCAGGTGGCGCTTCTCGCCGTGCGGCGGGAAGGCCATGTCGAAGGCGTCGTCGCCGGAGGTCTTGGCGAGCGTATCGAGCTTGAGCCGCAGCCAGCCGGGATCGTGCGCGCGCATGTCCATGGACAGCGTCTTCGCCACGGCGCCCAGCCCGCGCGGCTGCTCGCTGCCGTTCACCCACACCTCGAACGCGTGCGCCCCGCCGTTTTCCGCCTCGCCGACGAACACGGCGAAGTGATGGCGCGGGTGCTCGATCATGTAGGTCCAGGACAGGTTGCCCGCCGAGAACTCGGGCCGTCCCGGCCAGCGCAGGCTGGCGAGCACCGGCTCGGGCACCGACTTGATGCGGATGCGGCGGTTGACGTCGTCCTCGACGAAGTCCTGCGGCTTGTCGACCGACAGCACCGAGCCGAGCACCTTGTTCGGGCGGTAGGTGGCCAGGCCCTTGAGGGCCGACTTCCACGCCGCGAGGTACAGGTCCTTGAACTCGCCGTAGGGATAGTCCTCCGGCACGTTCACCGTCTTGGAGATGCTGGTGTCGATGAACGGCGCGACCGCGGCCACCATCTTCTCGTGCGCGGCGGCCGAGAGCTCCAGCGCGGTCACGAAGTACGGCGGCAGGTGCTCCATGTCGCCGCCTGTAGCCTTGTAGCGGCGCCAGGCATGGTCCTCGACCGGGAACTCCTGCAGCGTGCCGTCGGGCATGCGCTTCTTGCGCGTGTAGGTCCAGGAGAACGGCGGCTCGATGCCGTTCGAGGCGTTGTCGGCGAAGGCGAGGCTGATGGTGCCGGTCGGCGCGATCGACAGCAGATGGCTGTTGCGGATGCCGTGCGCGCGGATCCTCTCCTTCAGCTCCTCGGGCAGGCGCGCGGCGAAGCTCGTGCCCGACAGGTACAGGTCGGCGTTGAACAGCGAAAACGCGCCGCGCTCCCTGGCCAGCTCGACGGAGGCGAGGTAGGCGCGGTCGCGCAGCGCCTCGGCGATGCGCGCCGCCATGGCGCGCGCCGCGTCGCAGTCGTAGTGCAGCCGCAGCATGATGAGCGCGTCCCCGAGACCGGTGAATCCCAGGCCCACGCGGCGCTTGGCCATCGCTTCGCGCTGCTGCGCCTCGAGCGGCCAGGCAGTCACCTCGAGCACGTTGTCGAGCATGCGCACGGCGACGGCGACCACCCTGGCGAAGCCGTCGAAATCGAACGCTGCGTCCGCCGTGAACGGCGAGCGCACGAAGCGCGTCAGGTCCACCGAGCCCAGGCAGCAGCAGCCGTAGGGCGGCAGCGGCTGCTCGGCGCACGGATTGGTGGCCTCGATGGTCTCGCAGTAGTTGAGGTTGTTGTCGCGGTTCATGCGGTCGAGGAACAGGATCCCCGGCTCGGCATGGTCGTAAGTCGAGCGCATGATCTGGTCCCACAGCGCGCGCGCGGGCAGCGTGCGGTACACCCACATCCCGTCCTCGCGCTGGCGCACGTCCGGACCCGGCCAGGGCTTCGCCTTGTGCACCAGCTCGACCTGCGCGTCGGCTTCGACCGCCTGCATGAAGGCGTCGGTAACGCCGACCGAGATGTTGAAGTTCGCCAGATCGCCCTGGTCCTTGGCGTGGATGAACTCCTCGATGTCCGGGTGGTCGCAGCGCAGCACGCCCATCTGCGCCCCGCGCCGCGCGCCCGCCGATTCCACCGTCTCGCACGAGCGGTCGAACACGCGCATGTAGGACACCGGGCCGCTGGCGCGCGAGTGGGTGCCCTTCACTTCGGCGCCCTTGGGCCGGATGGAGGAGAAGTCGTAGCCTACGCCGCCGCCGCGGCGCATCGTTTCCGCGGCCTCCTGCAGAGCGGTGTAGATGCCGGGCTTGCCGTCCACCACCTCCGAGATTGAGTCGCCGACCGGCTGCACGAAGCAGTTGATGAGCGTGGCCTGCAGCTGCACGCCGGCGGCGGAATTGATGCGTCCCGCCGGGATGAACCCGCCCTCCAGCGCCTCCAGGAAGCGGCGCTCCCAGAGCGCGCGCTTGGCCTCCGGCTCGGCCTGGGCCAGCGCGCGCGCGACACGCCGCCGCACGTCCTCGACGCTGGTCTCGGCGCCCTTGGCGTACTTCTCCAGCAGGGCGTCGCGGCAGATGTCCTGCGGCGCGATCGTCGGGGCAGGGGGGAGGGTCGTGGTGCTCATGCGCTTTACTGCATATCCGTACAGCATTGTCGCGCCATCGGCGCGTGCCTGCAAGTCGGCCGCGCGGGCGCCCTCAGCGCGCGATGGCTGCGCCTGCCGCGGGCGCGGACGCGCCCCGCGCCTCGCGCTCCTGGCGGGCGCGCTTGAGCAGGTCGGCGATGTCCTTGTGCCCGGCGCGCAGCGCCAGCTCGACCGCGGTCTCGCCTTCGCGCGTGGGCAGCGCGGGGTCCGCGCCGTGGCGCAGGAGCACCTCCACCATCTGCAGGTTGCCGCGCAGCGCGGCGTAGGCGAGCGGCGTATAGCCGTTGTCGTGGTGCAGGTTGGGATCGAAGTTCATCGACATGACGCGCTGCGCGTAGGGCACGTTGTTCTTCTCCACGGCGTAGAACATCGCGCGCACGCCCTCCGGGCTCTTCTCCTTGGGCTTGGGCTCGAGGCCCGTGGGCAGCAGCTTGACCACGTAGTTGATCAGGGAAATGCCGACCATGGCGACCAGCGCCAGGATGAGCGGGATCTTGGAGATGCCGAAGCCCTGCGCGATCTGGTCGGGCAGGTTGGCGCCGAGGAACAGCAGCACCACGGAAAAGAAGAAGAAGAAGCGCAGGTAGAGAAACAGGCCGATGACCACCGAGCTGCCGAGCCCGGCGAGCAGGTAGTCGCGGTTCAGGCCGAGCTCGTCGATGTAGTCCTCGGGCAGGTTGGCGAGCACCGCGGTGAGCGCGATCAGGCTGAACAACGCCACTTCCCGGATGCGCAGCCGGGTGAGCAGATCGTCCTTCTCGACGGATCTCTGGATCAATGACAAGCTGCCTCCGGGCGTCGCCGCATCGCAGTGCGGATTCTCGGCGGTCCCCCGCGCCGTGGCAAGTCGGCGGCGGGTAGAATTCATGCCACATGTCGAAAGCATTCCTGCGCGAGGACGAGAGCGAGGACACGGCGCCGCCGCCGGCCGCGGAGCCGAGCGCGCCGCCGCGCAACTACATCACGCCGGCGGGCTTCGCGCGCCTCGCCGCGGAGCGCAAGCAGCTGGTCGAGGTCGAGCGCCCGCAGGTGGTGCGCACCGTGGCCTGGGCGGCGGCCAACGGCGATCGCTCGGAGAACGCCGACTACCAGTACGGCAAGAAGCGCCTGCGCGAGATCGACCGGCGCGTGCGTTTCCTCATCAGGCGGCTGGAGAACGCCGAGGTCGTGCACAGCGCCGGGCGTGACGAGGAACGGGTATTCTTCGGCGCGACCGTGCGCGTGCGGGCGCAGGACGGCGGCGAGCGGCAGGTGAGCATCGTCGGCGCGGACGAGGTGGATGCGGCGCGCGGGCGCGTGTCGTGGCTCTCGCCCATCGCCCGCGCGCTGCTCAAGGCGCGCGCCGGCGACACGGTGACGCTGCGCACGCCGGCCGGGGAGGAAGCGCTGGAGATTCTGGACGTGAGCTATCCGGGCATCGATTGACCACAGGGAGAACGCCATGAGCATGCTGCAGGAGTTCAAGAGCTTCGCGATGAAGGGCAACGTGGTCGACCTCGCGGTCGGCGTGATCATCGGCGCGGCGTTCGGCAAAATCGTGTCCTCGCTGGTCGGCGACGTGATCATGCCGCTGGTCGGCGTGCTGGTCGGCGGCGTGAACCTCACGGGGCTCGCCGTCAAGGTCGGCAGCGCGACCCTGAGCTACGGCAAGTTCCTGCAGACCTGCCTCGACTTCGTGATCATCGCCTGGGCGATCTTCGTCGCCGTCAAGCTCATCAACCGCCTGCGCCGCGAGGAGCCCGCGCCGGCGGCGCCGGCCGAGCCGCCGCGCCAGGAAGTGCTGCTGGCGGAGATCCGCGACCTGCTGAAGGCCCGCTAGAGCTACTTGAAATCGCCGGCCTTGGCCACCGCCAGGCGCTCGAGCGCCAGGTGGCGGCCGAGCGCCGCCTGCACCTCGGCGGGCGTGAGCGAAGCGATGCGCGCCTCGAGCGCCACGTCCCAGGCAAAAGTGCGCTCGAGGTGCAGGTAGCGCGCCAGGCGCGCGGCGAGCGCGGGATCCTGCGTGCGCGCCAGGCGCCGCGCCTCGAGCAGCCCGTTCTTCGCGGCTTCGACCTCGCCGGCGCCGAAGCCCTCGCGCACCGCGCGCTCGAGCTCCTCGCGCACCGCGCGCTCGACGCGCTCCTTGTTCTGCGGGGCAAAGATCGACGACACCCAGAAGCCTGCGGCGGGGTCGAACGAGTCCGCGCTGAACCACGTGTAGGTGCTGTAGGACAGGCCTTCCTTCTCGCGGATGCGCGCCGGCAGCCGCGCGGTCGGGGAGCCGCCGAGCAGCTGATTGGCGAGCACCATGGCGGCGAAGTCGGGGTCGTCGTCGCGCATGCGCAGGTTGAGGCCCGCGCGCAGCACGGCGTTCGCCTTGTCGGGCGTGTCGAATTCGCGCTCGAGCGCCGGGCGCTCGAAGAAGCGCCGCGGGATGCGCGCGTAGGCAGCGGGGTTCTTCCAGTCGCCGAACAGTTCGCCGACCAGGGACGCCAGCGCCTGCGGGTCGAAGTCGCCGACCGCGGCGAAGTCCGCGCCCGTGGCGCCGACCAGCTCGCGGTGGCACGCCCGCGCCTGCTCGAGCGTCACCGCCTGCAGCTCGGCGATCTGCTCCTCCAGGCTCTGCTCGTAGTACCAGTGCCCCTTGGGATAGGGATGCAAGTGGCGCCGCAGTTCCTCGCTCGCCAGCGCCGACGGATCGCTGCGCTGGGCCTGGACGCGGGTGAGGGCGCTGCGCTTGAGCTCCTCGAACTCGCCCTCCGGGAACGCGGGGCTGCGCAGGACCTCGGCGACCAGCCGCAGCGTCTCGGCGAGGTGCTGCCGCCGCGTCTCGAGGGTGGCGCCGGTCGCGTTGACCGTGACGCTCGCCTGCAGGCGGTCGAAGGCCTCGTTCAGCTGCGCGCGCGTGCGCTGCGTCGTGCCGCGCATCAGCATCTCGCCGGCGAGCGTGCAGGCCGTGCTGCGGCCGCGCGTGCTCTGCTCGCTGCCCCAGTGCAGGTCGAGCTTCGCCACCACGCGGCCGCCGCGCGTGCGCTTCGGCAGCAGCGCGACGCGCAGGTCGTTGGCGAGCGTGTGGCGCTGCAGGCGCGCCTCGATGTTCTGCGGGGAAGGGTCGAAAGCCTCGCCCGCCGAGAGGGCTTCGCCCCCCTGGTAGGCGGAGACCACCGCCTGCACGTCGGGCACCGGCGGGATGTCGGCGCGCTGCGGCTGCTCGGTGGGGATGAACTCGCCCAGCACGCGGTTGTCGCGCTTCAGGTAGGTCTCGGCCACCCGCTGCACGTCGGCTGCGGTGACCGCGCGCAGCCGGTCACGGTAGACGAAATACATGCGCCAGTCGCCGAGCGTGTGGAACTCGGCCACCGCGCTCACCAGCGCGCGGCCGTCCAGGCCCGCCTTCTCCATCTCGTTGACGAGGGCGGTGCGCGCACGCGCCACGTCTTCCGCCGGAATCGGCTCGCGCGCCGCCTCGTCCACGGTGGCGACCAGGGCTGCGCGCGCCGCCTCCACCGACGCGCCCTTGGGCAGGCTTGCGCCGAAGGCGATGTAGCCGGGGTCGTGCAGCGCGCGCTCGAATCCCCAGACGGCGCTCGCCAGGCCCTTGCTCACCAGCGCCTGATGCAGGCGCCCCTGCGGCGCGACGCGTAACGCTTCGACCAGCACTTCGAGCGCGGGGAAGTCCGGGTGGCTGCCGGCGGGCGCGCGGTACAGGGCGGCGACGATGGGCGTGTCGCCCGCGCGGTGCAGCGTGACCGAGCGCTCGCCGTCCTGCGTCGGCTCCACCGTATAGAGCGCGGGCAGTGCGCGCCTGGGGCGCGGCAGCGGGCCGAAGTGCTTGACGACCAGCGCCAGCGCGCGCGCCGGCGCGATGCGCCCGCCGACGACCAGCAGCGCGTTGTCAGGCTGGTACCAGGTGCGGTAGAAGGCGCGCAGCCGGCCGATCGGCACGTCCTCGATGTCCGAGCGCGCGCCGATGATGGCGTTGCCGTAGTTGTGCCAGCCGAACGCGAGGCGCTGCATGCGCTGCAGCAGCACGCCGCCGGCGCTGTTCTCGCCCATCTCGAACTCGTTGCGCACCACGGTCATCTCGCTCGCCAGGTCCGCCTTGCGGATGAAGGAATTGACCATGCGGTCGGCCTCCATGGCGAGCGCCCATTCCAGGTTGTCGCCCGAGGCGGGCAGCGTCTCGAAGTAGTTGGTGCGGTCGAAGGAGGTCGTGCCGTTCCAGCGCGCGCCGCGCTTGGCGAACTCCTGCTTGACGTCGGGGTGCTTCTTCGAGCCCTTGAACAGCAGGTGCTCGAGCAGGTGCGCCATGCCCTTCTCGCCGTAGCTCTCGTGGCGCGAGCCGACAAGGTAGGTGATGTGCACGGTGACGGTGTCGGCGCTCTGGTCCGGCGCGAGCAGCACTCGCAGGCCGTTCGCCAGGCGGTACTCGGACACGCCCTCGACCTCGGTCACCTTGCGCGGCGGCTCCGCAGCCAGCAACGGCAGCGCGCAGGCGAGAAGCAGGAGGGCGAGCAGCTTTTTCATGGCAGCGGGTCCGGCGGGAGGATACCGTCTTTGGACGGGCGCCTGCGGCTAAGGTTCAGCGCAGCCGCTCGAGCAGGTGCAGCGCGACGCGGTGCGGGGCTACCGCTTGGGGGCCGGCGCGAGCTGCTTGTACTCTTCGCGCACGCACTCGAGCAGTGGCGCGCCCGTCATGCCGTCGCAGCCCTTCAGCCTGGGCGACTTGTCGAGCGTCTTGTACTCGTCGCGCATGCAGTTGTTCAACACCTTGCCCTGCTTGCCCTTGCAGGCGGCGAGCACCAGGTCGCGCCGCTCCATGTTGATGAAGTAGCGCTGCTCGCACTGCGCCGGGTCGCGGCTCGCCTTGCACAGCTCGAAGCCCATGCACACGCGCTGCTCGGCGGGCGGCGCGTAGCGGCAGGTGCGCGCCGCCTCGCGGAACTGCTCGCGTCCCGCCTCGGTGGCCGACTGCGCCTGCAGCGCCGAGGCGGCCGCGAGCAGCGCGAGCCCGAGCAGGGCGCGGCTCATGCCAGCTGCTTGAGCAGGGTGTCTGCGTCGCTCACTTCGAACTTGCCGGGCGCTTCGACGTTGAGCTGCTTGACCACGCCGTCGTCGAGCAGCATCGAGCAGCGGCGCATGCGCAGGCCCATGCCGCCGGCGCTCGAGTCCAGCTCCAGGCCGAGCGCCTTCGTCCACTGGCCATTGCCGTCGCCGAGCATGCGGATCTTTCCGTCGGCCTTCTGGTCGCGTCCCCAGACGGCCATGACGTAGCCGTCGTTGACCGCCACGCACCAGATTTCGTCGACCTTCTTGCTCTTGAAGCGATCGTAATTGGCGAGATACCCGGGCAGATGCTTGCCGGAGCAGGTCGGGGTGAACGCACCGGGCAGTCCGAACACCGCCACGCGCTTGCCCTTCAGCTGTTCGGCGACGCTGATCTGGCCGGGCCGCACCGGGCAGTGGTTCTCGTCGCTGTAACCGATCGATTCGAAGAGTGTTGCATCCGGCACGCGGTCGCCGACCTTGATGGTCATAGTGTCTTTGCCTTGTCTTTGCGTTGCGGAGAGCGCGGATAATAGCGCGGCGCAACGTCAATCAAAAGGAGGGTCACATGCAGCGGCACGGCTCGGCGGTGTGGAAAGGCGGCCTGAAGGATGGCAACGGCCAGGTTTCGACCGGCAGCGGGGGGCTGAGTTCCGCGCCCTACACGTTCGCCAGCCGCTTCGAATCGGGCGGCAAGACCGATCCCGAGGAACTGATCGCCGCAGCGCATGCCGCCTGCTTCTCGATGGCGCTCTCGGGCCAGCTCGGCCAGGCGAACCTCAAGGCGGACAGCATCGCCACCACGGCCACCGTCACCCTGGAGAAGACCGAGGCGGGCATGACAGTGACGGCCAGCCACCTGGCGGTCAAGGCCAGGGTGCCCGGCGCGGACAAGGCGGCCTTCGAGAAGGCGGCGAACAACGCCAAGGCGGGGTGCCCCATTTCGCGCCTGCTCAACGCGAAGATCACGCTGGAGGCGGTGCTCGAGTAGGCGTTCAGCCCGCCTCGAGCACGGCGCGCCGCCCGCGCTCCATGTCGAGCCCCGCGAGCAGCGCGAGGCCGACGACGAAGTACGCGCCGACAGCGAGGATGCCGAGGCGGTGGTCGCCCTGGAAGATCCAGGTGACGGCGCCGTAGGTGAGCGGCCCGAAGATGGATGCCGCCTTGACCGCGAGCCCCCACAGGCCGAAGAACTCGGCCTCGCGCCGGCGCGGCGACAGGTAGCCGACGATCGCGCGGCCCGCGGCCTGCGACGAGCCCATGCACAGGCCGGCGAGGTTGGCGGCGACCCAGAACTTGGGCGCGTCGTCGGCCAGGTAGGCGAGCGCGATCATCACGATCCAGCCGGCGAGGATGAGCGCCATGGCGCGCACGTGGCCGATCGCGTCCTGCAGGTAGCCGAAGCCGAACGCGCCGGCCGCCGCGGTGACGTTGACCACCAGCACGAGGACGATGGTCTGCTGCTGCGTGAACTTCATCGCCTCCTGCGCGTAGATCGCCGCGAGCGCAATCACCGCCATGATGCCGGCCTGGTAGAACAGGATGCACACGAGGAAGCGCCGCAGGTCGCGGTACTGGCGGGCGTGGCGCAGCGTATCGAGCACCCGCGCCCAGGCCTTGCCGTCGCGCGGCTGCGGCACCGCGCGTTCCCTGAGGAACAGGAACGTCGGCGTCGCGCACAGCGCGAACAGCGCCGCGGTGATGAGCATGGTCGCGGGCACGAACTGCGCGGCGCCCTGGCCGCGGCCCTGCGCCCAGGTGATGTAGATCAGCGAGATGCCGAGCGAGACGAGGCCGCCGAGGTAGCCGAAGGCCCAGCCCCAGCCAGACACCCGGCCCATCGCCTTCGCGTCGGCGAGCTCGGGCAGGAACGCGGCGATCAGGTTCTCGCCGACCGAGAAGAAGAAGTTGGACAGCACGATGAAGGCGATGGCGAGCGCCACCGCGCCCGGGCCGGGCAGGACCAGCGCCGCGGTGGACAGCACGCAGCCCGCGGTGGCGATGCCGAGCAGGCGCTTCTTCGCCGCATGCGCGTCGGCCCAGGCGCCGATCAGCGGCGCAGTCAGCAGGACGGCCAGATACGACAGCGACAGGGCGGCCGTCCAGGCGAACGTCGCCCACGGCGCGCGGCCGGCGACCGCGGCGACGAAGAAGGCGTTGTACACCGCGGTGATGACGACGGTGGTGTAGCCGGAGTTGGCGAAGTCATACATGCTCCAGGCCCACACTTCACGCAGTTTGACCTCGGGGGCGAGGGCGGCGCCTTGGGGCATGCGCGATTCTAGCGGTATAGTGTCCGCGCCCATGGCCCAGCCCGCCGCCAAGACCGCCGCCGAGCATCGCCTGACGCTCGCCGAGATCGTCGACTGGCTGGTCGAGGACGGCGCGGTGGCGCGCGCGGCCGCCGAGACGGTCAAGAAGGAGCGCCGCTACTGGCGCGGCGCGCAGCACCCGCTCGCCCTGGTGGCCGAGGAGGGCTGGAAGGACCTGCGCGCGCCGCACAAGCCGCTGACGCTCGACGCGCTCGCCGAATGGCTGGCCAAGCGCGTCGGCCTCGAGTACCTGCACATCGATCCGCTGAAGATCAACTTCTCCGTGGTGACCGAAGTGATGTCGAGCGCCTATGCCTCGCGCTTCCGCATCCTGCCGGTGGAGCTGACGGCGAAGGAGGTGGTGGTCGCCACCGCGGAGCCGTTCGTGCGCGAGTGGGAGCCGGAGATCGCGCGCCTCGCGCGGCGCGAGGTGCGGCGCGTGATCGGCAACCCGCAGGCCATCGAGCGCTGCCAGGTCGAGTTCTACAACCTCGCCAAGTCGATCAAGGGCGCCAACCGCAGCGCCACCGGCGGCTCGGGGTTGTCCAACCTCGAGCAGCTGGTCGAGCTCGGCAGCGCCGACAAGGCGCTGGACGCCAATGACGCGCACGTCGTCAAGGTAGTCGACTGGCTCTGGCAGTACGCCTTCGAGCAGCGCGCGAGCGACATCCACATCGAGCCGCGGCGCGAGGCCGGGCTGGTGCGCTTCCGCATCGACGGCGTGCTGCACCAGGTTTACCAGATTCCGCCGTCGGTGCTGGCGGCGATGACCAGCCGCATCAAGATCCTCGGGCGCATGGACGTGGTGGAGAAGCGCCGGCCGCAGGACGGGCGCATCAAGACGCGCACGGCGGACGGCGACGAGGTCGAGCTGCGCCTGTCGACGCTGCCCACGGCCTTCGGCGAGAAGCTGGTGATGCGCATCTTCGACCCCGAGGTGCTGGTGCGCGACTTCCGCGAGCTCGGCTTCTCCGACGAGGATCACCGGCGCTGGAAGGAGATGACCGCGCGGCCGAACGGCATCGTGCTGGTCACCGGGCCCACGGGATCGGGCAAGACCACGACGCTGTACTCGACCCTGAAGAGCCTCGCCACGCCCGAGGTGAACGTCTGCACCATCGAGGACCCGATCGAGATGGTGGAGCCGGCCTTCAACCAGATGCAGGTGCAGTCCAACATCGACCTCGGCTTCGCCGAAGGGGTGCGCGCGCTGATGCGCCAGGACCCCGACATCATCATGGTGGGCGAGATCCGCGACCTGGAAACCGCCGAGATGGCGGTGCAGGCGGCGCTCACCGGACATCTCGTGCTCTCCACGTTGCACACCAACGATGCGCCGAGCGCCATGACGCGGCTGCTGGAGCTCGGCGTGGCGCCGTACCTGCTGAATGCCACCTTCAACGGCGTGATGGGCCAGCGACTGCTGCGCACGCTGTGCCCGCACTGCAAGCAGCCGACGGAGCTCAACCGCGCCGAGGACGCCGCGGCCTGGGACGCGCTGGTGGCGCCGTTCACCGCCAAGCGGCCGGCGAGCGTCTACAAGCCGGTCGGCTGCCTCGAGTGCCGCATGACCGGCTTCATGGGGCGCGTCGGCATCTACGAAACGCTGGTGCATTCGCCGGGCATCAAGCAGCTGATCGCCGAGGCCGCAGACCTGGCGCGCGTGCGCGAGCAGGCCATGAAGGAAGGCATGAAGCCGCTGCGCATCAGCGGCGCGATGAAGGTGGCGGCGGGCCTCACCACCATCGACGAGGTGCTCAAGGTCGCGCCGCCCGTGCGCGAGCCGGCGGGCTAGGCGGGCGATGGACTGGTCGCTGCTCACCGAAGCGCTGCTGCTGGTCGCCGCCGCGGGTATCGTGTTCGCAGCCTGGATGCAGGCGCGCCTGCGCGACCGCCGCGCCACGCAGGCGCTGCGCGCGAGCGAGGAGCGCTTCCGCAACCTGACCGCGCTGTCGGCGGACTGGTTCTGGGAAACCGACGCCGAGCACCGCGTCACCTGGCTGACCGGCGGCCCCTCGGTGCTCAGCTTCTTCGGCTCGGGCCTGGCATTCGGCAAGCGGCTGTGGGAGCTGCCGGGCGTCGAGCTCGACGGCGCGGCGTTCAACGCGCATATCGACCTGCTGGAGCGGCGCGCGCCGTTCTTCGAGCTGGAGCTCGCGCGCGCGCGCGCCGGCGGCGGGCGCCACGTGCACGTCGTCTCGGGCCAGTCGCGCTACGACGCGGCGGGCGCGTTCATCGGCTATCGCGGCGTCGGGCGCGACATCACCGAGCGCCGGCGCGCCGAGCAGGAGCTCGCCTCGGCCAAGGAGCGCCTGCAGCTCGCGCTGGACGGCTCGGGCGCGTCCCTCTGGGATACCGACCTGCGCACCGGCAACATCTATCTGAGCGAGGGCTGGTCCGAGTTCCTCGGCGGACCGCGCGTGCCGACCGCCACGACCATGCAGGCGCTGATGCAGGGCGTGCACCCGGAGGATCTCGAGCGCGCGGTCGGCCTGTCGGTGGAGGCGGTGAAAGGCCGCCGCGAGGACTACGCCGAGGAGCACCGCTATCGCGCCGCCGACGGCAGCTGGAAGTGGCTGATCTCGCGCGGCAAGGTCACCGAGCGCGACGCCGGCGGGCGCGCGCTGCGCATGTCCGGCATCAACCTGGACATCACTGCGCGCAAGCAGGCCGAGCAGGGGCGCGGCGAGGCCGAAGAGCGCTACCGCGCGCTGATCGAGCTGGCTCCGGACGCGGTCGTGGTGTCGAGCGGCGGCATCATCGAGTACGCCAACCCCGCCGCCCTGCGCCTGGTCCGCGCGCGCTCGCCGCAGGACATGATCGGCCGTAGCATGGAGGCTTTCGTGCAACCGGCGCACGTCGAGCGCTACCGCGAGCGCCTCGGCATGTTGAGCAGCGGACCGATGGCCACCGGCTTCGAGGAGCGCCGGCTGCGCTGCCTGGATGGCGGCGAGGTGGTCGCCGAGGTGGCGAGCGTGTCCTTCCTCGAGCGCGGCCGGCTCGTCATGCAGACCGTGGTGCGCGACGTCACCGAGCATCGCAAGGTGCGCGAGGCGCTCGCCGAGCGCGAGCAGCGCTTTCGCGACGTGGTCGAGGCCTCGGGCGAGTATGTCTGGGAAACCGACGCCGAGTGGCGCTACACCTATCTTTCGGCGCGCATCGAGGCGGTGCTCGGCTACATGCGCACGGAGCTGCTCGGGCGCACGCCGCGCGATTTCATGCCGCTCGGCGAGGCGCGCGTGCTCGACGAGTGGTTCGAGCGCAACCGGCGCGAAGGGCAGCCGTTCCGCGACCTGGTGCACCGCTCGATCAGCAAGTCGGGCAAGGTCGTCTGGCAGCAGGTGAGCGGCATGCCGGTGCGCGACGCGGCCGGGCGCCTTGTCGGCTACCGCGGCACGGGCGCGGACGTGACGGCGCGCAAGCAGGCGGAGGAGCGCATCCAGTACCTGGCGACGCGCGACGCGCTCACCGGGCTGCCCAACCGCACGCTGCTCGGCGACCGCGCCGGGCAGGCGATCCTCGCCGCGGCGCGCCGCCGCGGCATGCTCGCGGTGCTGCTCATCGACCTGGACCGCTTCAAGCTGGTGAACGACTCGCTCGGCCATCGCGCCGGCGACGCGCTGCTGTGCGCGGTGGCCGAGCGCCTCGCCAACACGCTGCGCCGCGACGACACGCTCGCCCGCCCGGGCGGCGACGAGTTCGTGCTGCTGTGGGACGGCCTGAAGACGGCGCAGGACGCGGCGCTGGTCGCGCGCCGCGTGCAGGACGTGCTGCAGCGTCCGTTCACCATCGAGGGACGCTCGCTCAGCGTCACCGCGTCGGTCGGCGTGGCGCTCTACCCCGCGGACGGGCGCGACTTCGGCGAGCTGCTGAAGAACGCCGAAACGGCGCTGTACGACGCCAAGGAAGGGGGGCGCAACGGCTTTCGCTTCTTCTCGCCGGAGCTGCACACGCGCGTGGTTGCGCGCCTCGCGCTGGAGAGCGAGCTGCGCGGCGCGCTGGCGCGCGGCGAGCTGCAGCTGCGCTGGCAACCCGTGGTGCGGCGCGAGGCGCTGGTGGGCGCCGAGGTGCTGGTGCGCTGGAACCACCCGCAGCGCGGCCTGCTCGGGCCCGACGCCTTCATCCCGGCGGCCGAGGAGAGCGGCCTGATCCGCGCGATTGGCGAGTGGACGCTGGAGCGCGCCCTGTCGCAGATCGGCGCCTGGCAGGGAACGCTGCCGGGCGAGCCGTGGTTCGCGCTGAACGTGTCGGCGCTCGAGCTCGCGCAGGGCGAGGCCTACGTGGCACACCTGCGCGACGCGCTGGCGGCGCACGCGGTGCCGGCCGCACGCCTCGAGCTGGAAGTGACCGAGCGCGTGCTCATGTCGCACCTGCCCGAGAGCGTGGAGACGCTGCGCCAGATCGGCGCGCTCGGCGTGCGCCTGGCGATCGACGATTTCGGCACCGGCTATTCGAGCCTCGCCTACCTGCGGCGCCTGCCCATCGACAAGCTGAAGATCGACCGCGGCTTCCTGCGCGAGCTCGACTCGAGCCGCGGCGACGCCATGATCGTCGAGACTATCGCCGCGATGGCGCGCGGGCTCGGGCTGCACGTCGCCGCCGAGGGGGTCGAGACCGAGGCGCAGCGCCGCCGCCTGCTGGCGGTCGGCTGCGACGAGTGGCAGGGGCACCTGTTCAGCGAGCCGCTGGACGCGGCGGCGTTCGAGCGGCTGGCGCGCAGCGAGCGCCAGGCGGCGGCCGGCTAGGCCGGCGGCCGCATCAGCTGCCCGCGCACCGCCGGATCATCCAGGCGGAAATTCGAGTAGCGCTCGGCGAGGTCCTTCTTCAGCACGATCAGGTTGTGGTGGAAGGCGACGCTGCCGATGCCCGCGTCCAGCCCCGGCCCGGGCGCGGGCTCGAGGAATTCGGGCAGGTTGACGCTGTCGGCGAGCTCCTTGAACCAGCGCATGCAGGACTTCTCGTAGCCCGGCGTGCCGAGTGGCCCGCCGCCGTAGGACGGCCAGTACGAGGTCTGCACGTCCTCGACGACGTAGCTGCCGCCGTCCTTCAGGTGCGGCCAGAGGATGCCGAAGGTCTCGATCTGGTGCGGGTTGGCGTGGCTGCCGTCGTCGATGATGAAGTCGAACGGGCCGTGGCTCTTCGCCAGCTCCGTCATCTTCGCTGCGTCCACCTGCGAGCACTGGAACACCTGCACCCGGCCGGCCGACAGCGCGGTCTTGTCGTACAGGTCGACGCCGAAGATGCGCCCGCGGCGAAAGTAGCTCGCCCACATGCGCAGCGACTCGCCGCCGAGCGCGCCGGCGTACCCGCCCACGCCGATCTCGAGCAGGCGCACCGCCTTGCGGCGCGAGGCGCGCATCAGGCCCTCGTACACCGGCGTGTACTCGTGCTCGCCGAACTTGTCGGTGCCGTACAACGCGGCGAGCAGGTCGAGGTCGGCGCCCACGAAGCCGGCCAGCCGGCCGAAGCGCTGCAGGTGGCGGTCGAGCGGCGTGCCGCGGGGCAGGTTGCGGCGCAGGTTGAGGACCAGGCGGCTGAGGCGGCCGGCCATGCTATGCCTTGATTTCGAGAACGACGATCATGCGCAGCGACTCCCGGGAACGCGGCTCAGCCGATCTTACTATCTGCTTCGGGGCGCAGCCCAGGAAGCGCGGCGCGGCAGCACAATTTCGGCGATCAGCCCGCCGTCGGGGTGATTGCGCAGCGCGATGTCGCCACCATGCGAGCGGGCGATGTTGCGCGCAATGCTCAGGCCGAGGCCCACGCCGCCGCTTGCCGGATTGCGTGAAGCGTCGAGCCGGTAATAGGGCTCGAAGACGCGCTGCAGCTCCGGTTCCGGCACGCCCGGGCCATGATCGCGAACGGCGATGCGCAGCGCATCCGCGCCGTCGGCCACCTCGATTTCTGCGGCGCCCCCGTAGCGCACCGCGTTCTCGATCAGGTTGTCGAGGCAGCGCCGCAGCGCGCGCGGCTCGCCGGGGTAGGGGGCGCGCGCCGCGCCGCGCACCTCGACCACCTGGTCGAGCACCCGCCGGTCGTCCACCGCGCTCTCGACCAGCGCGTCGACGTCGATCGGGTGGCGCGGCGCCGCCGCGTCCTGGTCGCGGAAGAACTCGAGCGTGGAGGCCACCATCGCCTCCATCTCGTCGAGATCTCGCTGCATCTTCATGCCCACCCCGCGGTCCGCGAGCATCTCGGTGCGCAGGCGCATGCGCGTGATCGGCGTGCGCAGGTCGTGGGAGATCGCGCCAAGCAGGTTCGTGCGCTCGGCGACATGCGCGCGCAGGCGCTCGCGCATGCGGTTGAAGGCAGCAATGACGCGCCGGATCTCGCTCGGACCGGTTTCGTCCACTGGCGGGCCTTCCGGGTGACTGCCGACGTCGTCGGCTGCGCGTGCCAGCTGCTCCAGCGAGCGCGTCGTCATGTACACCAGCAGTCCCGCGAGCGCGAAGCACACCACCACCAGCAGCAGCAGCTGCGGCACGAGCGACTCCAGGCGACTGAGCGGCTCCTGGGGCACGATCGCGGTGAACACGGCGACGGTGCCGTCCTCGAGCTGTACCTGGCAGACGATCGAATAGGCGCCCGGCGACAGGTAGTAGAAATGGCGCGCGAGCCACGCCTCGACCGGACCGGCCTGCGCGTTGTACTGCGGCCGCGGCGTGATCTCCGCGGTCACGAGCCACGGCGCGCCCAGCTGGGCGCGCAGCAGCTCGAGAAACGTGCTCTCGTACGGGTCGTGCTCCGCGAGACCGTGCGAGACGGGCACGGGCCGCGCGCTCAGATAGACGCGCAGGTGCCGGCCGTCGATCGAGGCGACCACCTTCGGCCGCTCGGCGGGCGTCAGCCGGCTGAGAATGCGGGCGTTCTGCGCGATGCGCGCGGCGATCTGCGTCGCCGTGAGGCGATAGACGGCGCGCCCGCGGTCGAACAGGTTGAGCGCCAGCGTGGCGGTCTGCGCGAGCAGCAGGCCGATCGCGAGGATGAGCAGCGTGCGCCCGAAGAGCGTGCGCGGAACCAGGCGCATCAGTTCAGCCGCTCGACGGCGGCGGCGAGCACGTAGCCCTCGTTGCGCACGGTCTTGATGACGCGCGCCTCGCGGCCCTCGTCGCGCAGCCGCGCGCGCAGCCGGCTCACCTGCACGTCGATGCTGCGGTCGAAGGGCGCGCTCTCGCGCCCCAGCGTGAGGTCCATCAGCTGGTTGCGGTCGAGGACGCGGTTGGGATGCTCGATGAAGACCGACAGCAGCCGGAACTCCGCGCCGCTCAGGCTGACCACGACCCCGTCCGGCGCGACCAGCTGGCGCGAGGCCAGGTCGAGCGTCCAGCCGGCGAAGCGCACGCGGTGCGCCGGCCCCTGCTCGGCGGGCAGCGCGCGCGAGCGCCGCAGCACGCTGTTGATGCGCGCCAGCAGCTCTCGGGGGTTGAAGGGCTTGGCCAGGTAGTCGTCGGCGCCCATCTCCAGCCCGATGATGCGGTCGAGCTCGTCGGCGCGCGCGGTCAGCATGATCACCGGCAGGCGCGAGCGCGCGCGCAGGTCGCGGCACAGCGCGAGGCCGTCCTCGCCGGGCAGCATGACGTCGAGCACCACGAGATCGGGGCGGCTCGATTCGAGCGCGCGGCGCATCTCGCGCGCCTCGGTGGCGAGCGAGACGCGGAAGCCGTTGCGCTCCAGGTACTCGCCGAGCAGCGAGCGGATGCCCGGATCGTCGTCCACCACGAGGATGTGCGCGGGGCGTTCCATGGGCGCGCTATTTGGCCCGGGCCGCAACCCGGCGTCAAGGCGGCATGTATCGCCAGGTAACGCAGGCGGCCCGTGCAACGGCGCGCAACATGCCCGCGGGCAGGTGATACAAAGAGACGGAGACGCGACATGCACGGCTTACACGCGCACGCTGCAATGGCGTCGCAATTCGTGCGACCACTCCTCAACCCATCAAAGGACGCTTCATGAAAGCCCTGCTTGCCAGCCTGATCGTCGCCGTGTTCGCCCTGGGCGCCGCGGCCAGCCACGCCACCGTCGCCGCTGGGAACCTGGTGGTTTACAGCTCCGACGACTCCAAGGACGAGTCGAAGAACCCGTCGCCCACCACCGAGCCGAAGAGCGACGAGGACAAAGACAAGGAAAAGGACAAGGACAAGGACGACAAGAAATCCTGAGCAGGCGTACGGCAGTGCGCCGGCGGCAGGCACCTTCCCCCTCTGCCGCCGGCGGATTTCGCTCTCAGCCGAGCTCCGCGCGCAGCAGCCGCGCGCCTTCCACCATGGCGCGCAGCTTGCCGTCGGCGACCGCGCGCGGCAGGTACTTCATGCCGCAGTCGGGCGCGAGGATCACGTTCTCCTTCGGTACGTAGGGCAGGGCGCGCCGGATGCGCGCCGCGACCTGCTGCGGCGTCTCGACCGTCATGTCGTTCAGGTCGATGCAGCCGACCATGATCTTCTTGCCCGGCAGCTTCGCCAGCACCGCGCAGTCGAGGTTGGACTGGGCTGTCTCGATGGACACTTGCTGGCACGAGCATCCCGCGAACTCCGGCAGGAACGAGTAGCCCGAGGGGCGCTGGTGCACGACCGCCGCGTAGCCGAAGCAGATGTGCACCGCCGTGGTCCCGGTGATGCCGTCGAGCGCGGCGTTCAGCGCCTTGAGGCCATACTGCCGCGCCTTCTCGGGCCGCGCCTGCATGTAGGGCTCGTCCACCTGCACGATGTCGGCGCCGGCGGCGAAGAGATCCTTGATCTCCTCGCTCACCGCCGCGGCGTAGTCCATCGCCGCCTCTTCGTCACTCTTGTAGAAGTCGTTCTGCGCCTGCTGCATCATGGTGAAAGGGCCGGGCACCGTCATCTTGACCGGGCGCGACGTGTGGCGCTTGAGGAACTTCAGGTCCTCGAGCTCGACCGGGTGCTTGCGCCGGATGCGGCCCACGATGCGCGGCACGGGCACGGGCTTGCCCGCGCGATCCATCGCCGTGCCCGGATTGTCGATGTCCACACCTTCGAGCGCCGTGGCGAAGCGGTTGGAGTAGCTCTCGCGCCGGATCTCGCCGTCGGTGAGGATGTCTAGGCCGGCGTCCTCCTGCGCCTTGATGGCGAGGAGCGTCGCGTCGTCCTGCGCCTGAGCGAGAAAAGGCTCGGGGATGCGCCACAGTTCCCGGGCGCGCACGCGCGGCGGCAGGCGCGCGGCGAGCTTCGCGCGGTCGATCAGCCACTCGGGTTGCGGGTAGCTGCCGACCAGCGTCGTCGGG
>Ga0224500_10000817_pt1 | contig 19867 bp, 18 predicted proteins | sample SF_Oct11_sed_USG_FD_168126 | JGI IMG/M metagenome (GOLD analysis project Ga0224500, IMG submission 168126) | Sediment microbial communities from San Francisco Bay, California, United States - SF_Oct11_sed_USGS_4_1 | ecosystem: Environmental > Aquatic > Marine > Sediment | place: USA: California... | reverse complement strand
CGCATCGCGATCGGCGTGACGAGCTTCTCCACGCCGGCGGCGCGTATGTTCTCGAGGAACACCTCCTGGTGCCTGCGTCCGTCCGGTCCCGTGCGCTCCCACGGATCGACCGCGTACACGGGTGCAGCACGTCCGGACAGCGATCCGCACGCGATCCACACCGTCGACTTGCCGCGATGCGAGCCGATCTCGACGATGGCGCCCCGGCCTCGCGCAGCGCGAGCCAGCGCGAAGAGCAGACGGCCTTCCCGGAGGTTGAGGAAGCCCTCGACGCGCGCCGCCTTCTGCTCGGCCAATTTCATCTGCATCGCCCGCGCTCCCGGCATTCGCTCCGCCGCCCAGGCTACCACAAGCGGGCGCCGGAGAACCGCGCACCGAACGGGCGCGGCGCGGGGAAGCGACGCGATCAGGCCGCGCGTGCCAGCGCGTCGAGCACGCGGGCGAACTCGGCCTCTGCGCGCGCGAACACGCTCTTGGCGTGGGCGAGGTCGCCGCCGCGCCCCATCACTTCGAGCTCCGCGAAGAGCTCGCCCAGCGCGGACGCACCCACGTTGCGACTGCTCGACTTGAGCGCATGGGCGCAGGCGTTGATCCCCTCCGCGTCGCCCGCCTCCACCGCGCGGGCGAGATCTTCCATCTGCTCGACGGCGCTGCTGCGGTACACCGCGAAGAGATCCGCGAGCCCGCGCTCGCCGCGGGCGCCCAGGATCCCGCGCAGACTCTCGAGCACCGCGGCGTCGAGCGGCGGCGCCTCGGCAGATCGCCGCGCCGGCTCGCCGGCCGCCTCTTCGCGCCGCTCGGCGGGCAGCTCGGGTCGGGGCGCCTGTGCCTCACCGGGCTCGCCCAGCCAGCGCGCGAGCAGCGCGTGAAGCGCCTCGAGCCGAAACGGCTTGCTCAGATAGTCGTCCATGCCCGAGGCGACGCAGCGCTCCCGATCCCCCTCGACGGCATTCGCGGTGAGCGCGACGATGGGAATGCGCTCGCCGCCGCCCGCCTCGGCTTCCCGGCGCCGGATCGCCGCGGTCGCCGCGAAGCCGTCCAGCACGGGCATCTGGCAGTCCATCAGCACCAGGTCGTAGCGCGACGCCGCCAGCGCATCGAGCGCCTCCAGGCCGTTGCTCGCGGCTTCGAAGCGACAGCCGATCCGCTCCAGCATCGCCGCGGCGACCTGCTGGTTCACCCGGTTGTCCTCCACCAGCAAGACGCGCGCGCCGAGCGGCGCGAGGCGCTGCCGCACCACCCTCGCCGAGGGCACGCGTTCGCTGCTGCCCCGTTCGAGCGGGACGCTGAACCAGAAGGTGGAGCCGACACCCGCCTCGCTCTCGAGCCCGATCTCGCCGCCCATCAGCTGGACGAGCCTGCGGCAGATGGCGAGCCCGAGCCCGGTACCGCCGTACGCGCGCGTCGTCGAGGCATCCGCTTGCGAGAAGGACGAGAACACCTCTGCCTGTTTCTCCGGCGGAATGCCGATTCCGGTGTCGCGCACCGCAAAGCGCACGCGGCAGCGCGCCGCGTCGCACGCCTCCGCCGTGACTTCGACACGCACGCCACCCGCCTCGGTGAACTTGACGGCGTTGCCGATCAGATTGAGCAGGATCTGGCGCAGTCGATGCGGGTCCCCGACGAACACGGCGTCGATCTCGGGAATCACGTCGCAGTCGAGCGCAATGCCGCGGGTCTCGGCGGATCCGGCGAAGGTGTTGACCGCGTTGTCGACGAGCTGTCTCAGCGAGAAATCCCGGGACTCGAGCACGACGGCGTCCGCCTCGAGCTTCGAGAAGTCGAGGATGTCATCGATGATGGAGAGCAGCCCGTCCGCCGAGCTCTGGACCGTTGCCGCCAGGCGCTGCTGCTCCGCGCTGAGCCCCATGCCCTCCAGGATTTCCATGGCTCCGATCACGCCGTGCATCGGCGTGCGAATCTCGTGGCTCATGGTTGCGAGAAATTCGCTCTTCACGCGCGCCATCTCGAGTGCGGCATCCCGCGCCTCGGCCATCTCGAAGCGGGCCTGCTCGAGCTCGCTGGTCAGCGCGTCGAACTGCTCGGCCAGCGTGCCGATCTCGTCTGCGCGGCGCAGCTCGAGCCTGCGCGACAGATCGCGGCTCTCTCGCAGCGCGTGGATGTGTCGCGTGAGCCGGGAGATCGGAACGACGAGCAGCCATCGGCTGAAGAGCCACATGGAGACGACCGGAACGAACGCGGTCAGGGCGCCGAGCAGCAGTGCGAAGCGCACGGCGTCGAGACCCACGCTGGCCGTCTCCCGCGACATCTCGACCTCGAGCCGGTAGGCGGGCTCGCCGTAGATGTCCTCGATCTCGGTGTCGACGATCTGTCGATTGCCGCGGCGCTCCTGGTGCGAGCCGGCCGCGGCGCCGCGCCCGGGCGATTCGGCGCCGGAACGCCCCTCGATCGGCACGAACGAGACGACCGCGTCCACCTGCCGCGCGAGCGCGCGCTGCTGGGGCGCATCGAGCAGGTGGCCGAAGACGAGCGCTCCCGCGCTCGGCCCCTCGCCCTTCTCCGTGAGGATCGCGCGCGACACCACGAGCATCGGCCCGCGCCGCGTGCGCAGCACGCCGCGCACCGCGGTCGCGCGCGATGCTTGACGCACCACGATGCCGTCGGGAGCGAAGGGCTCGATCAGGAGGTCTTCGAGCGGCCGCGTCGCATTCGCGGCGGTATCCAGGAACTGGCCCCAGAAGAGCTTTCCCTCCGCGTCGAACAAGAGGATGAGATTGAGATCCATCTCGAAGAACGAGTAGTCGTAGAGATTCCGCTCCGCGAAATCGGACTGCTCGCCCTGTACGTAACTGCGCAGGTCGTTCCACTCGGCCCAGTCGTGATTGATCGCGTCGATGTGCATGAGCAGCGCATCGAGCGCCGATTCGACCCGCTCGAGCGTGTTCTCGGCGGCTCGCCTGTCGACCGCTTCGAACCTGGGATTCACGAAGCGCACGAGGGCCGCAGAGATGAGCAGCATGCACATCGCCAGAACGGCTACGAGGAAGACGATGATCTTCTTTCCGAGTGACATGGAATCCGCCGGACCGCGCGCGATTTATGGCGAGGACCTGGCCGCCGACCGGTTGGCCCAGCCCGATTCGCAGCATCCAGGCGAAATCCGCCCAGACCCGGCCACCCGCGTGCATCGGCTTGCGCGGCGTGCAGCTTGATCGCCTATCTCGCGCAGCGCAGGGCAGATCCAGGCTTGGCACGCAGTGCGTCAAGAGGGCCGACGCGGCACTGCGTGGCCACTCCTCCACTTTCCGCAGAGAGCCCGCTCATTCGCATACGCAAGACACGCATCTGCATGAACGCGTGACCCCCCCGCAGGTGCGATTGCGTTTCGGCAAAGAGTAGGAGTCGGTTCGCGGAGTTCTGCAAGAATCGTGCGTGCGCTGCATGCAGCGCGCGCAGACCCCCCTTGACCACCTGGCGATCTGCCTGGCAGGATTCCCTGCCGACTCTTGGAAAACCCTTTGATCGACAGGAAACGCGTATGACACGATCTCTGAAGAAATCCAACGAACAGTTCCGACGCGCCGTCAAGCGCCTGCCCCTCGGCGTCGCCTCGAACTTCCGCTACTGGGGCGAGGAGCGCACGATCTACGTCGAGCGGGGCAAGGGCGCCCGTCTCTGGGACATCGACGGCAACGAGTACATCGATTACCGCATGGGGTACGGCCCGGCGATTCTCGGCTACGCGGATCCGCGCGTCGACGCAGCCGCGCGCGCCGGCATGGACATCGGCGGCGTGTTTGCGCTCGCGACGGAGCGCGAGCTCGTCGTGGCCGAGCGCATCGCGAAGATGGTTCCGTCGGCCGAGCTCGTGCGGTACTCCAACTCGGGCACGGAAGCCGTGATGGCGGCGCTCCGACTCGCCCGCGGGTACAGCGGCAAGCACGGACACATCATCGTCGAGGGCGGTTACCACGGCCTGTTCGACGCCGTGATGTGGCAGAGCGACATCGAGAACTGGGACGCGAGCAAGGGCGAGCCGGTCATCAAGCCCTACAGCGAAGGCGTGATGACCTCCTTCCGGGAGCACGTCTACACGGTGCCCCTCAACGACGCGAACCGACTCGAGGACGTGCTGCGCAAGAGCAGCGACAAGATCGGCGCGTTCCTGATCGAGCCCATCCAGGGCAATTGCTGCAGCATCATGTCGACACCGGAATACGTGAGGGATGCGCGCGCGCTGTGCGACAAGTACGAAGTCGTGATGATCATCGACGAAGTCAAGACCGGCTTCCGCGTGGCGCGCGGCGGCGTGCAACAGCTGCTCGGCGTCCAGGCGGACGTCTGCACCTTCGCCAAGGCGCTCGCCAACGGCTACCCCATCGCGGTGGTGGCCGGCCGCGAGGAGATCATGCGCAAGATCGGCAGGGGCGTCGCGCACGGCGGCACCTACACCGCGCACTCGGTGCCCCTGGCAGCCGCGGAGAAGACGCTCGAGATCCTCGACGAGACCGACGCGCTGGAGCAGATCGAGCGCTACGGCCGGCGCATGCAGGAAGGCATGAGCAAGGTGCTCTCGAAGCGCGGCATCGCGCACGTCTTCTCGGGCCATCCCTCGATGGGCGGCCTCTTCTTCTCGGAAGACGTGCCGAGGAACTACCGGGACTGGAAGACCAGCGACTACACCTTCTACAACACCATGGCCGGCTTCCTGCACGAGCTCGGCATCCTGTGCGAGCCGGATTCGCGCGAGCCCTGGTTCATCGCGGCCGCCCACGACGACGCCTGCCTCGCGCAGACGCTCGAGAAGTTCGAGATCGCCGTGGACCAGACGATCGAGAACCTCGAGCGCTGAAGAGGGCCCGATTGCGTTCGGGTGGTGCGCCGCCGCCGCGCGGCGGCGGCGCACCGCGATTGACCCGTCGCCACGCTACCGGTAGAGTCGGTGGCTCGCGCTGCGGCGAGCCGCGATCGCAGGGTCCCGGCCGAATACGAGTCTCGTGAACCCCGTCAGGTCCGGAAGGAAGCAGCGGTAGCGCGGCTTCGATTGCGGACGGGGGCGCCCTGCGATCCCGGCTCCCCGCAGGCAGGCACAGGAGCCGAGGCTTTCCCCCCGATGTCCTACCAGGTTCTGGCGCGCAAATGGCGACCCCAGGGATTCGACGAGGTCGCCGGCCAGTCGCACGTCACCACGCCGCTGCGCAACGCGATCCGCAGCGGGCGCGTGCCCCACGCCATCCTGCTCACCGGACCGCGCGGCGTGGGCAAGACGACGCTGGCGCGGATCCTGGCGCGCTGTCTCAACTGCGACGAGGGGCCCACCGAGACCCCGTGCAACGTCTGCGCACCGTGCCGCGAGATTGCGGCGAGCAACTCGACGGACGTGCAGGAGATCGACGCGGCGAGCCGCACGAGCGTGGACGATGTGCGCGAGCTGATCGCGGCGATCCGCTACGCCGCCGCGCCCGGCAAGCACCGCATCTTCGTCGTGGACGAGGTGCACATGCTCTCGGCCGCGGCCTTCAACGCGCTGCTCAAGACGCTGGAGGAGCCACCGCCGCGCAGCCTCTTCGTCTTCGCCACGACCAACCCCGAGAAGATCCCGTTCACGGTGGTGTCGCGCTGCCAGCGCTACGACCTGCGCCGCATCGGCGCGGGCGAGATCGTGGACCGGCTGAAGCTCATCTGCAGCTCGGAAGACGTGAAGATCTCCGATGCGAGCCTGCTCGCCATCGCGCGCGAAGCGGACGGCTCCATGCGCGACGCACAGACACTGCTCGATCAGGTGATCGCCTACGGCGGCAGCGAGATCGAAGACGCACAGGTGGCCGCGGTGCTCGATCTGATCGATCGCCGCCTGCTGCTGGCCATCCTCGAGGCGTGCGTCGCGGGAGACGCGGCGCGTGCGCTCGGCGCCTGCGCCGAAGCGGGCGAGGCGGGCATCGACGCGAAACGACTCGGGGAGAATCTGCTGCAGCTGCTGCGCGATCTCGTCGTGCTGCGCATCGCGCCCGACGCGCTGGATCTGGTGGAGGGCAGCGACGAGGAGCGCGCCGAGCTCGCCGGCCTGGCGCAGCGCACGGACGCCGCGCGCCTGCGCCGCATGTTCCGCGCGCTGCTGAAGGAGCAGGAGGAGCTGGCCTGGGCACCCCAACCCTTTGCGGTGCTCGAGATGGCCGTCGTGCGCCTGGCCGCGATGCCGTCCACGGACGAGGTGTCGCGCCTGCTCTCGCGACTCGACGCCCTCGAGCGCAAGCTCGGCGGCGCCGCCGGAAACGGGGCGCCGGACGGCGGGCCGGGAGATGCCGAACCGCCGCGCCGCAGGCCGCCGGCCACGGGCCGCCGGCCCACGCAGGCGTCGCAGCGCAGCGCAGCGGACGCCCCCATGCCGGCGGCTGCCCCCGCAGGTGCCCCGCTCCCCGTCGTCTTCGACCGCCTACGCGCCTTCACGCGCGAGGAGAGTCCGGCCATCTACGCGGCGCTCGAGGGCGGCAAGCTCCTCGCGTGCAGCGAGGGCGCGCTCGGCATCTCGGTCCCCGAGGCGTTCGCGGCGGAGCGGCTGCGCGAGAAGGCGGCGGCGCTCGAGGCGCTGGCGACGCGCTTCTTCGGCCGCGCCACCGCGGTGCGCGTGGAGCTCGTGCCCGATGCGGCGGCCCAGGCGAGCGAAGCGGCGCGACGCCCGGACCCGGAGGCCGTGCGCCAGCGGCGCCAGGCGGCGCTCAATCACCCGGCCGTCGGGCACGCGCTCGACATCATGGGCGGCGAGATCGTGGAGATCCGGCCGCTCGGAGAGGTGCGATGAATCCGTCCGAACTCACGGAATTGCTGGCCAAGGCCCGCGAAGCCCAATCCAAGCTCGAGGATCTGCAGCGCGAGCTGGCCGCGCGCCAGGTCGAGGGCAGCGCCGGCGGGGGCATGGTCAAGGCGGTGGCGAGCGGAGCGCTGCGCATCCTCAGCATCCGCATCGAGCCCAGCCTGATCGAGAGCGCGGATCGCGACATGCTCCAGGATCTCACCGCGGCGGCGGTCAACGCGGCGCTGAGCAACGCCCAGCGCCTGATCCAGGAGGAGATGCAGCGCGCTTCCTCGGGGCTCGCCCTGCCCGGCTTCGGCGGCGCTTCGAGCTAGCGGTCGCCCGTGCGCACTTCCCCGCCGATCGAGCGCCTGGTCGCGAGCCTGAAACGACTGCCCGGCATCGGAGAGAAATCGGCGACGCGGCTCGCCTTCCACCTGCTCGGCGCTCCCGACGCCAGCGTCCAGGAGCTCGCCGACGCGATCGGGCGTCTCAAGCAGGAGGTGGTGCTGTGCGAGGAGTGCTTCGATCTCACCGAGACGTCGCCGTGTCGGATCTGCCGGGACGAGCGACGCGACGCGACGCTGATCTGCGTCGTCGAGGAGCCCGCGGACCTGGCCGCGATCGAGAAGAGCGGACGCTTCCGCGGGCGCTACCACGTGCTGGGAGGCGCATTCGCCCCGATCGAGGGCGTGGGGCCGGGCGAGCTGCGCATCGCCGAGCTCGAGCAACGCGTGCGGCGCGGAAAGGTCGAAGAGGTGGTGCTGGCGACCAACCCGAACGCCGAGGGAGACGCGACCGCTCACTACATCTCCGAGCGTCTGAGACCCAGCGGCGTGCGCCTGACCCGCATCGCCTACGGGATGCCCCTGGGCGGCGACCTCGAATACGCGGATCATGTCACGGTGGGGATCTGCATCGAGAACCGTCGCTCGATCTGATCCTCAAGATCGGCGCGCGAAGCGCCGAAGCGGTCCCGGCGTCGGGTGAGTTGCCAGAGGCTCGACCGACAAGGTAGATTTCAGGCGAAAAATCGTTCCCTCCCGAGCGGTTACCGAGGCATTTGCGGATGCACGACACGCAGCTCGTGATGTACGACGAGGACTACCGCAAGATCCTGGCCGTCATCCAGCGGCTGGTCCGGGACGCGAACGCCAAGGGCATCTTCGTCGTCGATCGCAACGGGCAGCTGATCGGCGAAGCCGGGGAGATGCGCGGCGTCGACACGACCAGCCTGGCCTCGCTCACCGCGGGCTGCATCGCCGCGACCGGGGGCCTCGCGAAGCTCGTGGGCGAGGACGACTTCCCCGTCCACTTCCACCAGGGCCAACGCGACAACCTGCACATCACGCTGGTTTCGAACCGGATCATCCTCGTGGTCATCTTCGACGACCGCAGCTCGCTCGGCCTGGTGCGGCTTCGCGTCAAGAAAGCGGGCGCTGAACTCGCGAAGATCTTCGAGGAGATCTTGAAGAAGACGGAGCGGGGCAATCCGCAGGGGGGAGGGTCTCCCTTCGCCGAGATCACCGACGACGACATCGACAACCTGTTCTCTCTGTGAGCTGAAATCGATCCATGTCGTTCATCAATTACTCCTCTCGCGAGATCAACTGCAAGATCGTCTACTACGGGCCCGGCCTGTGCGGAAAGACGACGAATCTGCAGTACATCTACAGCAAGACCAATCCCGAGCTGAAGGGAAAGATGATCTCGCTGGCGACGGAGACGGAACGCACGCTCTTCTTCGACTTCCTGCCGCTCGCGCTGGGGCAGATCCGCGGCTTCAAGACGCGCTTTCACCTCTACACGGTACCCGGACAGGTGTTCTACGACGCGAGCCGCAAGCTCATCCTCAAGGGTGTCGACGGCGTGGTCTTCGTCGCCGACAGCCAGGTCGAACGGATGGAGGCCAATCTCGAGAGCGTCGAGAACCTCAAGCTGAATCTCGCCGAGCAGGGCATGGAGATCGCGAGCACGCCCTACGTCGTGCAGTACAACAAGCGCGATCTGCCCAACGCGGCGGACCTCGACGAGATGAAGCGGCTGCTCAATCCCGCCGGCGTGGCCGACTTCGAGGCGTGTGCCACGGTGGGCAAGGGTGTGTTCGAGACGCTGAAGGCCGTGGCGCGCTCGGTGCTCCACGACCTGAAGCACATGAGCGGTTAGCCAGCCCCGGCGCGCTGCTTCCCATTCGCGCGGCCCGCCCTTAGAATCCGCCTGTGTCACATGCGCGCGTCCAGGGGAGGCAGCTCTACTACGAGCTGCACGGAAGCCACCCGGGACCTGTCCTCGTGCTCTGCGTCGGCGTGGGCGGCTCCTGCCGGGGCTGGCTCCCGCTGCAGGTGCCCGAATTCTCCCGGGAGCGCCGCACGCTGATCTTCGACTATCCGGGCGTGGGCGAAAGCGAGGCGGTCGACGCGCCGTTCACCACGGCGGATCTCGCGGACACCACGGTCGCCCTGCTCGACGCGCTGGGCGTCGAACGGGCCGACGTGCTCGGCTCCTTCATGGGCGGCATGGTGGCGCAGGAGCTCGCCCTGCGGCACCCCGAACGCGTCGAGCGACTCGCCCTGGTGGGCACCTACGCGCGCCCCGATGCCAAGCGCGTCACGCTCTTGCGTCAGTGGCAGGATCTCGCACGCATGAATGCACCCCTCGAAATGTTCGTGCGCGAGCGCATCCTGTGGACCCTCCAGGACGAGACGCTCGAGCAGAAGGACCTGATCGAGTCCATGGTCGATTTTCACAGCCGCGACGGCGCCCCGCTGACCGCGGCCGTGTTCGTGCGCCAGTGCGAGGCCTGCATCGGTCACGACACGCTGGATCGCCTGCGCGACGTCCGGCAGCGCACGCTGGTGCTGTGCGGCGGGAACGATCAGCTCACCCCGCCGAAGTTCCACCGCCAGCTCGCGGACGAGATTCCGAATGCGCAGCTCGTGACGCTCAGCTACGGCGGCCACGCGGTGATGGTCGAATCGGCGGAGTCCTTCAATCGCACCGTCGCGCAGTTCCTGGCGGACGAGCGCTGAGACCGCCCGCCGGCACGAGCGTGCGGAAGGACAGGCGCGGCAGCGTCGCCGACAGCAGGGGATTGCGGGCGACGGCGGCGCGCAGCGCGCCCGCCCGGATCGAGCGCGGCCCGCCCACCAGCACGCGGTTGTCGTAGCCCGCGACCTCGATGCGCAACAGGCCGGGGAAGAGGCCGCCCAGACAGCGGGCCACGTCCGGCGCCTCGTCGATGGCGTTGCTCACCAGCAGGCCGTCCGGACGCAGGTGGCGCGCGGCTCGCGCCAGACCGGGATCCGGCAGCCAGTCGGGCTTGCGCACGGCGCGGCCCGTGCCGACGAAGACGTCTTCGAGAATCACGTCGAAGCGCCGCCGGGTCCACGCCAGATAGCGCAGCGCATCGGCGTGCACGATCTCCAGATCGAGCGCGTCCAGATCGAAGAAGCGCCGCGCGGCGCGCAGCACGTCGGCGCCGCGCTCGACGCCGACGATCCGGGCGCGGGGCGCCAGCGCCCGCGCCAGGCGTGCGACGCTGCCGCCGCCCAGGCCGAGCACCAGCACCGAGCGGCGTCGCGCCGCGGGCAGCAGCAGCAGCGGCGCGGCCAGGGCATCCCAGACGGATCCGGTGCGCGCCGTGCCCGGCGCGTACCAGGAGGCGAAGGTGCCGTCGATGTGCAGCGCCCGCCCCCGCCGCCCGCGGCGCACGCGCACGCCCGAGGCCCGCTTCGGCGCCATCAGGCTCCCCCTCGCCGCGCGCGCTGGCGCCCATACAATGAAGGCATGTCGGATCCCCTCTTCGCCAGCGGAGACCGCGAGGTCGCCCGCGTGGCGCTGCCCGTCCCCGTCGATGCGCTCTTCGATTACGCCGTCCCGGACCGGCTGGCGCGGCAGGCGGTCGTCGGCTGCCGCGTGCTGGTGCCCTTTCGCGAGCGCCGACTCGCGGGCGTGGTCCTCGAGCGCGCCGGCCGCAGCGACTTCTCCGGCGCCCTGCGCCCCATCGAGAAGGTGTTGGATACGGAACCCGCCCTGTCGCCGGCCATGCTCGGCATCCTACGCGAGGCGGCGGCGCAGGTCTTGTGCCCCATCGGCCTCGCCGTGGCCGCCGCGCTGCCGCCGGGAGCCGCGCCGCGCAGCGCCAGCGGCTTCGCCCTCACGCCGCGCGGGCACGCCGCGGTGCAGTCGGGGGCCCTGCGCGGCGCGCCGGCCTCGCTGCTGGCCACCCTGCGCGAGGGGCCGCGCAGCGCCGCCTGGCTGCGCGGCAGGCTCGCTGCCGACGCCGCGGACACGCTGCGCACGCTCGAGCGAGATGGCCTGGTGGCGCCGCAGCGCCTGGATCTGGCCCCGGCAGGGCGCGGCGCCCGGGAGCGCCTGATCGGGCCCGCGCCCGGGCTCCAGCTCGACGCGGCCCTCGCCCAGCTCGGGCGCGCGCCGAAGCAGGCGGCGCTGTTGCGCGCGCTGGCGCGGAGCGGGGAGACGCCGCTCGCCGCGCTCGGCGCGCAGTTCTCGAGCCGCATCGCGCACGAGCTGGTGGCGCGCGGCCTCGCGACCCTGCGCGAGCGCGCGCGCAGCCACGACGTGCTGGGGGACACGCGCGTCGAGGCGCACATTCCGACGCTCACCCCGGATCAGGCCGACGCGCTCAAGCCCATCGAGGATGCGATCGCGGCGCGACGCTGCGAGACCTTCCTGCTGCACGGCGTCACGGGCAGCGGCAAGACCGAGATCTACCTGCGCGCGGTGGCGGCGGCGCTGCGCGGCGGCCGCCAGGCGCTGGTGCTGGTCCCGGAGATCCCGCTCACCCACCAGATCCTCGGGCGACTGCGGGGTCGCTTCGGCGACGATCTCGCCGTGCTGCACAGCGGACTGCGCGCCCCGGAGCGGCTCGAGCAGTGGCAGCGTCTGCGCAACGGCTCGACCGCCATCGCCGTGGGCGCGCGCTCCGCCCTCTTCGCGCCGCTCGAGAATCTCGGCGTGATCGTCATCGACGAGGAGCACGACGGCGCCTACAAGAACGAGGAGGGCTTTCGCTACCACGCCCGCGACCTCGCCGCGCTGCGCGCCGCGAGCGCCGGCTGCCCGCTCGTGCTCGGCTCCGCGACGCCGTCGCTGGAGATGCGATTCGCTGCAGACCGCGGCGCGCTGCGGCGCCTGGTGCTGCCCCGCCGCATCGGCCGGAGACCGCTGCCCGCCGTCGAGATCGTCGACCTGGCGAGCGAGCGCGCGCAGGCCCCGCGCGGGCGCAAGCTGATCCTCACGCGGCTGCTGCGGCGGGCCATGCGCGAGGCGCTCGAGGCGGGTGGCCAGACCATCCTCTTCCTCAACCGCCGCGGCTTCGCGACCCAGGTCTTCTGCTTCGAGTGCGGCCACGCCGAGCGCTGCGCCGACTGCGACATCGCGCTCGTGTACCACGCCAGCGATCAGGTGCTCCGCTGCCACTACTGCGATCACCGCCGCGCGCCGCCCGAGACGTGCTCGGGATGCGGCGCGCCGGGGACGGCGCTGCTCGGCCTCGGCACCCAGCGGCTCGAAGAAGAGGTGCGCATCCACTTTCCCGCCGCGCGCATCGCCCGACTCGACCGCGACAGCGCCGCGCGCCGTGGCTTCGCGAAGCGCGTGCTCGACGACCTGCGCGAGCGTCGCGTCGACATCCTGATCGGCACACAGATGGTCGCCAAGGGGCACGACTTCCCCGGCGTGCAGCTGGTGGGCGTGGTCGCCGCCGACGTGGGCCTGCATATGCCCGATTTCCGCGCCGCCGAGCGCACCTTTCAGCTGCTCACGCAGGTGGCCGGTCGCGCGGGGCGCGACGCGACGCCGGGACGCGTCGTCGTGCAGACCTTCGTTCCCGCCCACTACGCCATCGCGCCCGTGCGCGATCACGACTACGAGCGCTTCTACGAAGAAGAGCTGGGATACCGGGCGGCGCTGGGATTTCCGCCCTTCGGGCATCTGGCGCAGGTGCTGGTCTCGGGACCCGACGCGGCGGCGGTGGAGCGCGGCGCCGCGACCCTGGCGGATGCCTTCGACCGCTCGGAGGCGCGCGCCGAGGGCTGCGAACGACTCGGGCCCGCGCCCGCACCGCTCGCGCGCCTGCGCGGCCGCCATCGCCACCAGCTGCTCGTGAAGGGCCCGCTCGAAGCGGTCCGCCGCGCCACCCGACGGCTCGCGGATGCGCTGCCGACCCTGCCGGAGGGCGTGCAGGGCAGCGTGGACGCCTTTCCGCTGAGCATGCTATGAATTTCGCGTAGCGCGCGAGATCCGCCCGTCGCATCACACGAGAGCATTCGAGTCGCCAGCGAAGCGCGCCCTCAAGGTGGGGCGGCACTTCGGGAATCCCGCCGCGTCGGGTGGGCGCGCTGCGGGCGAAGGCTACGGCACACCGGGAGTCGGCCAGCGCATGGCCTTGCGAGACGTTCTTCAATTTCCGGACAAGCGGCTGCGGCGCGTGTCGCAGCCGATCGGCGCGATCACCGATGAGATTCGCGCGCTCGCGCACGACATGTGCGAGGTGATGTACGACGAGCCCGGCATCGGACTCGCCGCGCCGCAGGTGGGCGAAGCGATCCGGCTCATCGTCGTCGATACCGAGTGGACGGAGGAGGACGCAGAGCGCAATCCGCTGATCCTGGTGAATCCGCAGCTCAGCGAGCACGAGGGCAAGATCGTGTGGACCGAGGGCTGCCTGTCGGTGCCCGATTTCCAGGCGGAGGTCGAGCGCGCGGCGCGCGTGCGGCTGCGCGCACAGACACTCGACGGCGACGAGGTCGACATCCGGGCGGAGGATGTGCAGGCCGTCTGCTTCCAGCACGAAGTGGACCACCTCGACGGCGTGCTCTTCATCGATCACATCAGCCGCCTCAAGCGCAGCCGCTACGAGATGCGGCGCAAGAAGCAGCTGCGCCGCGAGCAGGAGGAGGAGGCCGGCGCTCAGGTGCCGGCCTAGCGCTCCTGCGCGTCGTCTTCTTCGGCACGCCGCACTTCGCGCTGCCGACCCTCGAGCGGCTGGTGGGCGGCCCGCACGACGTGGTCGCGGTCGTGAGCCAGCCGGACCGCCCGCGCGGTCGGGGCCGCGCGACCCAGCCGAGCCCGGTCTCGGAGCGCGCTGCGGCGCTCGGCCTGCCGCTGCACCGCCCGGAAGCGGTCGCGGATGCGCAGGTGTTGCAGGCGCTGCGCGCGTGCGGGCCGGATCTCGGCGTGGTGGTGGCCTTCGGCCAGTTCCTGCCGCGGCGCCTCCGCGAACTGCCCGCGTTGGGCTACCTCATCAACGCGCACGCGAGCCTGCTCCCTCGCCACCGCGGCGCGGCGCCCATCGCCCACGCGATCCTCGCCGGTGACGCGGTCACGGGGGTATCGGTCATGCGCGTCGAGCGCGAGATGGACGCCGGGGCCGTGCTGCTCGCGCGCGAGATCCGCATCGGGCCCGACGAAGACGCCGGGAGCCTCGGCGAACGGCTCGCCGCGCTGGCCGCGGACGCGATCGCCGACGCGCTCGAGCGCATCGCGGCGGGATCCGCGCAGTGGACGCCGCAGGATTCCGCCCGGGCCACGTTCGCCCCGAAGATCACGGCGGCGGACACCTGGATCGACTGGAGTGATTCCGCCCAGTCGATCGCCCGGCGCGTGCGGGCGATGGCGCCCTCGCCCGGTGCGCGCACCGTGTGCGAGGCGGAGATGCTGCGCATCCTCGCGGCGCATGCGGAGGCCGGCGCCACCGATCGGCCGTGGGGCAGCGCACGCCGCGATGCCGCGGACACGCTGCGCGTCGCAACGGGCAGCGGCTGGCTCGTGATCGAACGCTTGCAGCGCGCCGGCGGCAAGCCACTCGACGTCGCCGCCTACCTTCGGGGCCGGGACATTTCCGACGGTGTGCGCCTCGGAATCCCGGGCACCGCGCCGCGTCACTGCTAGACTCGGAGGGTGACGATCTTCCGCCCCGGATCCCGGAACCCGCGATCGGACGCCTCTGCGTCGGACACGATGCGGCGCAGCGGGTGAGCGCACCGAAGCAGCGACGCGCGCGCCCCAACCGCGGACGCCCGCACACCGCGCGCGGTGCTGCGCTGCGGCGCAGCCCCGCGCCGACGCGCACGCGCCTTCTCGCGCTGCGCGTGCTGGAGCGCGTGCAGCGCGCCGGAGCCTATGCGGACGTCCTGCTGCACTCGACGCTGGCGCGCAGCCCGCTGAACGCGCCGGACCGCGCCTTCGCCACCGAGCTCGTCTACGGCACGCTGCGCTGGCGCGGGCGCATCGACTTCATGCTGAGTCGCTGTGTCGAGCGCGATCTCGACAAGCTCGAGCCGCTGGTCGCCACGGCGCTGCGCCTGGGCGCCTACCAGATCCTCTTCGCAGAGAACGTGCCCGCGAGCGCGGCGGTGGACGAAGCGGTGCGTTGCGTGCGCGCGTGCGGTACCGAGCGAGCAACCGGGCTGGTCAACGCCGTCCTGCGCCGCCTGGCGGCACAACACCAGCAGATCGCCTTGCCCGCCCTGGCGGACGATCCCCTTGGCAACCTGATCCACGCCCTGTCCATGCCGATGTGGATCGCGGCGCGCTGGATCGAAGCCTACGGCCCCGAAGAAGCGGCGGCCCTCGCGGCCGCCTGCAATCAGGCGCCGCCGCTTTCGGTGCGCGTGAATCCCCATCAGGGCACGCGCGCCGAGCTGCTGGAGGAACTGCGCCCGCGCTTCCCCGACGCACGTCCGTGTGCATACGCGCGGGCTGGGCTGGTGCTGGGTCGGCGCGGCAATCCGGCCCTCGACCGGGCGTTCCTGGCCGGGCGCTTCACCGTGCAGGATGAGGCGGCGCAGCTCGTGGTGGACCTGCTCGACCCGCAGCCGGGCGAGCGCGTGCTCGACGTCTGCGCGGCGCCCGGCGGCAAGACGACGGCCATCGCCGAGCGCGTGGGCAGGACCGGCAGTGTTCTCGCGCTGGACCGCAACGCGCGGCGCCTCGAGCTGGTGCGGCGCAGCGCGCGACGCCTGCAGCTCGACCGGATCGAGTGCGCCGTGCGGGACGCAACGCAGAGCTTCGGGCATCTGGTCGAGGAGCGCGGCTTCGACCGCGTGCTCGTGGACGCGCCCTGCTCCGGCCTCGGCACGCTGCGCCGCAACCCGGACGCCCGTTGGCGGGTGCGCAGCTCCGATCCCGCGCGGCTCGCCGAGATCCAGATCGCGATCCTGCGCAACGCGGCCGCGACGTTGGGAGCGGGGGGCGTGCTCGTCTACAGTACGTGCACGCTGACCCGCGAGGAGAACGAGGGCGTGATCGAAGCGTTCCTGCGCAGCGCGACCTCCTTTGTGCTGGCATCGCGCCTCGAGGCGCCGTTCGAGGTGCGCGAGCTCGTCGCCGAGGACGGATTCATGCGCTGCCTCCCGCACCGACACGACACGGACGGCTTCTTCGCCGCCCGCCTGGAGAAGCGCGGATGAAGCCCCGCGCGCTGCGCATCGCGCCCTCGATCCTGGCGGCGGACTTCGGCGCGCTGCGGGACGAGCTCGCGAGCGTCGAAGCCGGCGGCGCCGATTGGATCCACGTCGACGTAATGGACGGCCGCTTCGTGCCGAACATCACGATCGGACCGCTCGTCGTCGAGGCCGTGCGGCGCTGCACCTCGCTGCCCCTCGACGTGCACCTGATGATCGTCGAGCCCGAACGCTACGTGGAAGAGTTCGTCCGGGCGGGTGCGGCGACGCTGAGCATCCACGCCGAGACTTGCCCGCACCTGCACCGCAGCGTGGCGCAGATCCGCGAGGCGGGCGCGCGCGCCTCAGTGGTGCTGAACCCCGCCACGCCGGCGGCGGCGGTCGAGCCGATCCTGGCCGACGTCGACCAGGTGCTCGTGATGACCGTGAATCCGGGGTTCGGAGGCCAGAAGTTCATCGAGAGCACGCTTCCGAAGATCGAAACCCTGCGGCGCTGGGTGGACGAGCGAGAGCTCGACGTCGCGATCGAGGTGGACGGGGGCATCGGGCCGGAGACGATCGCCCGGGCGGCGCGGGCCGGCGCGGACGTCTTCGTGGCCGGCACGGCCGTGTTCGGCGCACGAGATCGCGGCGAGGCCATCGCGGCGCTGCGACGCGACGCACAGGGGGCGAGCCGCGGCAGCCCTGCTTGAGGAGCCGAGGGGGAGGCGGCATACTCGGCGCCGGATCGCGGGAGTTCTCGGGGCGTGGCGCAGTTTGGTAGCGCGCTTCGTTCGGGACGAAGAGGTCGCTGGTTCGAATCCAGTCGCCCCGACCATTTCCACCGATCCCCGTGCGCGCGCCGATCCCGGCCCGGGCGCAGGCGACGCGCGGACGGCGGCACGTCGCGCTCGACCGGAAACCGGCGCGGGAGTAGGATGGTCGCGGGAGACGGCATGTTGCGCTGCGCACGCCTGCTGACAACGGCCTTCGTTGCGACGGGGTTCGGGCTGACGGCCTGCGGGGACGGACCGGAAGCGGAGCACAACGTGCTCGTGCACGTGGAGAGCGTCGCGGTGGACATCCACGACGCTCCGGTGCTCGTCCTGGAAGAAGAAGAAGGCACGCGCTGGCTCCCCATCTGGATCGGTCCGGCGGAAGCGCGTTCGATCGCCCTCGAGATGGAGGAGCGCAGCTCGCCGCGTCCCAACACGCACGACCTGGCCCGCAACCTGATCCGCGGGCTCGACGCCGAGGTGACGCAGGTGGTCGTGACGGAGCTCAAGGGCGGGACCTACTTTGCGACGCTCACGCTGCGCGTGCGGGATCGGACCGTCGAGATCGACTCCCGTCCGAGTGACGCCGTCGCGATCGCCCTGCGTACCCGAGCGCCCATCTACGTGCGGGAGACCGTCTTCGCCGCCGCGGAGGCGGCCCACGAAGACGACACGGACGCGCCCGGCGGCGGCGAAGCCGGACGCGAAATCTGAGCAAAGTCGGCGCACGCGCTACCGGCAACTCGAGTCCGGAGCGCCCGCAGTGTCGGCGAAAAGCGCGCACGCGCGCGACGTCGCTGCAGCACGGCGCGCGCACTCCGCGTCGCGCACGACCTGCTCGAGAGTTGCCGTTGCGGCGTGAATCGTTCCGCAGCGCATGCAGCGATTCATTGACATTGCACGCGCTGGCTGTCACGATCCCAACCGCTCGAAACGAAGCGTTCCGCGAATTCCCGCGACGGAAATCGCCTCCCGACGGGAATCTTCACGAAGAGAGTCCTCACCGCCAGATCACTCGACGCGAGCTCGATCTACGCAGAGGTGACATCCATGAGACCCGACGGCAACGACGAGCTGACCCGCGAGGAGCTCGCGTGGGAGCTCGTCGAGATCTTCGACGAACTCGGCATCGACCAGATCAACGAGATGCTCGCCAAGAATGTTCCGCTGGAGACGCTGGAGTTCTTCGCGTCGTACGTGGACGAGACGTGGTCCACGAGCGACATCGACGCGGACACGCGCAAGCGATTGCCGAACTTGATGCTGCTGGGCTACCTGCTCCGCGTCCTCGAAGAGCGGCTGCTCCCCGAACCCGAGCGGTTCGACGCCTGAACGACTCGACGCGCGGAGGGAGCCAAGCGGCATGAAGAAGATCCTCACGTCGGAAGCCCCTACGCCGGTCGGGCCCTACTCGCAGGCGGTGGTGCACGGGAATCTGGTGTTCGCGTCGGGCCAGATACCGCTCGACCCGAAGACGGGCGAGCGGATCGACGGCGACGTGGAAGCGCAGACGGAACGCGTGATCGAGAATCTGCACGCGGTGCTCACCGCCGCGGGAAGCTCACTCGAGCGCGTCGTGCGCACCACGGTCTACGTCACGGATCTCACGCTCTTCGGCCGCATCAACGCGGTGTACGCGCGCTTCTTCGTCGGAGATCCCGCGCCCGCTCGCGCCACGGTCCAGGTGGCGGCGCTCCCGCTCGGCGCGCAGATCGAGATCGACGCGATCGCGGCGCTCGACTGAGCGCCGCGCTCAGCGCGGGGCGTAGCGCCGCGACACGAAGCGCAAGTTGAGGGCGTTGACGACGGCGTGCGCGAGCACCGGCGCCAGCAGATTGCCGGTCGCCGCGAAGAGCCCGCCCAGCACGAATCCCGCGACGAGCGAGAGCAGCGTCCAGGGCAGCAGCTCGCGCCGGGGCACGAAGTGCGCGAGGCCGAAGAGCAGGCTCGCGGCCACGAGGCCGACGCGGGGCTGCAGCGCGCCGCGGAACAGCGCTTCTTCGGCGACGCCGCTGGCCGCGGCCAGCAGCAGGCAGCGGCGCCAGTCGAGGTAGCCGAGCAGCGCGCCGAGCGCCCGGGCGGTGCGCGCACCCCAGCGCGTGCGGAGCGTGAGCTGTTGCGACGCGAGCACCATGAGCGCGGCGGCGGCGAGGCCGGTCCCAGCGTCCCGGCCCCAATGCACGCCGGCGCGGGCCGCCTCGGGGCTGGCGTAGAACAGCGAGGCCCCGGCGAGCCACGAGCCGAGCGCGGCGAGCGCCAGCATCACCGCGTAGAAGACGAGGGCCGTCGGGACGAGGCGCGGATGCGGGCGCACGGACGTCTCGCACCCACAGCCCTGGGGCGTCGCGGCGGGCGGAGCGGCCTCGAGCGGCCTCGGCGGCGGATCGGATCGGGTTTTCACGCAGGTCCTCGTTGACACACCGGGCTCGCCGTGTAGGCTGGAGCGGTGACGGCGTCCCGCTCCCCCGCGGGACGCTCGATGTGTTTCTCGGGCGCAGTGTACCGGGCCCCGCGCCGATGCCCGATTCCGCCGCCGCGGATGCTGCGGTGTTCCGAGACCAAAGCCCTCCGCGTTGGGGGGTGCCCATCGGGCTCTCGAAGAGTGTGAGTGAGTATGAAGGATCGCGTTCCCATGACCCGCCTGGGCTACGACAAGCTCGAAGCGGAGCTGCGCCGAATCAAAGCCGAGGAGCGCCCCACGATCGTCCAGGAGATCGAGGCAGCCCGCGCCCACGGCGATCTCTCGGAGAATGCGGAGTTCCACGCCGCCAAGGAGCGCCAGAGCCAGATCGAGAGCCGGATCCGGCAGCTCGAGGACAAGCTCGCCCGCGCCCAGGTCATCGACCCGCTGGTGGGTTCGACCGCCCAGGTGCGCTTCGGGGTGACCGTCGTGCTGCTCGATTCCGAGACGGAGGAGCAGGTTACCTACACCA
>Ga0224500_10000816_pt1 | contig 19875 bp, 14 predicted proteins | sample SF_Oct11_sed_USG_FD_168126 | JGI IMG/M metagenome (GOLD analysis project Ga0224500, IMG submission 168126) | Sediment microbial communities from San Francisco Bay, California, United States - SF_Oct11_sed_USGS_4_1 | ecosystem: Environmental > Aquatic > Marine > Sediment | place: USA: California... | reverse complement strand
CCTGGCCGGCTCTCTGATCGGTGGCATCAAAGAAACACAGCGCATGCTCGACTTCTGTGCACAACACCAGGTCGAGTCCGACGTTGAAGTGATTCCCATCCAACAGGTGAACGAGGCCTATGAACGGGTCCTCCGCGGCGACGTGAAGTTTCGATTTGTGATCGACATGGCGTCGTTGAAATAATCAACAATAGCGAACCGCGTAGCGATTCGGCGGGCTACGCTGTAGTCTATTCTCGAGCCTCTAGGTACCTGAACTGGCGATCAATAAAGAACTATGGCCAACTTCTCTCATCGGCGTGTTATGTCCGTTCATCCTCCAAAGCCTCGACAGTGAACATGAAACGGACGATTTCGTTCAGCTTTGTCCGGCTGGGGCCATTCAAGCTCTCACCGTATCGGGGATCGTAGTGTCGGCAATAGTCTGCCGCCAGTTTGTAGCCGTGCGGCGGCGACTCAACATGCCAGAGGTACAGGCTCAATGCTTCCTCTACCAGGAACAGGTTCCAGTTGTGAACGATGCGCACTGGTCCCCATTGCCCGCCTTTGTATTCATGTTGAAAGTCACGCAGACGGTCATGCAACCCCTGCGCTGCTTGGCGTTCCAGTTTCGGCCTTATCTCGTCCAGACCAGTCAGCAAGGTGCGCGCTTCCAGGAATAGTACGGCTGCCGCTCCACCCGCTTTGCCTTTGCGGGAAGCGGCCCTCGCTGCAATCCAGAGGGCAAAGGCAGACAGCCGCTCAGGATGGGCAAACCACTTTTTCAACACCGTCAATCGTGACAAACTTGCCTGACCATGCTCGTCAATCTGGTCGATAATTGCCAAGAGTTTTTCGGGGACATTCGTTCGCATGTCAGGCCGGTGATATCAGATTTCGCGCTTGGAGGCGCGGTCTTGGGGTCGTTTCAACAGGGGCAATGACCCGGGCGGAACCATCAGGGTGATGCTGCGCGCCTGGCCGGGAATGCGCTGAATGAAGCCGCGCCGTTCCAACGTGAGCACCATCTGATGCACAGTCGGCGGGGTTACCTGAAAGAACCGTTGCATCTCCGCTTCGGACGGCGCAGAGCCGTTTAGAATGCTGTATTGATACAGGTATGCCAGATACTGACCTTGGAGGTCAGTGTAGGGTGGTGTCATTCGCTTGCCAGCTCTCTTTCAAGCAACTGGACCTGGTCTCGAAGATAATCGCCATATCCCCACCCGATGTAGTCGGCGTGATCCCCCAGCCGCTGAATCCGCTCCTGGAACTCCGGATACAACGACGGATCTTTCTTCCGCAATAGCTGCGTCATCTCCTGCAAAACGGATTCGAGACTGTTGTAGTACGCCTCGTTGATATCGCCGAACTCTCGCGTGAACTGCGTGCCGTTCTCCACATAGGCCAGCATCAGGTCAATCGTGCCTGCCAGGTTGCCCGTGGCCCTGCGGTAATCGCGGATGGCTTTGCGCGCCTCAGCCAGTTTCAGCTTTCCGAACCCTCGTTGGGGGAAGAATTGCTCGATGATCGTGCGCCGATACCGCTCCACGGCCCTGCCGTCACCCACCTCGGCCTGCACGCGGGCGTGTAGGAAATCACGATTGCTGGATGATGCGTCGTAGAGGTCTTTGACCAGCGCCACCAATTCCGATTTTGACTGTGTATCCAGATATCGGCGAATAGCCGGCCAGCCGGCAGGCTTCTTCTCGCTTGTCATAACTCTCCCTGGCTGACACAGCGGAGCAGAAAGAGGGGTACGGTTAGCAGGATATCTTTCACGGCAAACGAAAATGGCTGGGGGACTAGGAATCGAACCTAGGTAGCCGGCTCCAAAGGCCGGCGTCCTACCGCTAGACGATCCCCCAGCGCGGCACGAAAACAAATCGTGGAAGTAGCACGAGAGAGAAATTTTGGCTGGGGGACTAGGAATCGAACCTAGGTAGTCAGATCCAGAGACTGACGTCCTACCGCTAGACGATCCCCCAACCGGGGTTCACAGTAATATATCACTCGCAATTTCGTCAAGATCGACGCGGATTTGGAAAGAGAAATCCTTCATCCCCTTGAGGCACGCTCAATCCCCGTTCGCAGGCGAAACAAGGTTCGGTCCCGCCCCAGTACTTCCATCACCTCAAAGAGCCCTGGGCTTGCCGTTCTCCCGGTGAGCGCCACACGAACGGGCTGGGCCAATGCACCCATCTTGATGCCTTCTGCTCCGACCAGCTGCTTGAAGCTTTCCTCCCAGGTTTGTTTGGAAAAGCTTGGAAATGCCTCAAAGCGCGTGACCAGCTTCTGGAGCAACGGCGCCATCGCCGGCGTGAGAAATTTCTTGGCCGCCTCTTCCTCCAATGGAGCAACTTGTCCGAAATAGGGCTTCACCCACTCCACCATATCGACCAACGTCTTCGCCCGTTCCTTCACCAAGACCACCAACTGTGCCAACCATTCGTCCGAGACGGCCGCAACTTCCTGTTTTAACCCCGCTTGCTCCAACAATGGCACGAGTGCCTTCGCCACCTCGCTCGGTGGACTCGTCTTGATGTACTCAGCATTCAGCCAGAGTAGCTTGTCCGGATTGAACACGGCCGCCGACGTTTGCACGTGGTTCCAAGAAAACTTTTCGATGAGTTCCTTGCGAGTAAAGAGCTCTTGATCCCCATGCGACCACCCAAGTCGGACCAGATAATTGACCATGGCCTCAGGCAAATACCCCATGTCTTTGTAGGCCATGATTGAGGTCGCCCCGTGGCGTTTGGAGAGGCGCGTCTTGTCCGAACCCAGAATCATCGGAAGGTGACCAAATCGCGGAACGGCAAATCCCAAGGCTTCGAAGATCGGAATCTGCCTCGGTGTGTTGGTCAAATGGTCGTCCCCCCGCACAACATGCGTGATGCGCATCAATGCATCGTCGACGACAACTGAAAAGTTGTAGGTTGGATAGCCGTTGGAGCGGAGAATGATGAGATCGTCGGCCGCACTGTTGTCGAAGGTGATCGTGCCTTTGATGAGATCGTCGACAACGATCAGCCCCTCTTGCGGCGCCTTGAAGCGCAGCGCGGCGTCGGCAGGAGGATTGGTGACCTGCGCATCCCGGCAACGGCCATCATAGCGAGGTGAGAACCCTTTGGCTTCAGCCACTTTCCGCCGAGCCTCCAGTTCTTCCGCCTTACACACACACCAATACGCCTGCCCCGCCTCAAGTAACTTCATGGCATGGCTGCGATAGAGCTCCATCCGCTCCGTTTGGCGGAACGGGCCTTCGTCCCAATCGAGCCCAACCCATTTCATTCCTTCAATGATCGCCTGAATCGACTCATCGGTCGACCGACTTTGGTCGGTATCCTCGATCCGAAGAATGAACGTCCCTTGCTGCTGGCGTGCAAACAGCCAATTAAACAGGGCGGTGCGCACTCCACCGATATGCAGAAAACCCGTCGGACTGGGAGCGAACCGGACACGAACCTCACTCATGACAACATTGTCCCTTCTTCACACAAACGAAACCGCCCATCTATACCACGCTGAGAAAATCCTTGTACACCGCCGAAGCGCTTCCATCTCTCCACCGCTTCTGCTATGAGAATGCCCGAGGAGGTGGGGATGGCAGAACAGAAGCAGCCTGCCGCAGTGCTGTCCGCGACGGATCTCACACCTCGCGTCCGCCAGCTGGTGCTCAAGCCCAAGACTGCCAAGATCGCGTTCCAACCCGGACAATGGGTGTCTCTTCACCTCCCCGTAGGGCCCAAGCCGCCACTCAATCGAGCCTACTCCATGGCCGATCCTTCCTCGCCCTATGGAGAATTGACGCTGGTATTCGATCTCGTTCCTGATGGGCTCGGCTCTCCGTATCTGTATCAGCTGAAGTCCGGCGACGAAATCACCTTGTCCGGACCCTATGGACGGTTCATTCTGCCTGAAACGCTCGATCGAGAACTCATCCTGATCGGACGGTACACGGGGCTTGTTCCGATACGATGCCTGTTGAAGCAGATGTTTTATAAAAAAATTCACACTCCGGTCCTCTTAATCGCCGTAGCACCTAGTGAAGAGGAAGTTCTTTTCCATCAGGAATGGCTCACAATGGCCGTACAGCAGCCCTCGTTCCGATATCTTCCTATTGTGGCTGAACAGAGCGAATTCCAAGCCGTGGAAAAAACTTTGGCGATGCTGGCACCGCTATTGACGGGGCAACCGAAAGTGATCCCCATGCTCTGTGGAACCAAAGCCTTTGTCCGTCCTCTCCGGGCCTATTTCACGGAACAAGGATACGATCGAAAGGAGGTCAAGGTGGAAACCTATGACTAGCGGAATCGTCAGACTTCATCAGCCCCTTCGGATTCAAGCGAACTGATCGACTGATGATATTGGCGAAAAACTTAGGCGCTCTGCTTCAGTGCCCCTCCCGGACCAGATTTTTATTCACCGCGGGAATTTCGACAACGATATCCGCCTTCCCATTCGGCACGCATTGGCAACTGAGGCGGGACTGGAGTGTCGTCATGGGAGCCTCATCCAGCTGATCGTACTCGTCGTCCGTCCCTTCGTTACAGGTTTCCAATCCTTGCTTCACAATGATGTGGCAGGTCGAACAGGCACAGACGCCACCACAGACATGCTCCAAATCAACCCCATGGCCCATGGCGATATCCAAAATGCTCCCGGGCAACCCCGTGACACCGTAAGGAATCTTTTCCGGATCAACGGCAACCTTGGTCGAGGCTCCGCTTGGCTGGATGAACGTGACGGTATAGGAAACCTTGGGAAGCTCGTAATCGGTTTTCTCAATGTACGGGTTCGTTCCACCCATATGCTTGTTCCTTTCTAAGACAGCGTTCACTCAAAGTCATGTATTGACAGAATTCAAATCTGCATGGTAGCTTTAGTACGACCATATTGATCGGAGATCATTATAGTCTCCGATCTGACTGATCGGCAATAGCCATGTTGAAGATTTCGAAAAAAGCTGATTACGCACTGATGGCACTCCAGCACATCGCTTCCGTCCAGTTCGGCGATATCACGCCCGGTCGCGTGGTGAATACGAAAGAAATCGCCGAGGAATATCACATTCCGCTGGAACTGCTCGCGAAGGTCCTCCAGGTTCTCTCCAAGAACGGCTTGATCGAAAGTCACAACGGCCCCAAGGGCGGTTATCTCCTGGCCCGGAGCGCCAGACAGATCACCATTGCGCAGATCCTCGAAAGTATCGAGGGTCCGCTGGCCATTACCGATTGTTCACACGAAAAAGATGGCGACTACTGCATGCAGCGTGAACACTGCAACATCCGCACGCCACTCTTGAAAATCCAAGACAGCATCTACCAGTTACTGAACAACATGACGTTGGGAGACATGTTGGGGGGAACACCTCTGATTACCATTCAGTCTCCTTCGGCACAAGGAGTCGAACGATGAAGCTTCCTATTTTCCTCGATAATCATTCCACCACTCCCATGGACCCACGTGTGCTGGAGGCCATGCTGCCCTACTTCGTGGAAAAGTTTGGCAACGCGGCCAGCCGGAACCATGCCTTTGGCTGGGCGGCTGAAGAAGCCGTGGAAGAGGCTCGGAAACGGATCGCCAAGCTGATCAAGGCCGATGCCAAGGAAATCGTCTTTACCAGTGGCGCCACCGAATCGGATAACCTCGCCCTGAAGGGTGTCCTGGAGATGTATAAGGAAAAGGGCACACACATCATCACGTCGTCTACGGAACATCGTGCCGTGCTCGATACCGCCAAGTCGCTGGAAGCCAAAGGGCTGGCGACCGTGACCTACTTGCCGGTTGATAAACATGGCATGGTGAACCCGCAAGACGTGCAGAACGCCATCACTGACAAGACGATCCTGATCTCAGTCATGCTGGCCAATAACGAAATCGGCACGATTAATCCCATCGCGGAAATCGGCAAAATCGCCAAAGCAAGAGGCATCCTATTTCATTGCGATGCCACCCAGGGTGTCGGAAAGATTCCTGTCGATGTCCAAACCATGGGGATCGACCTTATGTCGTTCTCGGCCCATAAGATTTACGGCCCGAAGGGGATCGGAGCCCTCTATGTCAGAAAGCGAAACCCGCGCGTGCGGATTGCGCCCCAGATAGACGGCGGCGGGCATGAACGCGGCATGAGGTCCGGCACCTTACCTGTTCCGCTGATCGTCGGATTCGGAAAGGCTTGTGAACTCTGCGAACAGGAAATGGCAACGGAAACGGCTCGGTTGACCAAGATGCGCGATCGTCTGCAGGCCGAGATCATGGCAGCCCTGGAGGAAAGCTATCTCAACGGTCATCCGACGAACCGGCTGCCCGGCAATCTCAATATTTCCTTCGCGTACGTTGAAGGTGAGTCGTTACTCATGGGCATGAAAGACATTGCGCTCTCATCTGGTTCGGCCTGCACCTCGGCCACGCTGGAACCTTCTTATGTCTTGCGTGCCCTCGGTGTGGGAACTGAACTCGCTCACTCGTCGATCCGTTTCGGCTTAGGCCGTTTCAATACCGAGGACGAGATTGACTATACGATCAAGAAGGTTATTGAGATTGTCACCAAGTTGAGAGAGATGTCTCCGCTCTACGAGATGGCAAAGGAAGGCGTCGATCTGAAATCCGTTCAGTGGGCCGCACACTAGTAAGATAACACGCACCTCGTGAAGTGTATCTCGCAAACAACGAACCACGCTTCACGAACGACGAGATACCAGGGAGGTTTTTATGGCATACAGCGATAAAGTCGTCGATCATTTCAACAACCCGCGTAACATGGGGAGCTTTAAAAAGGACGAAGATGGCGTGGGCACCGGCATGGTGGGGGCGCCGGAGTGTGGCGACGTGATGAAGCTGCAAATCAAGGTGCAGAACGATACGATCGTCGATGCCAAGTTCAAGACATTCGGCTGCGGATCGGCCATCGCCAGCTCCAGTTTGGCCACCGAGTGGCTGAAGGGCAAGACGATCGAAGAGGCACAACAGATCAAGAACACGGATATCGTGCAGGAATTGAATCTGCCCCCGGTCAAAATTCACTGCTCGGTTCTGGCAGAAGATGCGATCAAGGCCGCCTTGGCCGATTATCAAAAGAAAGCTGACGGGCAACCGTCCGATACCAAGTAACAGAGCCGCCTACGAAGGGAGTGTCACTATGGACACCACAAACGTGGATACACAAGCTCCGGTCATCACGCTCACCGATGCTGCGGTGAAAGAGGTCAAACGATTGATCAACGTACAGGGAATCGAGGAAGGGGGCCTTCGTCTTGGCGTGAAAGGCGGCGGCTGTTCAGGCCTAAGCTACACGATCAATTTTGACGAGAAGATCGGACAGTACGATCAGGTCTATGAGATCGATGGCGTCAAGGTGATCATCGATGCCAAGAGCGCCATCTATCTCCAGGGCACCCAATTGGATTATCAAAAGGATCTGATGGGTGGGAACTTCAAGTTCATCAACCCGAATGCGAACAAGACCTGCGGCTGCGGAGAATCGTTCTCGGCCTAGCTCTCAACGAGTTGTTTGAACGGATTGGTGCGGCACGTACCACACCGGTTTGCCAAATGGATCAACACACACCAGAGTCGCCTCGAACGCGTGGCCTGCAGATGGCCCGGAGCATGTGCTGGCACTGCCAGTCTGCGGTCACGGGGGAATACTTCTGCGAACGATGCGTCAAAGTCCAGCCGGTTTCAAAAGAGACCGACTATTTCACCTGTCTCGGGTTTCCTCGGCGTCTCACGCTGGATCCCAAGCAACTTGAGGCCAAGTTCTACGAGTTGAGCCGGACGTTCCATCCAGATTTTTATCAGACGAAAACTCCGGCAGAACAAACCATCAGCCTCGGCAATGCCGCTGTCCTGAATACGGCCTATCGTACACTCCGTGATCCTATCCAACGAGCGGAGTATTTGTTGGGCCTCGAAACCGGTTCCGTGAAAGACATTCGAACGTCTCCTCCGGCCGACCTATTTGAAGAGATCTTGGAACTACAAGATACGCTTGAGGAATACCGGTCATCGGAACGGGATTCGCAGGAAGGTCAGAAGCTTCGTACGGTCCTTGAGACCGAACAACGGGGGCTCGAACAGCGCAAACAGGAGATGGAAGCTCAGCTGCAGCGGCTGTTTACGGAGTGGGACCAGTTACAAGATCGTGGAGAAGCGACGAGCCAGACGAGAGCAGAACGAGACCGGCTTCTGAAACAGATGCGGGATCTCCTCTCCAATCGAACGTACGTCACCAGCATCGTCAGCGACCTCGCTGCCACGATTGCCTGAGTCATTCCGTCCGGCACATAAGAACATGACAAGAATCGTCGGTATCGACCTCGGCACAACGAATTCTCTGATCGCCTTCATGAAAGACGGCCGGCCTTGCGTGGTCCCTGACCGCAACGGTCGGACGATGGTGCCATCGGTCGTCGCCTTGACGGACAATGGGTTGATTGTCGGAGATTCGGCCAAGGAGCACTTGACGCGAAGTCCTGAGCGAACAGTCTATTCTGTCAAACGCTTCATGGGCAAGGGCCTCGCCGATGTTCAAAACGAACTGACGTATTTCCCCTACCATCTCACTGAAACCGGCGGGGTGATCAGGATTCGGCTCGGCGAAAAGAGTTACTCTCCACCACAGATCTCCGCCATGGTGCTCAAGGAATTGAAGCGACGCGCAGAAGCCTATTTAGGGGAAAGTATCAGCAAAGCCGTCATCACCGTTCCCGCCTACTTCAACGACAGCCAACGGCAAGCCACCAAAGACGCCGGTCTCATCGCTGGGCTGGAAGTGTTGCGTATCATCAATGAGCCGACGGCCGCCTCCCTGGCTTACGGACTTCAGGAAAAAACGCAAGGGACGATTGCCGTCTATGACTTCGGAGGCGGTACGTTCGACATCTCAATCTTAAAGCTCAAGAACGGCATCTTTGAAGTACTGGCGACCAACGGCGACACCCACCTGGGCGGAGACGACCTCGATCGCCTCTTAGTTGATCTGTTTATTGGGGAGATCCGGGCACGGAACGACATCGATATCAATCGCTACCCCGATCATATGCAAACCGTCAGACTGGAGGCGGAGCGAGTCAAAATCCGCTTGTCCGAGGAATTAACCGCCACCGTCTCAATCGAGTTACCGGAGGGTATCGGTCGCTTCACCAGGGAGCTGACGCGTGCGCAGCTGGAATCCCTGGCGATGCCGGTCATCGAACGGACACTGGCCCCCTGCCGCATGGCCTTAAAAGACGCCGGGCTTACCTCAAAAGACATCGACGAGGTGGTATTGGTAGGTGGCTCCACCCGCATGCCGTTAGTTCGGCAACGAGTCGAGATGCTATTCGGCAAGGTGCCGCATTGTCATTTGAACCCGGACGAAGTCGTCGCCCTCGGCGCAGCCGTCCAAGCCGATATTTTGAGCGGCGGCACGACGGACATGTTGCTCTTGGACGTCACCCCCCTATCTCTCGGCATTGAAACGATGGGCGGTGTCATGAGCAGTTTGATCCGCCGAAACACGACTATCCCGGCAAGCGCCAAGGAACTGTTCACGACCTACGTCGACGGGCAAACCGGGGTCGATATCCATATTCTGCAAGGCGAACGAGAATTGGTGAAAGATAACCGGAGCCTGGCACGATTCCGATTGAAGGTACCGCCCCTTCCGGCCGGTGTCCCGCGTATCGAAGTGACCTTTCTGATTGATGCCAACGGCATTTTGAATGTCACGGCGACCGACATGCGGACCGGCCAGAGCCAGTCAATCGACGTCAAACCTTCCTATGGGCTTTCGGACGCGGAAGTGGAGCAGATGATCGAAGACTCGTTTAAGTTTGCCGCCGACGATGTCAACGCTCGAAAGTTGATTGAAGCTCGGTTGGATGCTGACGCTTTGCTGAAGACGACCGAGAAATCGCTGGCAGAAGCGGGACACCTGATCGGAGTGGATGAAGCGGAGGGCATTCGGAGCGCACTGTCTCAGCTGGCGACAGCGAAGGACGGCACAAATCCCCGTCCCATCCGTGCACAGATGGCAGAGCTCGAACAGGCTGCAAAACGCTTAAACGTGGTGATGCTGGACGATTCACTCAAGAAAAGCCTGCAAGGGAAGAAAGTGTCAGAGGTCAGGTAACGACGACAGTAGATGAGGGGCGCATGGACTTGAAATGGCAAGACACAGAAGATATCGCCATCCGGCTGGTTGAAGAACACCCTGAGACGGATCCATTGACCGTCCGCTTCACCGATATGCATGCCTGGATCGTGGCACTGCCGGACTTTAAAGACGACCCCAAGAAATCGAACGAAAAGATTTTAGAATCGATCCAGATGGCCTGGCACGAAGAATATCAAGACTCGAAGTCGTAAGAAGCGAAGCAACGACAACCTCTCCGAGAATCTTCCCCACCACCTCTGCCGTGTAGTGCTCAGCCTTACTGGTCGGTGTCTCCGGTCGGTTGCCCTTCAGGAATCTGATCCAGCTTATAGAAATCCGTCGGGTCGAGTCGTCGCTGGACCGCTTGGGTTGGCTCACTGCCCTTCGCGAAGAGTTCCACGGTTCCTGGTTGGCCGTCGCCATCCTGATCGGCCTCCAGAAGGCCTGTCGAGGAGTCAACTTTGACAAACGTGACTCCATCGGGAATCTCAAAGGGGACGATGGGAAGCTGTTTGAGGGCCTCTCTCATAAAAGCCGTCCAGATCGGCAGGGCCGACCGAGCGCCGGTTTCGCTTTCTCCGAGTGACCGCCGGTCGTCGAATCCCACGTACACACCGGTCACCAAGTTCGGAGTCCCGCCGATAAACCACGCGTTGATGTAGTCATTCGTCGTGCCGGTTTTCCCTGCGATGGGACGAGCAAGCACTTTCGCGGCCTGCCCGGTTCCCTTCTGAACGACATCTTCCATCATATTGGTGATCAGGTAGGCCGTTTCTTTCGAGATGACTTCATGCGGCTCGGGTTCGGTGGATTCAAGCGTTTTGCCTGCATTATCCTTAACCGTCTTAATCGCAAAGGGTTCCACCCGGCTGCCCTGATTCAAGAATACGCCATACACCGACGTCAGCTCCATCAGGCTCAGAGATGACGTCCCGAGCCCCAGCGAGAGATCGGCCGGAAGCGGGCTCGTCACGCCTACGGCACGGGAGAACTCGATGACGTTTTTCACGCCGACCTTATCCAACAACCGCACCGTGGCCAAATTGTGCGAATGGGCTAAGGCATCTCGGAGACTCACCATACCGTGGAACTTTCGGCCGTAGTTCTCCGGCTTCCAGGTCTTCGTCTCTTCCTCTTGTTCATAGACCACGGGTGCATCGAGAATCTGGGTGGCCGGGCTCAAACCCTGACTCATCGCAGTGGCGTAAATGAGCGGTTTAAAGGCGGAACCCGGTTGCCGGTGCGCCTGTACGGCACGATTGTATTCGCTCCGAGCAAAGTCGTAGCCCCCGACCATCGCGCGAATCGTACCGGCCTTTGGATCGATGGCAATCAGCCCCCCTTCCACGACTGGAGTCTGCTCGAGTGTCAGGAGCACCCCATCCTTTATCAGCTTCTTCACGCCGATTTCGATGACATCACCGGGCTTCAAGAGCTGCTTCACATTGGGGTTCACAACAAAATCGACCGTCGGGTCAGGCCCTTTGAGCATCCGCTTCGCCCAAGCCATATCGTCAAAGGCCAGCTTCCCTGTGAACGGCCCAACCTGAACGAGGCAGGAATCCTTGGTAATCTTTAAGACGACCCCTTCACCCACATACCCGGGTTTGAGCAATTGCTCTCCGGAGCCAAGATCTGAGGGTTGAAAGGTGTCGAGATCGACCGTTCGTCGGGGCCCTCGCCACCCTTCCCGCTTATCGAGCTCTCTAACGCCGCTCAAGAAGGCCGCTTCAGCGGCTCGCTGCATCTCCAAATTCAGGGTGGTATAGATTTGAAGACCACCCTTGTACACCATCGACTCCCCGTACTTTGCCACGAGCAATTGCCGGACATACTCGACGAAGTACGGAGCAAGATGCTCGCTAACCGGTTGATGGAAATTCAGCTTGTCACGAACAGCTGCTTCCCGTTCCGCAGACGTAATGAACCCGACTTCCTCCATCCGCGCGAGCACATGCTCCTGCCGCTTCTTCGCCATATCGTACGCGGCAAACGGCGAAAACTTGCTCGGCTTCTGTGGGAGTCCTGCCAAGAAGGCCGATTCGGCCAGCGTCAGTGCTCTAATGTCCTTGTCGAAATAGGAGCGTGCCGCAGAGCCAACGCCATAGGCCCCTTGCCCGAAGTAAATTTGATTCAGGTAGGTTTCAAGAATCTGCTCTTTGCCCGACACCACCTCCATCTTGTAGGCCAGAATGACTTCGCGGATTTTGCGTCCATACGACCGTTCAGAGGAGAGAAAGAGCGACCGAGCCAATTGTTGTGTGATCGTACTGGCGCCCTCGACCTTCTTCCCGCCATGCCGAATATTCGTCCAAGCCGCCCGCAACATACCGATGAAATCCAGCCCTGGATGTTCAAAAAACCGGGCATCCTCCGTTGCGATCACGGCCTGCGTCAATGTTTTGGGTATTTCAGGGAGCGGGGTCAGGATGCGGCGTTCAATGAAGAATTGGCCGATCGGCTGACGATCATCCGAGTAGACGGTCGTCACCAAGCTCGGTTGGTAGTTTTGAAGGAGATCGAGCGAAGGAAGATCCTGGGCAAAGTGCCAAACGACACCCGCAACGATTATGGCTCCGACAACACTCGCGCCTACCGCACTAATCAGGGCGACCTGCCACCAGCGTCGGCGTGGCTGTTCTCTTTGTTCGATAAAGCGACGGTCGTTTGGCATGGGGATTGAGTACCTGTCGACGTACCTCTGCGGTACTCGACCTTACAATGTGCGCCTCGAAAACTCAAGCAAGATGGCGATCGCCCACCTTCCGAAGCACGTCTCGCCGATCAGGCGCATCGTCTTCCCCACCGACTCCGGAACCCTTGGATCACCTCTCCTCAGCAAAAAAGTGCTTTTACCTTTTCATCTCATGCTCCCCATTGTACCTATACCGTAGAACCACTGGTAGCGGCACAGCCCATCTCACCAACAATACACATGTGTTCGGCAGGTGAGAGATGCCCCTCGCACCACCGACAAAAGTCCGTGCCTAGGAGCCTGTCCGACATTGGGAATCGCGAAAAATCCGACGCACACATTTGGCTCAGGATCAACGATCGTCACATGATGAAGGGTTCAGACACCCCTCAAATATGGTCATTTCGGTAATGTCGGACAGGCTCCTAGCCCACATATGGGCATAGCCGAGGAAGCAAGTCATGCAGAGTGCGCCCCTCCCGGAGAATGAAGCGTCCCGTCTTCACCACTTACATGAGTATCACATCCTCGATACCCCACCAGAAGCATCGTTTGACGACCTGACCAAACTCGCGGCGGAGATCTGCGGAACCCCGATAGCGCTGATCAGCCTCGTCGATGCCCATCGGCAGTGGTTCAAGGCCAAGGTGGGCATTGACGCACCAGAAACCCCGCGCGACAGGGCCTTCTGTGCCCACGCGATCCATGGCCACGACCTCTTCGTTGTCCCAGATACCACCCAAGACGAACGGTTCGCCGATAATCCCCTCGTCACCGCAGACCCACACATTCGATTTTATGCCGGGATGCCCCTCGTTGTGGCGTCCGGCCATGCCATGGGCACTCTCTGCGTCATCGATCGAACGCCCAAGGTCTTGACCGCTCAACAAATGAACGCTCTCCGCGTGTTAGGGCAGCAAGTTGTCTCTCAGCTGGATCTTCAGAAACGTCATCGCGAACTCGAACAGGCCATCACCCGCCACCAAGAGAGCGAACGAGCCAAGGCTCACGTGTTTCGGGCCATCGATCACGGCCTTGAAGGGCTGGCCCTCTTAGACCAACAGGGCTGTTATACCTATCTGAATCCAGCCCATGCCGCTATCTATGGCTATACGCCGGAGGAGTTGATCGGTCGCTCCTGGAAAACCCTGCATGCCCCCGAGTGGATTGCACGAATTGAACAGACCTGTTTCCCCATTCTCCTGAAGACCGGCCGATGGTCCGGAGAAATCTACGGTTGTACCAAGGATGGTCGCGAGATCTGCGCAGAGATTTCCCTTGTCCTATCACCGGAGGGGCATGATCCAGCCCACTGGCTTACCTCCACCTGCCGTGATGTCACGGAGCGCAAACAGGCCGAAGCGAAATTCCGCCTGGTTGTTGAGGCTGCGCCCAACGGAATTCTCGCGACCAATCAGGAGGGCCTCATCACCCTCGTCAATGCCAAGATCGAGCAGTGGTTCGGGTACCCCCGGCAAGAGCTCATCGGCCAGCCCATTGAAGTGCTGCTCCCCGAACGGTTTCGCACGCAGCACCCTGGTCAACGCACCGCCTTCTTCCACCATCCACAGGCCCGTGCGATGGGCGTTGGACGCGATCTCTACGGCCGCCGGAAAGATGGCTCCGAGTTCCCCCTGGAAATCGGCCTCAACCCCATCGAGACCACAGGGGGCAAACACGTCTTGGCCTCCATCGTCGACATTAGTGCCCGCAAACAGGCGGAGGCAGCGGTGCAGGATCAGCAGATTCGACTACACGCCATTGTCAACCATGCGGTAGACGGGATCATCACGATTGACGAACAAGGGACGATTGAAACCTTCAACCAGGCGGCCGAACGACTGTTCGGCTACACCGCAGCCGAGGTGATCGGTCAGAATGTGAAGATCTTGATGCCCGAGCCCTATCGAAGCGAGCACGACGGCTACCTGGCTCGATACCGGCAAACCGGAACAGCCAAAATCATAGGCATCGGGCGAGAAGTCGTCGGGCGCCGTAAGGACGGCACGACCTTTCCGCTCGACCTCGCCGTGAGTGAAATGCGCCTGGGCAATCGCCGCCTATTCACCGGTATCACGCGCGACATCACGGAACGGAAATCCGCCGAGGAACAATTGGCAGAGGCGCGCGACCAGGCACTCCGTGCCACAAAGGCCAAGAGTGAATTTCTGGCGACCATGAGTCATGAAATTCGGACCCCGATGAATGGCGTGATCGGGATGACCGGGCTCTTACTGGAGACTCCCCTGACGGATGAACAGCGGGGCTATGCGGAAACCGTTCGGACCTGCGGCGACCACCTGCTGACGATCATCAACGACATTCTTGATTTTTCCAAGATCGAAGCCGGCAAACTGGAGTTGGAGACGATTGCGTTCGATCTGCGGCTGGCGCTCGACGAATCATTGGACCTCGTGGCTGAACGTGCGTCCGCCAAAGGGCTCAATTTGGCCTGTCTCTTCCACGCCGATGTGCCGCGAGATTTGCTGGGCGACCCGGGGCGTCTCCGGCAGGTCGTGATGAACCTGACCTCGAACGCCATCAAGTTTACCGAGCGCGGCGATGTGGTGGTGGAGGTGACGGTTGAAGCGCAATCGAAGGTGGACGCAACGATTCGCATCACCGTCACGGACACCGGGATCGGAATTGCCGAGGAAGCCTGTGACCGGCTGTTTCAGTCGTTCAGCCAGGCCGACGGGTCCACGACGAGGAAATATGGGGGAACGGGGCTGGGCCTCGCGATTTGCAAACGGCTTGTTGAGATGATGGGAGGAACGATTGGGGTGACAAGCCAGGTCGGAGAGGGAAGCTGCTTCTGGGCCACGGTCACGCTGCGGAAACAAGCCGAGGGTTCCCGCCGCGCCGATACCGCCGCGGCCGTGTTGACAGACCGCCGCATCTTGATTGTGGGTGGGGTGGCCATCAATCGAAGGATCTTGGAGCTGATGACCAGGAAATGGGGGATGCTCCCGACACTGGTCCACAGCGGCTCGGAGGCGATGGAGGTCCTCTGCGGTCGGGACGGGCACCCTGCGTTCGACCTGGCGCTGTTGGATGTGGATATGAGTTCGACGGATGGGATCGAATTGGCACGGGCGATCACAGCTCGAGCGGAAGGGAGCGCGACCAAACTCGTCCTGCTCACATCGGTCGGTCGACGGGGGGATGCAAAGGTCGCCAAGGAAGCGGGATGCGCCGCCTACCTGACCAAGCCGATTCGCGAGCAACAGTTGCATGACTGCCTCATCACGCTTCTGAGACAGCATACCGTTGAGTCAGGCAGGCCGGCTTCCAACGAATCGCCACCGCTCGTCACTCGGCACACCCTTGCTGAAACCATCGTGGACCTTCGCATCCTGCTGGCCGAAGACAACGTGGTCAATCAGCAAGTAGCGGTTCGCCTTTTTCAGCGGTTAGGATATCGAGTCGACGTCGTCACCAACGGACGTGAGGCGGTCGAGGCGCTGTCCAGGAGTCGGTATGATGTCATCTTTATGGACTGTCAAATGCCGGAGATGGATGGCTTTGAGGCGACACGTCTGATTCGGGAACGAGAGGCGGCTGAAATTGTTTCGAGTTCCGAGCTGCAAGTTTCGGACTCAAAGCTAGAAACCCGTAACCAGAAACCCGCAACTTCCCATCGCGTACCGATTGTTGCCATGACCGCGAATGCCATGCAGGGCGATCGTGAGCGATGCCTAGCGGCGGGGATGGATGACTATGTTTCTAAACCCATTTCTACTCAAGTGTTGGCCGACGTCCTGGATCGTGTAGGTCAGAAATACCGCCATCTTCAATTGAAGAAACGTCAAGCAGCTGCATAGCGTACGCAGACGGCTTTCGCTGTGCATCCCGTCACCGAGCAACAGAACCCACCAGCCGAGCAGGCAACATCCATATTGGGAATGAAATCCTGTGGCGATAAGTCTTCGGTGCGCAAGAACTTTCAATGCGTCTGGTGAAAACTCAAGCTGGCGATCGCCCGCTTTCTGCAGGACGTGTCGCCGATCAGGCGCATCGTCTTCCACACCAACTCCGGAACCCTCGGATCACCTCTCCTCAGCAAAAAAGTGCTTTTACCTTTTCATCTCATGCTCCTCATTGTACCTCTACCGTAGAACCACTGGTAGCGGAACAGCCCATCTCACCAACAATACACATGTGTTCGGCAGGTGAGAGATGGCCCGCGCACCACCGACAAAAGTCCGCGCCTAACCCGCAATGGCCATAGGCACGAAAGCGACCCAATAATATGAGGTAGAGATGCAGAGCGCACCGTTGCCAGAGAATGAATCAGCCCGCCTCGCTGAACTACACCACTATAAGATTCTCGATACCTTACCGGACGAAGGCTTTGACAACCTGGCAAAACTGGCCGCACAAATCTGTGGAACGCCGATCGCGCTGGTCAGTCTCGTCGACTCCCATCGCCAATGGTTCAAGACTAAGGTGGGTATCGATGCACCGGAAACCCCGCGAGACATTGCCTTTTGTGCCCATGCGATCCACGGCCAGGATCTGTTCGTCGTGCCGGATGCCACTCAAGACGAACGGTTTGCCGACAACCCTCTTGTTGCCGCTGACCCGAACATTCGCTTCTATGCCGGGATGCCCCTCGTGACGCCGACCGGCCATGCGATGGGCACGCTCTGCGTGATCGATCGGGCGCCGAAACAGTTGACCGCCGATCAGACGAACGCACTCCGTATGTTAGGGCAGCAAGTCGTCAGTCGTCTCGAGCTGAAGCGGCGCCAGATTGATCTCGAGCAAAGCCTTGCCATGCGTGAACAGGCCGACCGAACGAATACAGATATCATCCGTGCAATTGAGCGAGGGCTCGAGGGCGTTGCATTCTTGAATCAGGACGGTTGCTATACCTACATGAACCACGCGCATGCCGCCATCTATGGGTATAAACCGGATGAATTGATCGGCCGATCATGGAAAACATTGTATGAACCTGACTGGGTCTCCCGAATCGAGCGAGACCATTTCCCGATGCTCTTGAATGTCGGACACTGGAGCGGCTTAGTCCAAGGTCGCACGCAGTCCGGCAGACAGATCCATGCAGAAATCTCTCTTGTCCTCGCGGAACAGCCACATGATCCTGCTCGTTGGCTCATGTGTACCTGCCGGGATGTGACCGAGCGTGTCGCATCGCGGCAACTGCTGGAAGCCAATCAACAAAACCTTGCTCTCGCCCAAGCACTCGCTCACGTCGGGAGCTGGGAGTGGGATATCGACACAGGTAACGAAATCTGGTCCGACGAGCAATTTCGCATCTTCGGTTATGAGCCTGAGACGATCACACCCACGATTGACACATTCCGCAACGCCATCCACCCCGACGACCTAGGCAGAGCGCTCAAGGCAGTTGAAGACGCGCTCGAACGGAATCTGCCATACGAGGTGCGCTGTAGAATTGTTCGCCCGAATGGGGATACTCGTTTCGTGCTGTGTCGCGGGACCGTGACACGCAATACCGGTGGACACCCCTCCCGCATGGTTGGAACCGTTCAGGACATTACCGAGCAGAAGGCCTTCGAGCAGATCCTGAACGACACCATCCAGCGGCTTGACCTGGCGACCAAATCGGGCGGGATCGGCGTTTGGGATTACCATGTTCGTGAAAACAAGCTGGTCTGGGACAAAAGGATGTACGAACTCTATGGGTACACGGTCGAGAACTTTCCCAGCGCGTATGAAGCCTGGACCACCCGACTCCATCCTGAAGATCGACTCCATGCCGAAGCTTTGCTCCAAGCCGCCATTGCTGGACACGACCGATTCGATACGGAATTTCGCTTGATCCTTCCTGACCAGCGCATCCGCCATCTCAAAGCCGCCGCGACTGTTCTCAAGGACGAACAAGGTACGGCAGTTCGGATGATCGGGGTCAATTACGACATCACGGACCGCAAAGAATCAGAACGTGCCCTGTTCGATCTTCACAGTTTCCAGAAGGCTATTCTCTTCAATGCTCCTCATGCCGTGATCGCAGCCTCGACGACGGGAATCATCCAGCATTTCAATCCGGCAGCCGAAAAGCTGTTGGGCTATTCTGCCGAGGAGATGATCGGAAAGTTGACCCCCGCAGTCTTCCACAACGCTGAAGAAGTGGCCGCGCGTGCGAAAATCTTCGGCGCCGAACTGGGGATCGAGCTGGAGCCGGGGTTCGAAGTCTTCGTCGCCAAAGCCCGACGCAACCTGCCCAATCAACACGAGTGGATCTACATCCGCAAAGACGGAACTCGGATCCCAGTGCTGCTGTCCGTCACCGCAATCCGTGACCATACCGGCACGATCACCGGATTTCTGGGAATGGCACTCGACATCACCGAGCGCAAACAGGCCGAAATACAATTCCGCCAGGTCGTCGAATCGGCGCCCAACGGGATGCTCATGGCCAACCAGGAGGGTGTCATCACCCTAGTCAACACTCAGATCGAGCGGTGGTTCGGGTACGATCGCCAGGAACTCGTGGGACAGCCTATTGAAATCCTCCTGCCTGACCGGTTCCGATCCCAGCACCCCGGTCACCGCGCCGCCTTCTATCACACCCCGCAGGCTCGTGCGATGGGGGCCGGGCGCGAGCTCTTTGGCCGCCGCAAGGACAGCTCTGAGTTCCCGTTGGAAATCGGGCTGAGCCCGATTAAGACGATGCAAGGCACACAGATCTTGGCGGCCATCGTTGACGTCACCACCCGGAAGCAAGCCGAAGAGAGATTGAAACAGACGGCCCAGGAATTGGTGTCGAATAACATCAAGCTGCTGGAGGCAAACCAATCCGCTCTTGCCGCCACTCGCGCCAAAAGCGAGTTCCTCGCTTCGATGAGTCATGAGATCCGTACGCCTATGAACGCAATCGTCGCCATGGCAGACTTGCTCCAAGAGACACCGCTCTCAACGGAACAGCAGGAGTATGTCGGGCGGTTCAGCCGCGCCGCGACGAGCCTGCTTGATTTGATCAACGACATTCTGGACATCTCCAAGATCGAAGCAGGCCAATTGGGCCTTGAATCGCTCACCTTCGATATCCATGATCTCATCGATAAGATCG
>Ga0224500_10000815_pt1 | contig 19882 bp, 17 predicted proteins | sample SF_Oct11_sed_USG_FD_168126 | JGI IMG/M metagenome (GOLD analysis project Ga0224500, IMG submission 168126) | Sediment microbial communities from San Francisco Bay, California, United States - SF_Oct11_sed_USGS_4_1 | ecosystem: Environmental > Aquatic > Marine > Sediment | place: USA: California... | reverse complement strand
CCTCCCGTAGGAGTCTGGGCCGTGTCTCAGTCCCAGTGTGGCTGATCGTCCTCTCAGACCAGCTACGGATCGTCGCCTTGGTGAGCCTTTACCTCACCAACAAGCTAATCCGACTTAGGCTCATCCAATAGTGCAAGGTCCGAAGATCCCCTGCTTTCCCCCGTAGGGCGTATGCGGTATTAATCCGAGTTTCCCCGGGCTATCCCCCGCTACTGGGTAGATTCCTAAGCATTACTCACCCGTCCGCCACTCGACGCCTGGGAGCAAGCTCCCATCGTTTCCGTTCGACTTGCATGTGTTAGGCATGCCGCCAGCGTTCAATCTGAGCCAGGATCAAACTCTTCAGTTTAAAGCTTTGAGCTTTATCTAAAGACATGATTCCCAACTTTAATTACAAATTAAACTTGGTTCTCACGTTGATATAGCCAATGCAAATTCCAACGCGAGCACCCACACAAATTATCTGAATAAGTTTTTAAAGAACGATCCTCACGTTCGTGAGGCAGCCCACAATTATACAGGCCAAACGGGTTAGATTAACAGCCCGGGCCTGTTGGGTACTTCGTGTGGAGGTTCGCCGTAGGACACCGTACCTGCAGCGGACGGGCATTATAGCCGCGAATCGGCACCCGTCAACACCTAAAGCCAAGATTCACGGCAAATCGCCAACCAAGGTCGATACTTGGTTGTTTTTATCAATATTTTCAAATAGTTAAAAGATTGCCCGTAAACCATATACGTGTCCACCCGGTGGTACTCCCAAAGTCGTGGCGGAGTACGATGAACGAATCCCGCGGACCCGGACAAATGGACCGCTGCGCGCAGTCTGCTATGCATCTCCAGTCAGTATTTATCTTTGCAAACGGAATGTGGCCGCAACAATCGATGCTGTCGCGCTGCGGATCGCCGAGCACAAGCCTGTCGATGTCTTCGAATTGGAAATACTACTCCAGCCGTTCCAGATCAAGCCGCAAGATAGCAGTGGCACTGGTGGGCGTAAAATCGCCGATCTTCAGGTTGTTGCTCACGGCCACAGGACTATGGACGCCCCTCAACCCAGGCCGTAAATTCTGCCGAAGCAAGCAGGGGTGCGAATGATTTGTCGCGCTCGAGCTCCGCGCGACGCAGCTTGCGGCCGAATTTGTTTTCAAGCATCTCCAGAGCCGCAACAGATCCCACAAAATCTGCCACAGAACTCCGCGCCCGCAGAGCCGACCACCATGCGAGCTCAAGATCAGCCTCCAGCTCAATCGCGCGTTCCGCATATGTGGTTGCGTCCGCCGAGTTCCCCATGGCCAATGAGATTGCCGAGATTCTTGCCTCCATCGCAGCATCATCGAATCCAAGCTGATCGTAGGTCGCGCGCAATGCTGTGAGTGCGTCTTCGTATTTCTGCACTGGAACGTAGTAGTCAAGTAACATCAATGAGTACAGCGGCTCAAAAGGGAAGTACTTCGCCATCTGTATGAGGGCGGTACGTGTCAAGCGGCGATTCCGGCCCAGTTTTGTGAGTTGCACACTGCTCAGAATCACAAATCGTTCGCGCTGCAGCTCCGGACTCAGGCCATTAATGATGTCTACATAACGCTCGACATCCCGATCACGCGCAGCCTTCAAGAGCTCGCCAAACTGAAACATATCGGCGTCGGTAACGCTCTTGCTTTCGACTAATTTGCGCGCGGCCTGTTTGCTTGGCAGGGTTACTACCAAATAGTTACCGAGACCATCCGTAATCCGCTCGCCCTGCGAGTAGTCGATCCAGTCGACCACTACGACGCGATCATTTGCATCGAGCCGTAATTCGTACTCGTGGTAGGAAAACTGCAAATCGGGCAGGTCGAAGCGCACTACAGCCCGGCCGCGATCACCACGCGATTCGACGCCGAGGACGATTGCCCTGAAACCGTCTTTCGAGCTGACGAAACCTCTCTTTATTACATCGGAAAATTGGACTTTAACTTGCTCGGTGAAATCCTTCTTTACGCGTGGATCTATTAATCGCAACCCGAAAACGCGACCAAGAAATTCTTCACGATCGATTGCGCTCGCAAACAATTCATAAGAACCCGAATTCAAGGAATCGACAATGATCTCCAACCCGGCACGAAATGCCGCTTGCCGTTGCTCTTCACGGCGCACGTTATCGTCAACATCATCGGCGCGCGCCATCACACTCAACAACAGTGCTGTCAAAAGCAGCGTGAACCCAGCATGCTTCATTTCGACTCCCGTCAAACTAGTTTTACCCGGCGAAACTTGCGCTTCCCAACCTGGTATATGCCACGACTTCCGGCGGCAATCATCAATGATCGATCGTCGACGCGGTCACCATCAATACGCACCGCGCCTTGCTCGATCATGCGAACCGCTTCCGACGTGCTCGAAACCAACTCTGCAACCTTTAGCAAATGCGTAATGCCCAAGGTCCCGCCAGTACTTTGCACTACCAACTCCGGAATATCCTCCGGCATCGCTCCCTGTTGAAACCGTGCAACAAATTCGTTCCGTGCTCCTGTCGCCAGTGCCGCGTCGTGAAATCGGGTCACGATCTCTCCCGCCAATTCGAATTTTGCGTCGCGCGGGTTCGCTCCTTCGGCAATGTCGTTGCGCAGGTTCTCGATTTCCTGCAAAGGGCGAAAACTGAGCAGCTCAAAGTAACGCCACATCAACTCGTCAGATATCGACATTATCTTGCCGAACATTTCGCTGGGGACATCCGTGATACCCACATAATTACCGAGCGATTTCGACATCTTTTGCAGACCATCCAGTCCCTCGAGCAGCGGCATCGTCAATACAATTTGCGGCTCCTGTCCAAAATCCTGTTGCAACTGTCGCCCTACCAGCAGATTGAATTTCTGGTCCGTGCCGCCAAGTTCGACGTCTGCCTTGAGTGCCACCGAGTCGTAGCCCTGCACAATCGGATAGAGAAACTCATGGATCGAGATAGCCTGACCGCCTGCATATCGTTTGCTGAAGTCATCCCGTTCCAGCATTCGTGCAACCGTGTGATGCGATGCAAGCCGAATCAGACCGGCGGCATCCATTTTGCCCATCCAGGTCGAGTTAAATTCAATACGCGTCTTTTTCTCATCAAGGATTTTGAAGATCTGTGCCGCATAGGTCTCGGCGTTAGACTTGATCTCCTGCGTAGACAATGGCGGCCGGGTTGCGTTCTTGCCGGATGGATCGCCGATCATTCCGGTAAAGTCGCCGATCAGGAATACGACTTCGTGGCCGAACTCCTGAAATTGGCGCATCTTGTTGATCAGGACGGTATGCCCAAGGTGCAGGTCTGGGGCAGTTGGATCGAACCCGGCTTTGACGACGAGTGGTCTGCCGGTTTTGAGCTTCGCGGCCAGCCCGCCCTCGGGCAACACCTCCTCCGCGCCTCGCAGCAATTCCTGCAACTGGTATTCAATATTTTTCATAGCGTAGTGCCTGACCCTACAATTGCCGCGAAACTTTAGCATCCCGAACGGCTGTTAAGAGCCAAAAATAACATTCCGCCACGGGTCATTTTAAGATCATGACTTATAACACCTTTCTTTGACCTGTAGGAAACCTCACGGTAGAGTAGCGGCATCTTTGATCGGGGGAATGCCGAGTGCAGCGTTCGAGCAGTCCACTGCTACGCGATTACAAACCGACGGCCGCCAAGTCGCCGCGAAAATCGAAGGCCCTGCAGTGGTTTGTAGCAGGGCTCGGCATACCACTTCTCGGGCTGACTCTGACCTCAATGCTGGAAATTTCTCGGGACGATCCGGTCGTAATGCCACCGACGCCGGAAATGACGGCCATTCCATCGGCGAGCGATACGCACTACGACGACCTTTCCGGCACAGGCTCGGCGGCCTACGTACCCAGCCCCGTTCCCTTGGTGCTCGCTCCTGACCCTGAGTATCAGACACTGACACTTAAGATTAGCTCAGGTGACACGCTGGACAAGCTGTTTCGAAGCAACCACCTCGACCTCGGCGACTTGGCAACAGTTGCTCGTCTTGATGTTGCAAAGTCCCAATTTCGCAAATTAAAACCTGGTGACGTATTCGAGATTACTCACGACGAAGGTCGGCTCATCAAGATGTACTCTGCGCTCAACTTGACCAGCGCCTTGCAGATCGAGCAAAGCGAGAACGGCTATACGGCGAACGTCATTGATCGGCCGATCGAAACTCGCAAGCGGATGGCATACGGCGTTATCGACACGTCGCTATTTGAAAGTGGCGCTGCCGCCGGGCTGTCCGACAAGCTAATCATGAATATCGCTGGCATATTTGCCTGGGACGTCGATTTCGTGCTCGACATTCGCGCTGGTGACAACTACTACGTGCAGTGGGAAGAAGTCTGGCAGGACGGTGAATTTGTCACCGACGGCGAAATTATTGTGGCCGAATTCAATAACAATGGTCGCAGCAATCGTGCGATTCGTTTCATCGACGAGTCCGGCCGTACAGACTACTTCACCCCGGATGGCCACAGCGTGCGCAAGGCTTTTATTCGTGCGCCGGTCGACTTTACTCGCATCAGTTCGAACTTCAACCCGAGCCGTCGCCATCCGATCTTGAATACCATTCGTGCTCACAAAGGTGTTGACTACGCAGCCCCGCGCGGCACACCCATCAAGGCGGCCGGAGACGGCAAGGTTATTTTTCGTGGCGTGAGGAACGGCTATGGCAATGCCGTCATCCTGCAGCATGGCGGCAATATCACAACCTTGTATGCACACATGTCGAAATTTGACAGCAAGGCATCATTGGGAGCGCGCGTCCGCCAGGGGCAGACCATAGGATATGTCGGCGCAACCGGACTGGCGACTGCGAATCATCTGCATTACGAATATCGCATTAATGGTGTACACCGTAATCCCCGCACTGTCGATCTGCCGCAAGCCAGCCCGATTGCAGACAAGTATCGACCACAGTTCCTGTCGGCCTCGGCAGTCATTCTCGAGGAACTCGAGCAATTCAAAAGCACCCAGCTTGCCTCCGTCGCGCTTGCGGCTCCGTAAGCTCACTGCTGTAGCAAATGAGTGATCTGTATATCGGCCTGATGTCAGGCACAAGCATGGACGGCATAGACGCCGCTCTGGTCGATATAGGTGCAAACTCGATCAGGATTCTGCATACGCGGGACCATCCCTATTCGTCCGCGTTGCGAGATGACCTGCTGGCGGCCGTCGCCGTCCCATTGGACGAAGACATACCGCAGCTGGCCGACCTGCAGCGTCGCACAGGCGAATGCTTTCGGGACGCCGCCCTGGCACTGCTGCGAGATGCTGGCGTCAACGCAAGCGCTGTGACCGCAATAGGCAGCCATGGCCAGACCGTTCGGCACCAGCCTAATGCTGTGCACCCGTTCACGCTGCAGATTGGCGACCCGGAAATCATCGCAGCCGGTACCGGCATTACTACGGTCGCGGATTTTCGCAGTGCGGATATCGCTGCCGGCGGCCAGGGAGCACCTCTCGCACCGTTCTTCCATGAATGGCTTTTTGCTGTGCCCGACACCAGTCGAGTGATTCTGAATATCGGTGGAATCGCAAACCTCACGCTGCTGTCCCCAGGACAGGCGACAGTAGGCTTTGACACGGGCCCGGGCAACACGCTGATGGATGCCTGGACTCGCAAGCATTGCGCCTCGCCATATGACCGAAACGGCGCCTGGGCAAGTACCGGCACTGTGAACCCGGAATTATTGCAGCGTTTCCTCGCGGACGATTATTTTTCTGCTCTGCCGCCGAAAAGCACGGGGTTTGAGCACTTCAATTTTCGCTGGATCACTGCGGCCAATATCAATGCGATCGAGGCGGCTGATGTCCAGGCGACACTTTGCGCCCTGACGGCCCAATCGATTGCAAACGCGGTACATAGCTTTGCCCCGCGAACTGCCGAGCTGTTGGTTTGCGGCGGCGGAATTCATAATGCGGAATTGATACGCCGAATTAGCGCTTTGCTACCAACAAATACGATCGCCTCGACTATGACCGCCGGGCTGCATCCGGACTGGGTAGAGGCGGTCGCTTTCGCCTGGCTGGCAAAACGCCGCCTGCAAAACCTGCCCGGAAACCTGCCCAGCGTTACCGGTGCCCGCCACGCAGCCATGCTGGGAACCATTCATCAACCTCGATAATTTGCGAACTTTGCAAGGTTTTGGCGAGGTGCGCATTGTTATACTGACTCTCCCGATCCAGCGAGATCTCCATGGACGCGCCAGCGCAGCCGCCGACAGATTTATACATCAATCGCGAACTCAGCCAGCTCGAGTTCAATAAGCGCGTTTTTGCCCAGGCTTTGGATCCGACCGTGCCACTACTTGAGCGGCTGAGATTCCTTTGTATTACATGCACTAACCTGGATGAGTTTTTCGAAATTCGCGTCGCGGTCCTGAAGCAGCAAATTGAGATTGGTGCGCCAACCCAGGGCCCGGACAAACTGACAGCACAACAGGTATTCGATGCATTGCGTCATCAGACCCTCTCGCTTGTTCAGCAACAGTATCAGTTTCTGAATAATGTCCTGTTGCCGGAGCTGGCAGCAGCGGGCGTTCGTTTCATCGAGAGTCCGGCATGGTCGGAAGAACAACGCCTGTGGCTGCATGATTATTTTCTGCAACAGGTAGTGCCAGTCCTCACGCCATTGACTTTCGATCCGTCGCGACCCTTTCCAAGGGTACTTAATAAGAGCCTGAACTTTATCGTGCGGCTCGAAGGCAAGGATGCGTTCGGCCGTCGTCGCCATCGCGGCGTGGTGCAGGCGCCGCGGTCATTGCCGAGGGTTATTCGCCTGCCGGACCACCTCAGCAACCCTGATTGTCATGACTATGTTTTCCTGTCGTCCATTATTCGCGAGCACATTGACGAGCTGTTTCCTGGGCTGGAGGTTGGCGGCTGTTACCAGTTTCGAATTACACGCAACAGCAATCTTTATGTCGACGATGAAGAGGTCAGTGACCTCGTGCATGTACTCGAGGGTCAACTCGAGGCGAGCAGATATGGTGCCGCGGTCCGAATCGAAGTCGGGCACGAGTGCCCCGCGGACCTGCAGCAATTCCTGCTGGACCATTTTCAATTACAAGCACACGACATGTATCTCGTGCGGGGCCCGGTGAACCTGAATCGCCTCGCGACTGTCTGTGATATCGAAGACCGACCGGAACTTAAATACCCTGTATTCACGCCGGGCCACCCCAAGGAATTGCTCGGCGACGAGAATATTTTCTCTATCCTGGCGAAGAAAAATGTGCTCTTACACCACCCGTACCAGTCCTTCGCACCTACTATCGATTTCATATACTCGGCAGCAACAGACGCCAACGTACTTGCCATCAAAATGACGTTGTACCGGACCGGGCCGGAGTCGCCGATTGTCGATCACCTCGTGCGTGCAGCTCGATCCGGCAAGGAAGTGACGGTAATTATCGAGCTCATGGCTCGATTCGATGAAGCAGCCAATATTTCACTGGCAAACCGCCTGCAAGAGGCTGGCGCGCATGTAGTGTATGGCCTGGTTGGTTACAAGACGCACGCCAAGATGACGCTGGTGGTACGTCGGGAGAAAGACCAGTTGCGGCGTTATGTCCATCTTGGTACCGGCAACTATCATCACGCCACTACGCGCGTTTATACAGACTATGGCTACATGAGCAGCAGCCGCCGTTTAGGCGAGGACGTGCACCGCGTATTTATGCAGCTGACAAGTTTGACTGCCGCCGGCGATCTGAGCCGCATGTTGACCGCGCCGTTCACTTTGTACGAAGCGCTGACCGCAAAGATACGACGTGAAACCGAAATTGCAAAAGCCGGTGGTCAGGGCCGCATCATCGTCAAGATCAATTCACTCAGCGAAGCCGGCATTATCAACACGCTGTATGAGGCCTCAGCGGCCGGCGTGCAAATCGATTTGATTGTGCGCGGCATTTGTACGCTGCGACCGGGTGTACCCGGGTTGTCGGAGAATATTCGAGTGCGATCCATCGTCGGCCGTTTCCTTGAGCACTCGCGGGTCTATTTTTTTGGTAACAATGGCGATGGAGAATTCTACTGTTCCAGCGCTGACTGGATGGAGCGTAATCTCCTCAAGCGCAATGAATCCTGCTTCGAAATTCGCCAGAAGGCCATGAAAGATCAAATCATGCATGACCTGGAACTGTTTCTTGCCGACAATTGCCAGGCCTGGACCTTACACGGTGACGGCAGCTATGAGCGCCTGCAGCCCGGCGAGAAAACACCCATCTCGGCGCAGGAGGTATTTCTGAAGCTACTCGCTTCCCCTAACTAAAGGTCAGAACAAAGCCGATCGCTTGCAGGTATCCCTGTTCACGTTCCAGATCCGCAACGGTTAATGGGTTCAAGGCAAGCCAGTCGGGATCGAAGCGCAAAGCGACGTTGCGATTCTGTACCGAGATTTTCACCGGCGGAATTGCGGTTTCAGTTCGGCTACGATTCAACAATACCGCAAGTCGCAACAACAATGACAGCCGCAGCGCTGACTCACGCCAGTCACGCGGCAGCGATTGCAACAGTCGTGCGTCCGGCTGGTGGCGCTGATTTTGAATCATGTAGGCCAGAAAGCGCTGCTCTGCTCGTGGAAAGCCCGGCATGTCGGCATGCTCTGCTATATATGCGCCATGTCTCTGGTAGCCATCGTGCGAAATGTCGAGTCCAATCTCGTGTAGTTCCGCTGACCATTTCAGGATATTCGGTGTCAGCGGTGACTTGAGTTGCCAGTGACCTGCGCACTGCGCATGTAACAGGATGGCGGTAGTGACCACCCGCTTTGCCTGCCCTGCATCGACCTGGAAGCGCGACATCATCGCTCGCACGGAGCGCTCGCGTGCGTCTTCATGATGCAATCGACCCGCCAGGTCGTACAGCAGACCTTCGCGAAGGGCGCCATCGGAAACGGCCAGCTTTTCCACCCGCAACACTGTGATCAACTCGACCAGGATCGCAAGCCCACCAGGCCAGACCTGTGCGCGTCTGTCGGCCAAACCGATCAGCTTCAAGTTTTCAATCGAATCGAAACCAAGGACCCTCTCGATAAGCTGTTCCAGCACATCGCGTGTCAACGTATGCGAGTCGATTAATCCAAGCGCCGTCGCAACGTTTTCGGTAGCGAGGATGGTTCCTGAGGTGCCAATCGATTCGAATGGGCTGGCATCGCGGAAAAAAGATTTAACCGGCCGAAGCTCAAGCCTTGCGGCGCGTCGAGCCGCTTCGAAAGCAGCCTTCGTTATCCGTCCATCGGGGAAAAATTGCTCAGTCATGGACACGCAACCGAGGTGCAGGCTTTCCAATTTCTGCGGTTCCGCTGCCATGCCGAGAATGACTTCGGTGCTGCCACCACCAATGTCCATTACCAAACGCAAACCTTTGTTCGGTGGCAGACTATGCACAACGCCTTTGTAGATGAGACGAGCTTCTTCGTGACCGGGAATAATCTCTATGGGATGGCCGAGCGCTGCTTCGGCCTCGGCCAAAAATCCGGAATCTTCCTGGGCGCGCCGCAGAGTGCTGGTGCCCGCGGCTCGTACGTTCGCTGCATGCACTTCACGCAATCGCTGCCCGAATCGAGCCAGGCAATCGACAGCGCGCACCCGCGCGGCCGCCGAAATCTCGCCGTTTTTCGAAAGCCCTTCGGCGAGTCTTACAGTTTCGCGCAATCGGTCGAGCACGACCATCTGGCCGTGACGCAGCTCACCGACAATCATATGAAAACTGTTAGAACCGAGATCGACGGCCGCCAGGACCTCGGCGGAAGTCTCAGACCGTGAAGGAGGAACCACAACCACAAGTTGTTGCAGCATTCGGGTTGCGAATAATAAATTGCGCTCCCTGCAAATCTTCCTTGTAATCAATCTCCGCGCCCATCAGGTACTGCACACTCATCGGGTCTATCAGCAGCGTGACCCCCTGATTCTCAACCCGGCTGTCACCGTCCTCGATTTTCTCATCGAACGTAAAGCCATATTGGAAGCCCGAACAGCCTCCGCCGGAGACGAATACCCGGAGTTTGAGCTGCGGATTGTCTTCCTCGGCAATTAACTGGCTGACCTTGTTCGCCGCCGCATCGGTAAAAACGATCTGTGGCGGCGGCGCGGTGCTTCCGATGACAGGTGCCTGCAGGTTCATGACTTTTCGACTCTGAATAATTGCAATGTTTTACGATTTCGCAGCTAACGCGGCGGATTCATCAATCCGGCTTGTTTGCGTCAACAGCGGTACCTTGCCTTCTGGCTGGTGCACGAGTTTGCCATTAATCTCGGCACCAATCGCCATTTCGATGAGATTATAATACACGTTTCCTATGACCCGCGCGGTTGCTCCAAGCTCGACGCGCTGCGTCGCAAACACATCGCCACGAACGATGCCATGCAATACAACATAAGGCACCGTTACACCGCCCTCCACATTGCCATCTTCGCTCACACTTAAAGCGGAATCGCCGTCCGAGTCGGCGCTTACATTACCCTTAACAGTTCCATCAATGTGGCAACCACCCGTGAAATTCAAGTCACCGTTAATCTTCGTGTTCGCACCAACCAGTGTGTCGACGACGGTATGCCGGCGTTGTTTGCGATTAAACATCTGTTACTCCTGCAGGCCCGAATCGGGCCCTTGCTAAATTGCTATGCCCGGCTGCCCGACCAGGAAAAACTTTCTTCAATACTATCGATAGAACGAGTTTTTGAATTGACCGCGATCCTGACTCTTTGCGGCACAAAACCATCGGGCAAAATGATCTCGCGATCAAAATTCTGAAAATACCGAAACGAAAACTCCCAGTCCGAATCATCTTGTCCGGCTGACAGGTCCTCGAATGTATACGATGCCTCATTGCCGTCCTGCGTTCCTTCCACAATCAGGGCAACGTCACCGGAGACCTTGCGATCATGCTGCAGTACCTGCACAAGCACTAGCCGCACATTGTATGCGCGCTCATTGCTTGCGCGTGTCAGTCTCAGGCTTTGTACACGCAACCCGGCGGTGCCGTCAGATGGAGAAACAATACCGCGATAGAATGCAATTGCATCTGCCTGTTCCTGGATTTGCGCCTGCAGGGTTACCAGGTTTGCTTCAACTTCCTTGTACGCCTCACTGTCCACAGCCCGGTCAGTTTCCAGCTTTGCAACAAGCTGTTTCAGCGTCGCGATTTCCTCATTCAGCGTGTCGATATGATCGTCATACGCCTGCCGCTCGCGGCTCACTGCAACGATATCGTAATTGGCCCTGATACGGCCATATTCAAAGGACAGGTAGACACATCCCGCTACCAGGATCAGGATAATAAAACGTGTCGCAAAAACGCGGATGCGGCTGTGCAATTGAAACGGCGAGTGTCTGGCCACTGAAAGCTTCTGTCACGGTAAAGACGTTATGTTACGCGGTGACCCGGCCGGTGAGAAGTGCGCCGGGCTACGATCATCGCCCACATGCGTGACGTGAGTCACAGGTTTAGGCATGATATCCCCGTGACTGCACATTATCTCTGGTTCAAGGGCCTGCATATCGTCTTCGTGGTGACCTGGTTTGCCGGTCTGTTTTATTTGCCGCGCTTGTTCATTTATCACACGATGGCAAGCGACGCGATCAGCAGAGAGCGTTTCGAGCTTATGGAAACACGCCTGTTCGTGATCATGACGATTGGCGCCGTCCTGGCCAGCGCGTTCGGAATCTGGATGCTGTTTCGCAACCCAGGACTATTGCAACTGGACTGGGTACAGCTCAAGCTGGTCTTACTGGCCAGTCTGCTGGTATTTCACTGGCGATGTTTCAGCTGGATGCGTCGTTTGCGCATTAGCGCACCTTCAACCGACACCCGCTGGCTGCGCTGGTTCAATGAGATTCCGAGCGTGCTGCTGATAGCGATCGTATTGCTGGCGGTACTCAAGCCTTCTTAGCGAGCGCAATATCTCTCTCGAATACCGCATGCCAGCGCTTCGGCCACCAGCGCGGACGCGGCGGGACCACGTGCGGGTAAGCCGTTGTGCCGAGTTCATGCAGGGCCTGCGCATAAACGCGGCGCTTGAAGTAAATGACCTCGTTGACGGGTCTCCAATAGTCCACCCAGCGCACACGATCGAATTCGGCCTGCTCGCCAAGATCAAAACGCAACTTGTCTTCCGAACAGTTTAGCCGCAGCATGAACCAACGCTGCTTTTGACCGATGCAGACCGGCGTGGTGTTGCGGCGTACGTACTTGTCCGGCAAACGATAGCGAATCCAGTCTCGTGTAACCCCCAGTACGCAGACATCATCTTTCTCGAGGCCTATTTCCTCGCGCAATTCGCGGTACATTGCGGCTTGCGGGTCTTCACCGCGCAGCACGCCACCCTGCGGAAACTGCCAGCCTTTATTGCTGACCCGACCGGCAAGCATCAATTTGCCGGCCTCATCCGCAAGAATGATGCCGACGTTGGCGCGATAACCCTCTTCGTCAATCCAGTCGTTGCTCATGGCAAGCAATGTACAAACCCAAACTGATAATTACTTTACACCAATCACCCGTATTGATTAGCCTCAACTCTGCCCCGCGCTTGCTGCGGCCACTGCAATGGGAGAATAACATTGATCACAAGGCGCCCCGCAGCCTTGCTGGCCAGTCTGGGGATCATTGCCATCGGGGTTTTCTTTGTTGCTCTGGTGTCTGGCAGCGCCGATATCGGTGTCAGCGAGATGCTTGAAACCTTGCGCGGCCATCACAGCAACCCGGTATTTGCCACTGTCATCGATCTCCGACTATCGCGTGCACTGACTGCATTTGCGATTGGTGGATTGCTCGCCGTGGCAGGCGTGCTGATGCAGGTATTACTTCGTAATCCGCTGGCAGAACCCTATATCCTCGGCACGTCCGGCGGCGCGGCGGTCGCCGCCTTGCTGGCAATGATTCTCGGTTTCGGCCGCCTGGTGGTCGATTTTGCCGCCTTTGGCGGCGCCATGGCTGCTACCCTGCTGGTGTTTTCGATTGCTCACGGTACCGGCAGTTGGGCACCGGCGAAGCTGTTGTTGACCGGCGTGGTGCTCGCAGCTGGCTTCAGTGCCGCAACCACCCTGCTGCTGGCGCTTAGTCCGGACAGCAATTTGCGCGGCATGCTGTTCTGGCTCATGGGTGACCTTAGCTACGCACTGCAACCCGGACGCAGCCTGATTTTGCTCGTGGTGCTGACTGCCAGCAGCATGCTGCTGGCACGCCAGCTCAACGTGCTGTCGCGTGGCGAGTTGCAGGCTGCCATTCTGGGCCTGCCAGTAATACAGTTTCGTTACCTGGTGTTTGCCGCCGCGTCACTCGCGACGGCTTTGTCAGTTACCACGGTCGGAGTAATCGGCTTCATAGGTCTGGTTGTGCCGCACCTAATCCGGCTCGCAGCGGGCAGCGATCATCGCATCGTCGTGCCAGCATCGGCGCTCGCCGGTGGCTGCCTGCTGCTGGTTGCGGATACCCTCTCCCGCACCGTGCTGGCACCAAGGCAGTTGCCGGTAGGTGCTTTGACGGCGGCGATCGGTGTACCGTTGTTCCTTATCCTGATGAGTCGAACTCGCGCTACCCGCTGACTCGCGTGATGTCTGCCTAATAGTAACGTGCACGCTCCGCGAGCAAGCGCGCCTCTTCCTCGCCACTCGCGACCGCGTTGATATTGTGCCGACCCTGCAATGCACCGGTCGCAGCAAACGATGACAGCCGCTCGGCATGCCGGCGCTGCACGTCTTCATCGAGCAGCCACTCCACCAGGACTGCAGCGCCCTCGGGATTACGTGCGTGCCGAGTAATACCCAGACCTTCGATATCCGAGTAGAAATCGATCGGTGTATGAACCTTCAGCTTCGAATCCGGCATGGTCTCTGCCACGTCGCTCGACACAATCGCGACCAGACACTGGCCGGAAACCAGTGCGTGTAACAGCTCCTCCTCGCTCGCAAACGGAGGCAAAGCAAGATTGGCCACCCAACTGCGGACGACGAGTTCCGTTTCCCGCGCTCCCAGTTTTTGCAGCATCATCGCCAGCACTGCACGATTGATTGAAAGCCCGGACGTCGTCAGGCAAAGCTTGCGCCGAAACTTCGGTTCGGCAAGTATTTCATAGGTCACCAAGTCACTCGCGGAAAACTGTTCGCCCGAATAGACAATGACAGCATTGCGGTAACTGAGTGCGACCCAGAAGTCGTCCGGGTCTCGTAACCAGGACAACACATCGGCGATTACGGGCGAATAATTTGGCCGCAATTGGCCTTCTTCGGCGGCGCGCCACACACCGCTGACCGAAGGCGTCAGCAGCACATCGGCAGGCGGCACTACACGATCCTGCAAGACATCATCGACGATGCCCGCCGCGGTGCCGTTACGCACGACCACCGGCCAGCCGGTGTCGCGCGTAAATTCCTTAAACAGTTCCGGCAGGTAGGCCTTGTCGCGATAGGCGGCGTAAACAACCACCGGCAGTTCCGGCAACTCCCCGACAGCTGGTGGCTCCGGCGCGCAAGCGGCGAGTAACACCACAGCCAGCAAGTAGCGCAGCTTCATGCGACATCGCCAACTGCGACCTGGTCGCGACCGGCCGATTTGGCGCGATACATGGCGACGTCGGCTCGCGCCAGCAATGCATCGCCCGCAGTCTTGAGGTCATCGTCGCCGGGATCGGGGCAGACAGCGGCAATACCGACCGAGACAGTTACGGTAACAGAATCACCATCCGGCAATGTAAACGGCCCGGACGCGATCGCGGCGCGAATGCGCTCAGCAAGTCGCTCGGCAGCGCCGGTATTTGTATCCGGCAACAGCACTACAAACTCTTCGCCGCCGTAGCGTGCCGCAACATCGCTAGCCCGCACCTCGGCATCGATGCGACTGGCGAGCTCGCGCAAGACGGCGTCACCGGCGACATGCCCCCAGCGATCATTAATACGCTTGAAGTGATCAACATCGAGCATCAGGCAAACAACGTGACTGCGGTCGCGGCGCGCACGAGCCAGCTCTTCGAGTAATCGAATTTGCAGATAACGGCGGTTATGCCAGCCCGTCAGCACGTCTGTAAACCCGCTGCGTAGCAGTCTCGCCCTGTTGACGGCGTTTTCGATGCAGAATGACGCGATTACACCGAGGTGCTGCAGAAAATCCGCCGCCAGCTCGCGCGTAAACCGTGCGGCCTCATCACTACCCAGATTAATGCTGCCGATCAGCCTGTCGCGATGCAACAGCGGAATGATGGCGACACTGGCAAGTTTCCCGCATCGCGGAAAAATCAACTGGTGATCGCACGCGGAGTAAGCGCCAAGCCAGGGCTGACTCAAGGCGGCATAATGTGGCGTCAACCCTGCGATCGAATCCACCATCAGCAGGCGATCGAATTTTTCAAGCGGCACACCGGATGCGAGCATCAGGTGCCTGATGTCATGATCCGGGTCACACAACACCACGCTGACGTAGGGCAGGCCGTAACTCGATTTAAGACCGTCGAGCAATTCACTCAGCAGGCCTTCGAGTCCGTCCGACCGCAACAGGCGAAGCTCGCGCTGCTGCGAACGGCGCATTTTGTCCTCGTTAGCCTCAATTCGGGCTACCAGCTCTGCCGCCGTTTCCATGCCCAGGTCTCGTTAGCCGCGCATCGCGATATATTCCCGCCCCTTGCGCATCAGATCAACGAAGGCGTCCTCATTGCCACTGGCAACCACATCGCGAATTCTGCTGGCCGCTTCACACAGGGCATCGAGCGGCGCCGAACCGAACTTGTTTAGATATTGAATCTCAAAATACAAATGCGGGTTGTCCTGCGCTACGGCGGCAGCCACCAGCAACTGTGCGTCAAATGTTGTCGACGACATATGTGCGAGTTTTGGTGCCGCTTCACCGCTTTCCGCCAATGCGGTAAAGAACGCGATGTTCAGAGCATGTGACAGACCCAGTACATAGGCGATCAGTCGATCATGATCGTCAAGACTCATATCGATTTGTTCCACCATTGTGGCGGCGAATAAGTCCCTGGCGGCGGCGGTAGCCTCGGCGCAGCCGGCATCAACGAAGATCAGGTGCCGGCCGGATAACAGGCGCGTCCCGGGGCCAAACATCGGATGCAGCGAGGCAACCCGGCAGCCGGCAGCGCGTAAATCGGCCAGGCCCTCCAGCAACGGCGATTTCAATGATCCGATATCGAACACCAGCCCGGCTGGCTGTAGCACTGCGAGTTGCGCGAGAATCTGACCGGAAACGGCGAGCGGGGTCGCGACGACGATTACATCGTAATCAACGCCGGCATCAGCCCAGTCATTGAAGACTCCGGGCGCGTCCTGCATGCATCGGTCCGCAATCGTGGTTGCAAATCCCTGCGATGCAAAGAAATCGACGAACCATCTGCCCATATTGCCGGCACCGCCGATCACCAGCACTGTCCGCCCATCGCCTTTGCCTTCAGATATGACGCGATCCCGCTCCTGGCTTGCGAGCGACGAGCGAATAAGTTGTCGCAGAATATTTTCGGCGAGGTCGGGATCAATGCCTAGCTGCTCGGCTTGCGCGCGGCCCATATTAAGAACTTCTTTCTCGCGCGCATAGTCGCGCGTACCGGCACCGCTGGATTGTTTGCTGCGGCCGATATCGCCGACCAGCCGCTGGCGCTCGGCGACGAGTTCGACCAGCCGCCGATCGACAGCCGAAAGTTCGCTACGTAGTTCATCCAGATTCATTGCTTTCGTCTATGGCGCCCGCAGGCAGTACAGCAACCGTTTTACAGGACTCCGCCAAGCCGGGGCAAGCGGTGTTGCGTTGTCCGCGGACCGCCAATCATGCGAACATCAGCATCATTCCGATGGAGCGCATTAACTATGAAAACACGTGCCGCTGTGGCCTGGGAGGCCGGCAAGCCTCTCGAGATTGAGAACATTGACCTTGACGGCCCAAAGGCCGGCGAGGTGCTGCTACGTAATGTCGCCACGGGCGTCTGTCATACCGACGCTTTTACCCTGTCGGGCGAAGATCCGGAGGGAATATTTCCGGCCATATTGGGACATGAAGGCGGTGCAATCGTCGAGGAGATTGGGTCCGGCGTAACTTCGGTGCAGGTTGGCGACCATGTCATTCCGCTGTACACCCCGGAATGTCGCGAATGTAGTTTCTGCACCTCGGGAAAAACCAATTTGTGCCAGGCGATTCGCGCGACCCAGGGTAAGGGCCTGATGCCAGACGGCACGTCGCGATTTGCCTTGCACGGCAAGACCATATTTCACTACATGGGTACATCCACTTTCAGCGAGTACACCGTGTTGCCGGAAATCGCGGTGGCAAAAATCAGTCCGCAAGCGCCACTGGAAAAGGTCTGCCTGCTGGGCTGTGGCATTACCACAGGCATTGGCGCCGTACTGAATACGGCAAAGGTCAAACCTGGCGATACAGTCGCAGTCTTCGGACTGGGTGGCGTCGGCCTGAGCGCAATCCAGGGCGCGCAGATGGCAAAAGCAAGTCGCATCATTGCGATTGACATCAATCCCGGCAAGTTCGACCTTGCACGTCAGTTCGGTGCGACGGACACCGTCAATCCAGGTGATTACAGCGACCCTATCCAGCAGGTGATCATCGATATGACCAACGGCGGTGTGGATTTTTCATTTGAATGCGTTGGCAATGTGAAGTTGATGCGCGCAGCACTTGAGTGCTGCCACAAGGGCTGGGGCGAGTCGATCATTGTCGGTGTCGCCGGCGCCGGCCAGGAAATCTGCACGCGTCCATTCCAACTGGTAACCGGGCGCGTCTGGCGCGGTACCGCGTTTGGTGGCTGCCGCGGCCGCACGCAATTACCCGGTATGGTCGAGCAATACATGAACAAGGAAATCAAAATTGACGAGTGCATCAGCTTTACGATGCCGCTCGAGGAAATCAACAAGGCTTTTGACCTGATGCACGAAGGCAAAAGTATCCGCTCGGTCATTCATTTCTGATCGTGAACAGTTTCTACCTCGCCGACCGGCTTCCGGAGCAGTTGCCCGATGACCCCATGCATTGGGCGCTGGCGTGGCTGACGCACGCGGAGGAGCAAGCGGTCCGTCGTAACGCGAACGCGATGGCAATTGTCACCTGCGGCAAGAACGCAAAACCTGCCGCACGCATGGTGCTGTGCAAACATTTCCTGGCGAATCCGGGATATCTTGTGTTCTACACAAACTACAAGTCCGACAAGGCCCGACAAATTCAGGAAAATCCCAATGTCGCGGTATTGTTTCATTGGGACCAGATTGGCCGACAGGTACGAATAGAAGGTCAGGCGGTGCGTTCTCCGGAGGCTGAAAGTGACGCTTATTTTGCTACCCGCGACTGGGGCAGCCAGATCGGCGCATGGGGCAGCGACCAGAGCACGCCGCTCGAGTCGCGCAAGGCGCTGCTGGCACAGGTCAGCAAACGCGCATTGAAACTCGGCGTGAATGTCGCCAAAAACCTTGGCTCGATCATTGGTTCCGACCACCCGGCGATACCACGGCCACCGCATTGGGGTGGTTTCCGCGTCTGGGCCAGCCAGGTCGAACTCTGGATTGAAGGCAAGGATCGTATCCACGACCGCGCACGCTGGCAGCGAACCTTGCAGCGACAAGGCGACCATGGCTTCGTCGTTGGAGAATGGTCCGGTACTCGCCTGCAACCTTGAACCGCAAGACTGAATTCATATTGGTGATTGTGCTTGCTGCAATGCATGCGGCATCGGCGCAGGCCCAGGTCACTCTGACCGAGGGAAGCAACTTTGCAGCCGATGCTGCAGCTGATGGCAGGCTCGCGATCGACCTGCTTGGTACGCTGTGGATATTGCCTGCCGATGGCGGCGCCGCGGTCCCGATTGCCGCGAACACATTGCCCGCGCGCCGGCCGCAGTGGTCGCCCGGCGACGATGCGCTCGTGTACCAGGCCCGTGTAAATGGTCGGGACCAGATCTGGCACTACGATTTTTCCGAAAACACGGCTAAAAATATCGGCGGCACAGATTATTCCGATCAACAGCCGAGCTGGCATCCGGACGGCGAGCGCATCGTGTTCTCTTCAAACCGCCGCGACAGCGGCTTCGACCTGTGGGAACTCGACCTGCCCACCGGCCTCAGCTGGCGAATCAGTCATCAAGACGGCGACGAAACCGAACCGGCATGGTCCGCAGATGGTCGCAATCTTGTTTACGTTCATCGCCAGGCGGATAGCTGGTCGCTGATTCTGCGCCGGCAGGGCGAAACCGAGCGCGTTTTGCTCTCCGCGCCCGACCGCTTGTCTGCGCCATCCTGGCGCCCGGACGGCAGCATAATCACGTTCCTGCGCCACGACGCCGACAAACGATCCATTGACATGGTGATCCTGTCTGATCCGCTGTTGATACGTTCGCTGGTAACCGGGGAAGATTTTTTCCTGGCGCCGGTCAGCTGGCTGGATCGCGAACATCTTGTGTACACGGCGAACGGCCTGATCCGTAAACGCAATTTCAATTCCTGGACGTCGTCGATCATTGCTTTTCACGCCACAGTCGGCAGTGCCGTTACAAGCCCCGCCGCAGCGCGACCAATACGCCAGCTGGTACCGATTGAAGCGCCAGCAGAGCGAATCGTGATCCGCACCGGGCGTATGTTCGACGGTATCGGTGGCGGCTACCAGAACAACATCGACATCGTTATCGAGGGCGGCAAGATTGTCGCGCTGGAACCCGTACGCGACCGCAGTGGTGAAATTGTCGTTGACCTTGGCGATGTTACGGCCTTGCCGGGCTTTATCGACAGCCTGGCCGGTTTGCCCGCGGCAACCACGCCCGCAATGGGTGCAATGTTGCTTTCACATGGTGTGACAACAATCGTTACCGAACATCCGGCGACGGCAGAACTCGATCGCAGCTGGTCCGGCAAGCGGACACCCGGCCCCAGGGTGCTGGCTGC
>Ga0224500_10000814_pt1 | contig 19901 bp, 17 predicted proteins | sample SF_Oct11_sed_USG_FD_168126 | JGI IMG/M metagenome (GOLD analysis project Ga0224500, IMG submission 168126) | Sediment microbial communities from San Francisco Bay, California, United States - SF_Oct11_sed_USGS_4_1 | ecosystem: Environmental > Aquatic > Marine > Sediment | place: USA: California... | reverse complement strand
CGCATGTGGCGCGAGACAGAACGACAGCAGCGGCTCGTCGCGCATTGTGTCCCGCAGTGCCATGCCCTTGCTCAGATAGTCGCGTGCGTCGTTGGCATAGGCCGACCGGAATTCGATGGCGATGATGCCCAGCGCTGCGCGCATGCCCGCATGCAACGCGGCGCGGGCTGTCGCTTCCGGGAAAAAATACATGTCGTTGAAGCAGGTAATGCCGCCGCGCAGCATTTCGGCGCAGGCAAGCATGCTGCCGTCGTAAACGAATTCATCGCTGACGACGCGGCCTTCCGCCGGCCAGATATGGTTGTGCAGCCAGTCCATCAGCGCCAGGTCGTCGGCCATGCCGCGCATCAGCGTCATGGCGGCATGTGTATGCAGATTGATCAGCCCGGGGATCAGTGCATGCTCGGGAAGCAGCACGCGCGGCGCATCGGGAAAGCGTGCGGTCGCGTCGGCAACGGGGAGCAGGGCGGCGATATGCTCATCCTCGATGACCACGGCATGTGCCTCAAGGGCAGCTGCGGCCGGTTCAACCGGTATAACCCAGCGTGGCTCGATGACGGTGATGGATGACATGCAGTATGGTGATTAAACGAAATTCCAAAGGGGGGATTGTAGTGCAAAAAAAAAGCCCTGCCGAAGCAGGGCTTTGTGGTGCTGTTAAAGCTTATTTCTTTTTGGAAGCCGGCTTTTTCGCTGCGGCTTTCGGCTTGGCCAGGCTCTGGGCGCGGCCAACCACTTCCACGGTGACACGGCGGTTCGGCGCCAGACACTCGATGAGCTGCTTGCGCTTCATCTTGTTGTCGCAGAACTTGGTGACCGGAATCGGCTGCTTCGGACCCTTGCCTTCCCAGAAGATCAGTTTCTGGTCGACACCTTTGGATACGATGTAGTCCTTCACCGTGATTGCGCGACGCTCCGACAGCTTCATGTTGTAGTTCATGCTGCCGATGCGATCGGTATGGCCGGTGACGATTACGGCGCCGATGGCGACGGGACCGCGGGCTTTGGTTGCTTTGCCCAGGCCGGCCAGGAACTTGTCCAGGTCCTTTTTGTTGTCTGCGGTCATTTCGGCTTTATTGAATTCCATGCCTTGCAGCTCAACTTTCTGTTCGACATTGAGCATTGAGGGCTTCTTGGGCTTCGGCTTGGCCTTTTGCGGCGCGGGCTTGGCTTTCTGCGGTGCGGCTTTCTGAGCCTTGGGAGCCGGCTTCTTCACCAGATCCGGGTCGCACTCGGCGACGGCCAGTGCCGGGGTCCATTGACTGCTGCGTACGCAAACGTTGGCGCCGAGCGACTTGACTACGCCGCCAGCGGTATCCGTCAAGTACCCGTCCTTGGCCTGCGCAGAAGCGAGCGCAGGTGCAAACGCGGCTGCTGCAATGGCGCTTGCAATGGTAATCCTAAGAGCTGAACGCATGTTTTTAATCCTCCTGTTTTGCGAAAAGAGATATAGGGACGTGCCGGATCACTGGTACAACAAGAATTTGGTTCTCCCTGAAGCTTACTAGATATCACATCTCGATACCTGAGTAACCCTTGAAGTCAATAATAGCATGTTTCTAAAAAAAAAAGCATAGAGACTGTTGCTCAAATACATCAGTCCGGCAGGGCCGAATTTCACTTTGTGGAACGAGGGGCGCACGCATCCCGCCCGTCAGTCGGGCGTTTGCGTTGCGCTGCGACATGTTCCGACGGGTCGCTGCAGACGATCCATGCAGGCCTGGCGAGAACACTGCTGCGGAGGCCCTGCCGCTGCGTCATCTGCGCAGCGATCAAAGTTGCGCTGGTCCGGTGCCAGGACACAGATCAAGTGCGTGCTGTTTCCGGCACAGCCCGGCGGGTCCAATGGTGCTGCACGGAAGGCATGGAGCAAGGTGTGACTCGCATTGCAGCATGCTAGAATTCCACGCTTTGTAATCACCGCCTGCGGCTGCGCAACTTGCGTAGCTGACAAGACAACAAGCCTCTGGAATCCATGGATCAATTCGCCAAAGAAACACTGCCTATCAGCCTTGAGGAGGAGATGCGCCGTTCCTACCTCGATTATGCAATGAGCGTAATTGTAGGGCGCGCACTGCCGGACGTGCGCGACGGACTCAAGCCGGTCCATCGCCGCATTCTGTTTGCGATGCACGAATCCAATACGGTCTGGAACCGGTCCTATGTGAAATGCGCGCGCGTAGTCGGTGACGTGCTCGGCAAGTACCATCCACACGGTGACAGCGCGACTTACGAAGCGCTGGTGCGCATGGCGCAGGATTTCTCGATGCGCTACACGCTGGTCGACGGGCAGGGCAACTTCGGCTCGGTTGACGGCGATTCCGCGGCGGCTTACCGCTATACCGAATGTCGTCTGGCGAAGATTACGTCGGACATGCTCGCCGACATCGACATGGAAACCGTCGATTTCGTTGCCAATTATGACGGCAAGGAGCAGGAACCGGTCACGCTGCCGACCAAAGTGCCGAATCTGCTGGTCAACGGCTCGTCCGGCATTGCCGTGGGCATGGCCACCAACATTCCGCCCCACAATCTGTCGGAAGTCGTCGACGGGTGCCAGGCGCTGCTGAAAGACCCGGATATCTCTATCGATGACCTGATCGGCATCATTCCGGCGCCCGATTTTCCGACGCGCGGCATCATCTATGGCGTCCAGGGCGTGCGCGATGGTTACCGCACCGGCCGGGGCCGCGTGATCATGCGGGCGCGCACCCATTTTGAGGAGGCCGACAAGGGCGGGCGCGTTTCGATCGTCATCGACGAACTGCCATACCAGGTCAACAAGGCCAATCTGCTGATGAAAATCGGCGAACTGGTGCGCGAGAAAAAGCTGGAGGGCATCTCGGATATCCGTGACGAGTCCGACAAGTCCGGCATGCGCGCGGTGATCGAACTCAAGCGCGGCGAGGTTCCTGAAATTGTCCTGAACAATCTGTGGAAAGACACGCAGATGCAGGAGAGTTTCGGCATGAACATGGTTGCACTGGTCGACGGGCAGCCGCGCATCCTGAATCTGAAGCAATTCCTCGAGGCTTTCCTGCGTCATCGCCGCGAGGTGGTTACCCGTCGCACCGTGTTTGAATTGCGCAAGGCGCGTGACCGTGGCCACGTGCTCGAAGGTCTGGCAGTCGCACTGTCCAATGTCGACGAGGTCATCGCGCTGATCAAGGCCGCGCCGACGCCTGCAGACGCCAAGCAGGAATTGATGGCGCGGTTCTGGCGCTCCAAGCTCGTGGAGGATCTGCTGTCGCGCGGTGAAGGCGCTTCATACCGTCCCGAGGGTCTGGCGGCGGATTTCGGGCTGCACAAGAAGGGCTACAAACTTTCGGATACGCAGGCTCAGCAGATTCTTGAGCTGCGCCTGCAACGCCTGACTGCGCTCGAGCAGGACAAGATCGTTGCCGAATATCGCGAGACGATGGACAAGATTACCGATCTGCTTGACGTGCTCGACAAACCGGGCCGGGTGACGAAAATCATTTCGCAGGAACTGGCCGATGTCAAAAAGCAGTACGGCGACGAACGTCGCAGTGAGATCGTCACCAGCACACAGGATCTGAGCACCGAAGACCTGATCCAGCCGGAAGACGTCGTGGTGACGCTGTCGCACGGCGGTTACATGAAATCGCAGCCGGTGGCGGATTACCGCGCGCAGAAGCGCGGCGGCAGGGGCAAGCAGGCGACGACCACCAAGGATGACGATTTCATCGAGAAGCTGTTCATCGCCAATACGCACGATTACATACTCTGCTTCTCCAATCGCGGCCGGGTGTACTGGATCAAGGTTTACGCAGTGCCGCAGGGCAGTCGCGCGTCGCGCGGCAAGCCGATTGTCAATCTCGTGCCCTTGATGGAACACGAGAAAATCACCGCCATCCTGCCGGTGAAGGATTTTGACGACGAGCATTTCGTGTTCATGGCCACTTCCACCGGCACCGTGAAGAAAACCGCGCTGTCGGCGTTTTCGCGCCCGATGGCCAAGGGCATCATCGCGGTCAAGCTCGATGACGGCGATTATCTGATCGGCGTCGCCATTACGGATGGCAAGGAAGACATCATGCTGTTTTCCGATGCGGGCAAGGCTGTGCGCTTCAAGGAGGACGAGGTGCGCGTGATGGGCCGGGCCGCAGCCGGCGTGCGCGGCATGAAGCTGCAGAAAAAACAGAAGGTGATATCGCTGCTGACGACCAGCGGGGAAAAACAGTCGGTGTTGACCGCAACCGAGTTCGGTTATGGCAAACGCACTCCGGTGTCGGAGTACACGCGCCATGGCCGCGGGACGCAGGGCATGATCGCGATCCAGGCCAGCGACCGCAACGGCAAACTGGTTGGTGCGCAACTGGTCACCAAGGAAGACGAGATCATGCTGATCACTACGGGCGGCGTGCTGATCCGCACGCGTGTTTCCGAAGTGCGTGAACAGGGTCGTTCAACCCAGGGGGTGCGCCTGATCAATCTTGATGAGGGCGAATTGCTGGTCGGGCTCGAAACCATCGTCGAAACGGATGATGACGCGGAAGAATAGCGCGTCGTCATTGCGCCAGGCCTCATCAATCATTTTTTAACCCGGTAGAGCGATCTTATGGCAAGGGTATTCAATTTCAGCGCCGGCCCGGCGGTGCTGCCGGAGCCGGTCCTGGCGCAGGCGGCTGCAGAAATGCTCGACTGGCATGGCAGCAGCATGTCGGTCATGGAAATGAGCCACCGGGGCAAGGAATTCATTGCGATCCATGCGCAGGCCGAGGCCGATCTGCGTGAATTGATGGGCATCCCGGCAAATTACAAAGTGCTGTTCCTGCAGGGCGGGGCGTCGGCACAGTTTGCCGTGGTGCCGATGAATCTGCTGCGCGGCAGGTCCGGGGCCGATTACATCAATACCGGCCAGTGGTCCAAGAAAGCCATCTCCGAGGCCAAGAAGTTCTGCAAGGTCAACGTCGCGGCCAGTTCCGAAAGCGAAGGCTATACACGTGCGCCGAAACAGGCGGAATGGAAGCTCGATCCTGATGCGGCCTATGTGCATATCACCTCCAATGAAACCATCGGCGGTGTCGAATTTCACTGGGTGCCGGATACCGGCAGTGTGCCGCTGGTGGCCGACATGTCCTCGCACATCCTGTCGCGACCGATGGATGTTTCGCGCTACGGGCTGATTTACGCCGGCGCGCAAAAAAACATCGGTCCCGCGGGTCTGACCATCGTCATCGTCCGCGACGACCTGATGGGTCAGGCATTGCCGGTGACGCCGACGGTGTTTGATTACAAGGTGCAGGCCGACAATGATTCCATGTCGAACACTCCAGCGACTTATGGCATATACATCGCCGGCCTGGTGTTCCAGTGGCTGAAAAAACAAGGCGGGCTGGCAAAAATGGAGCAGATCAATCGCGCCAAAGCGGCATTGCTCTATGATTATTTCGAACAGACCGAGTTTTACCGGTCGCCGGTGGCCAGGGACGACCGTTCATTGATGAACATTCCGTTCACATTGCGCAGCGAAGCACTGGATGACGCGTTTCTAAAGGAATCCGGAGCGCAGGGTTTGAAGCAGCTGAAAGGACACCGGTCGGTCGGCGGCATGCGTGCATCGATCTACAACGCAATGCCGATCGAAGGCGTTCAGGCATTGGTGCAGTTTATGCGTGAATTCGAGCGCAAAAATGGCTGAGTCTCCCGCCCGGCGAAATATCCTGACCCTGAACGCCATATCAGGGGTTGGCTTGGCGCGGTTTCCGGCGGAGCGTTATCACGTCGGCGGCGACGTCACGGCACCTGAGGCAATCCTGGTGCGCTCCCATGACATGCACAAAATGGACATTCCGGCGAGCGTCAGGGCGATCGGCCGTGCAGGTGCAGGCACCAACAACATTCCGGTCAAACTGATGAACGAACGTGGCTTGCCGGTGTTCAATGCGCCCGGCGCCAATGCCAATGCCGTCAAGGAACTGATCATTGCCGCGCTGCTGATTGCTGCGCGCAATCTGTTGCCAGCAGTGCGCTTTGTCGACGGATTGAAGGGGGATGACCAGGCGCTGCACAAGCTGGTCGAGGATGGCAAGAAGCAGTTTGCCGGCATGGAACTGCCGGGACGCACGCTCGGGGTCATCGGGCTGGGCAAGATCGGCAGCCTGGTGGCGGACGCTGCAATCAAGCTGGGCATGAATGTGCTCGGCTACGATCCTGAAATTACCGTGGATGCAGCCTGGAGCCTGCCGGCGCAGGTGCGCAAGGCGCACTCGATCGAAGAAGTGCTGCGGGCGGCGGATTTCGTGACGCTGCACGTGCCGCTGGTGCCGGCCACCCGCAACCTGATCAACGCGCAGCGGGTGACGCTGATGAAAAAAGGCTCGGCACTGCTGAATTTTTCGCGCGACGGCATCGTCGACAATGCCGCAGTGCTCGCCGGGCTGGAAACGAAGCACCTGCGCGCTTACGTTTGCGATTTTCCGGCTGAGAAACTTTTGGGCCACCCGCAGGTCGTGGCCCTGCCGCACCTGGGCGCATCGACGCGAGAGGCGGAAGACAACTGCGCGGTGATGGTGGCCGACCAGGTCCGTGACTTTCTGGAGCATGGAAACATCCGCAACGCAGTCAATTTTGCAGACGTGGTCATGGCCCGCGAATCGGATTACCGCATTGCGATTGCGAATGCCAATGTGCCCAATATGGTCGGACAGATTTCCACGGCGCTGGCACGGGCGAGCCTGAACATACACAATATGCTGAATAAATCGCACGGCGACCTCGCGTACACGCTGGTTGACGTCGACAGCGCCGTACCGGACGCACTGATCGCGGAACTCGCGGCGATCAAGGGCGTGCTGGCGGTAAGATATTTGCCCGTAACCCTAGTCTGATCCGTACGCCGATGGCCAAATCCCTGACTGATGTTCGCCGCAAGATCGATGCGCTGGACGCCCGCCTGGTGCAGTTGATGTCTGCGCGTGCCCGCCTGGCGCAGCAGGCCTGGCAGGCCAAAGGCAACTCCGCGGCGTACAAACCTGAGCGCGAAGCCCAGGTCCTGCGCCGCGTGCGCGACTTGAACAAGGGGCCGCTGCCGGGTGCCTCACTGAGCCGGCTGTTCACCGAAATCATGTCTGCGTGCCGTGCGCTGGAGGATCAGCTCGCGGTGGCTTATCTCGGGCCGGCAGGCACGTTCAGCCAGGAAGCCGTGGTCAAGCACTTCGGCTCCGCTACCGCCGCGCAGCCCAAGGCGACGATCGATGAAGTTTTCCGCGCGGTGGAGAACGGTGTGGCTGGTTACGGCGTGGTGCCGGTCGAGAATTCGACCGAGGGTGCGGTCGGGCGCACGCTGGACCTGCTGTTGAGCACGCCCGCGCGCATCTGTGGTGAAGTGATGTTGCCGGTGCACCAGTGTCTGATGAGTGCCGCGCGCCGGCGCGCGGATATCCGCACCGTGTATTCGCATACGCAAAGCCTGGCGCAGTGCCAGCAGTGGCTGTCGCGGCATCTGCCTGAAGTCGAGCGCATCGCCGTCGTCAGCAATGCCGAAGCGGCGCGGCGCGCGAGCAAGGACAGCAAATCGGCAGCGATCGCCGGACGTGCCGCCGCAACGCTGTACAAACTGAAGCTGCTGGCACGCAATATCGAAGATGATCCGCGCAACACCACCCGCTTTGCGGTGATCGGCACCGAAGACGTGTCGCCGTCGGGCCGGGACAAGACTTCGCTGATCTTGTCGACGCGCAATGTTCCCGGTGCCGTGCATGAGCTGCTGACGCCGCTTGCGCGGCACGGGGTCAGCATGACCCGGCTGGAATCGCGCCCGGCGCGCACCGGATTGTGGGAATACGTGTTTTACGTGGACATCGAGGGGCATCAGCAGGAGTCGCGCGTGGCCAGGGCGCTGACGGCGCTAGCGCGCAAGGCGTCGTTCATGAAAGTGCTGGGTTCATATCCGGCAACACATTAAGTATATTATATAACTCGTTGTTTTTAAACATAATAATATGAGTTTCTGCGATCTTGCGCCGGACTATGTCCGCGCCATCGCGCCATACCAGCCGGGTAAGCCGACCTCGGAGCTCGCCCGCGAGCTCGGGCTGGAAGAGTCCGGTATCGTCAAACTGGCCTCGAACGAAAATCCGCTGGGCGTCAGCCCGAAGGCGGCGCAGGCGATGCGCGCGGTATTCGATGGACTGGCGCGTTATCCGGACGGCAACGGGTTCGAACTGAAGCGAGCCTTGTCGCGCCGCTTCGGTGTTCCGATGGATGGCATTGTGCTCGGCAACGGTTCGAATGACGTGCTCGAACTCGCGGCGCGCTCATTCCTGGCGCCGGGGCTATCGGCTGTGTATTCACGCCATGCCTTCGCGGTGTACCCGCTGGTGGTGCAGGCAATCGGTGCGCAGGGCATAGTCGTGCCGGCGCGCGAGTTCGGTCATGATCTTGGTGCGATGGCACGCGCAGTGCGGCCTGACACCCGCATCGTATTTGTCGCAAACCCGAACAATCCCACCGGCACGTTCATCGCAGGCCCGGAACTGGAAACATTCATCGCGGGAATCCCACAGCATGTACTGGTGGTGCTCGACGAGGCCTATAACGAATATCTGGAGCCGCAATACCGCTATGACGGCATCGGCTGGCTGAAAAAATATCCGAACCTGATGATCACCCGCACGTTTTCCAAGGTGTACGGCCTGGCAGGCTTGCGCGTGGGTTATGCACTGGCCGCACCGGGTGTCGCCGACCTGATGAATCGCGTGCGCCAGCCGTTCAATGTCAACAGCCTGTCGCTCGCTGCGGCAGCGGCAGCGCTCGATGATGATGCATTCATGCGCGAGAGTTATCAACTCAACCGCCGCGGCATGGCGCAGCTGGTCGCCGGTCTGGACCAGCAGGGCTTGGAACACATACCGTCGTATGGCAATTTTGTGACGTTCAAGGTGCCGGGCGCCGCAGAGATATTCCGAAAACTGCTGCATGCCGGCGTGATCGTGAGGCCGATTGCGAGCTACGACATGCCGGATCACCTGCGCGTATCTGTCGGCCTTGAGTCCGAGAATGCGCGGTTTCTCGGCGCGTTGCGGCAGGCGCTGGCGTAATTGCCTCAGCCAGTTGCGCGCTGGCGCTAAACCGGTATGGTGACGGGTCTTCGCCTATCGTACAAACGGAATTGCCATGCCGGCCAAACTACGCATCAATAAACTCGTTGTCATCGGCGTCGGCCTGATCGGCGGCTCGTTCGCGCTGGCGTTGAAAAAAGCGCGCATGGTCAGGCAGGTGATCGGCGTCGGGCGCAGCCGCAAGAATCTGCAGATCGCGCTGCGGCGAGGCGTTATTGACCGCGCGGAGACTGATATCGCCCGCGCCGTGGCCGACGCCGACCTGGTGCTGATCGGTGCCCCGGTCGGACAGATGCCGGGAATTTTTGCGCGTATGGCGCCGGTGTTATCTCCTGCTACGGTGATTACCGATGCCGGCAGCACCAAGCAGGACGTGATTGTCGCCGCACGCCGGCATCTGGGGGCGTGCTTTCCCCAGTTTGTGCCGGCACATCCGATTGCCGGTACTGAAAACAGTGGCGCGGGCGCCGCGTTTCCGGAATTGTTTCGTGACCGCAATCTGATTCTCGTGCCACAGCCGGAGACGCGTGCTGCGGCAACGCGACTGGTGCGCGCCGCGTGGCTGGCCTGCGGTGCGCGCATCGTACGGCTCGAAGCAGCGGAGCATGACGAGATTTTTGGCGCAGTCAGCCATCTGCCGCATGTGGTGGCTTTCGCCCTGGTCAATCACCTGGCACGACATCCAGATGCGCGGCGGCTGCTCGGGTTTTCTGGCGGCGGCCTGCGCGACACGGTGCGCATCGCGGGCAGTTCTCCGGAAATGTGGCGGGACATCTGTATCGCCAACCGCGCGGCACTGGTGCCGCTGGTCGATGGCTATATCAGTGAACTCGAAACCGCGCGTGCGGCACTGGCGGCAGGTGATGGAGATGCGCTGGAAGCTCTGTTCAGCAGTGCGCAGCGTGCAAGGGCACGATGGCTGGTTCGTGGCAAATAAGACCCGGATGAGGCGCGGTCAAAGAGCATGATACAACCCCATTTTCTCGATCTGCAGCCGATCCGCACAGTGCAAGGCACGGTGCGCTTGCCCGGCTCCAAAAGCATTTCCAACCGCACGCTGCTATTGGCGGCGCTGGCGCAGGGTTCGACGGTATTGCGTGAAGTACTGGATTCGGATGACACCCGGCACATGATCACGGCGCTGCGTGCGCTGGGTGTGCGCTGCGATGAGGCCGGGAAACACGCGGTTGCCGTGCATGGCGTCAATGGCGCGTTTCCCGTCAAGAAAGCCGAATTGTTTCTGGGCAATGCCGGTACCGCAGTGCGTCCGTTGACTGCCGTGCTGGCATTTTGCGGTGGTGAGTATCGTGTCGACGGGGTGGCGCGCATGCACGAGCGGCCAATCGGTGATCTGATCGACGCGTTGCGCCAGTGTGGCGCCGATGTCAGCTATCTGGGAACTGCAGGCTATCCGCCTCTGGCCATACATCCCGGCGAAGTGAAGCCGGCAGGGTCAGTCACCATTCGCGGTGATGTTTCGAGTCAGTACCTGACTGGTTTGCTGATGGCATTACCGCTGCTGCGCACGAAGACGGTGGTGCGCGTCGAAGGTGAACTGATTTCCAAGCCCTATGTCGAGATTACGCTCAATGCGATGCGCCAGTTTGGCGTGCAGGTGGTGCGGGACGGCTGGACGGCTTTTACGGTGCCGGCGGACGCGCGTTATGTCAGTCCGGGCGAGTTGTACGTCGAAGGCGATGCATCATCGGCGTCGTATTTCCTTGCGGCTGGCGCGATCAGCGGACTGAGCGGCGGCGGTCCGGTGCGTGTTGATGGCGTCGGTAGCGACAGCACGCAGGGTGATGTGCGCTTCGCGGCGGCGCTCGAGCAAATGGGCGCGGCAATCAGTACGGGCAAAAATTGGATCGAGGCCACTGCCGGCACCGAAGCGCGCCGGCGCGGCAGGCTGACTGCGGTGGACCTCGACTGCAACCATATTCCTGATGCTGCGATGACACTGGCGATGGCAGCGCTTTTTGCCGACGGCACTACCACGCTGCGCAATATTGCGAGCTGGCGGGTCAAGGAAACCGATCGGCTGGCGGCGATGGCGACAGAACTCACCAAACTCGGTGCGACGGTGGAAGAGGGCGCTGATTACCTGCGCATCACGCCGCCGGTGCAGTGGCGGCCTGCGACGATCGACACCTATGATGACCATCGCATGGCGATGTGTTTTTCGCTGGCGGCATTGGGCGGGGTCCCTGTGCGCATCAACGATCCGGGCTGTGTCGGCAAGACGTTTCCGGATTATTTTCAGGTGCTCGCGGGCATTTCCGGGAAATGAGCGCGGATACCGCACTTCCGCCTGTTATCGCCATCGACGGGCCGTCGGCGTCGGGCAAAGGCACCATCGCGGCTGCGGTGGCACGGCAGCTCGGGTTTCATTACCTCGACAGCGGCGTGCTGTACCGGATCGTGGGTCTGGCCGGAACAGAGCGCGGCGCCAATCTCGACGATGATGCGCAAATGTCCCGTATTGCATTGAATTTAAACATAAAATTTGATGACGGCCGGGTATGGCTCGATCACCGTGATGTGTCGGATCTGGTCCGTGACGAAGGCGCAGGCGCAGCAGCCTCGCGGGTCGGTGCGTTGCCGGGCGTGCGGATCGCCTTGATGGCTCTGCAGCGCGGCTTTCGCCGTGCCCCCGGATTGGTGGCTGACGGTCGGGACATGGCGTCGGTGGTTTTTCAGGATGCGCAGCTCAAAATCTACCTGACTGCGACCGCCGAGGAACGCGCACAGAGGCGCTATAAGCAGTTGATTGATAAGGGGCACAGTGCTAATATCACTGCCCTTTTGCAGGACATTTGCGCGCGCGATTTACGCGATAGTACGCGTGTCGCGGCGCCCCTGCAGAAGTGTGCGGATGCCGTCGAAATAGACACTACAGGTACCCCGGCAGACGCGGTTGTGGCGCAGGTCTTGCGCTTGTATCAGAAACATCAAAAGCAGCAGAAAACGCAGTAAATACGTACTACCAGGTGTCACGGGCCGCTCCGCCTGTGACTTTTTGCAACCACCCTCCCGTTTCTCAAACGGGTGTGATAACCTCCTGATTCCAATGATTAAAACATCCTCCCAAGCAGTACCTTCTGAAAGTTTTGCCGCGCTCTTTGAAGAGAGTCTGGCGACGAAAGAAATGCGCATCGGCGAAGTGATTACCGCCGAAGTTGTGCGTATTGATGACAATTTTGTAGTGGTTAATGCCGGTCTGAAATCCGAAAGCTATGTCGCCGTGGAAGAATTCCATGACGATCGCGGCCAGATCGAAGTGAAGCCTGGTGATTTCGTCAGCGTTGCGATCGAATCGCTCGAAGACGGCCATGGTGAGACCCGTCTGTCGCGTGACAAGGCCAAACGCCTCGCCGCCTGGCACGAACTCGAAGACGCCCTCGAGAAGGGCAACATTGTTTCCGGCATGATCAGCGGCAAGGTCAAAGGCGGCCTCACCGTCATGATCAACGGCATACGCGCGTTCCTGCCCGGCTCGCTGGTGGATACGCGTCCGGTCAAGGACACGACGCCGTACGAAAACAAGGAAATGGAATTCAAGGTCATCAAGCTCGATCGCAAGCGCAACAATGTTGTGGTGTCGCGTCGCGCCGTGCTCGAGGCCAGCCAGGGTGAAGAGCGCCAGAAGCTGCTTGAAAACCTGCGCGAAGGCATTACCGTCAAGGGTATCGTCAAGAACATCACCGATTACGGTGCGTTCGTCGACCTCGGCGGCATCGATGGTCTGCTGCACATCACCGACCTTGCATGGCGCCGCGTCAAACATCCGTCCGAGATGCTCGCCGTCGGTGATGAAGTCACCGCCAAAGTACTCAAGTTCGACCAGGAAAAGAATCGTGTTTCCCTGGGCATGAAACAGCTGGGCGAAGACCCGTGGGTGGGCCTGTCGCGCCGCTATCCGCCGAACACCCGCCTGTTCGGCAAGGTTTCCAACCTGACCGATTACGGTGCGTTTGTGGAGATCGAGCCGGGCATCGAAGGTCTGGTGCATGTTTCCGAAATGGACTGGACCAACAAGAACGTACATCCGTCCAAAGTCGTGCAGCTGGGTGACGAAGTGGAAGTCATGGTGCTCGAGATCGACGAAGAGCGCCGCCGCATTTCGCTGGGCATGAAACAGTGTATGGCGAACCCCTGGGAAGAGTTCTCGATGAACTCCAAAAAGGGCGACAAGGTTACGGGGCAGATCAAATCGATTACGGACTTCGGCATTTTCATCGGTCTCGCGGGCGGCATCGACGGCCTGGTGCATCTGTCGGACCTGTCGTGGAATGTGCCCGGCGAAGAGGCCGTACGCAACTATAAGAAAGGTGACGAAGTCGAGGCGCAGGTGCTGTCGATCGATGTCGAGCGCGAACGCATCTCTCTCGGCGTCAAGCAGCTTGAAGGCGACCCGTTCACCAATTATGTCGGCGGCCACGAGAAAAATTCGGTAGTTACCGGCACGGTCAAGGCAATCGACGCCAAAGGTGCGGTCATTCAGCTCGATGGCGACATGGAAGGCTATCTGCGCGCATCCGAAGTTTCCCGTGATCGCGTGGAAGATATCCGCACCAAACTGAAGGAAGGTGATTCGGTGACGGCGATGATCATCAACGTCGATCGCAAGAATCGCACGATCAACCTGTCGATCAAGGCAAAAGACCTTGCGGAGGATACCGAGGCCATGCAGAAACTGGCTTCGGACAAACAGGCGAGTTCGGGCACGACCAGTCTTGGTGCCCTGCTCAAAGCAAAAATGGATACAGCCAATACTCAACAATAAGGGAGCATCATGACCAAGTCGGAGTTGATCGCGAAACTGGCGGCACGCTATCCGCAGCTTGTGGCCAAGGACGCCGAACTGGCGGTTAAGATGATTCTTGATGCCATGGGCAAGAGCCTGTCGCAGGGCCAGCGCATCGAGATTCGTGGCTTTGGCAGCTTCGGGCTCAACTATCGACCGCCGCGCACCGGGCGCAATCCGAAATCCGGTGAACGCGTGCAGGTGCCTGCCAAATACGTGCCTCATTTCAAGGCCGGCAAGGAACTGCGCGAACGCGTCGATCTGAAGAAATAACGGACGATCAGGCATCGTTCCTTCACGCGGCATGGCTACGGCCATGCCGCTTTTTTTATGCGCTGCGGGATCCTCGGTTCAGGACGAGCATGATATTCTCGCTACACTATGAATCTGGTCATGTGGATCTTCAGGATCGTGCTGTTTCTGCTGATCCTGTCATTTGCGATCGTCAATACCGACCCGGTCACGATTCGCTACTACCTGGGGTTCCAGTGGGAAGCCCCGCTGGTCGTCGCGTTGCTCGCGGCCGCCGGTCTGGGTGCGCTGCTGGCCCTGCTGGCGGGCCTGTTCCAGGCGCTGCGGCTGCGTCGGCAGATCGCGGCCCTGAAGCGGGAATTGCGTGCGGCGCAGTCGACGCCGCCACCGGCCGGTGGAACCCTGCCGCCGCCACCAGACCTGTTGTGATGCGTTAGCCCCATGGATGTCGAACTGTGGTGGCTGCTGGCGTTGCCGCTGTTCTTCGCACTCGGCTGGATGGCCGCACGCGTTGACATCCGCCAGATCGTATCTGAATCCCGCCTGCTGCCGGCTTCGTATTTCAAAGGTTTGAATTTCCTGCTAAACGAGCAACCGGACAAGGCCATCGAAGCCTTTCTCGAGGTTGCCAAGGTCAATCCGCAGACCGTTGAACTGCATTTTGCGCTGGGCAACCTGTTCCGTCGCCGCGGTGAGGTCGAGCGTGCGATCCGCATGCATCAGAATCTTGCGGAACGGGAGGATCTTGCGCAGGATCAGAAGTTTCAGGCGTTGCTTGAACTGGCGCAGGATTACCTGAAGGCCGGCCTTCTCGACCGGGCGGAAGAGCTGTTTCAGAAGCTGGATGATTCGCCGCATGCGGAAACCGCGCTGCGTTTCCTTCTCGAAATCTACGAGCAGGAAAAAGACTGGCACAAGGCCATCATTACTGCGGAAAAACTGGAAGTGCTCAGCGGGCGTTCGTTCCAGAAGGAGATCGCCAATTTCTACTGCGAGATGGCTGCGCGGGAACTGATGCAATCGCGACCCGCCGAAGCGCGGCCGCACCTGGCTGAAGCGCTCGCGCATCACCGGCTGTGCGTGCGTGCGAACATGCTGCTCGGTGACATGGAGCGCGATCTGGGCAACGGGCAGGCGGCAATCGCCGCGTGGCAGCGTATCGAATCCCAGAACCCGGCCTACTTGTCACTCGTTGCCGAACGTCTGCTCAATGCCTATCGGGGGGACGGACGGCCCGAAGAAGGCCTGAATCTGCTGCGTGGCTTTCTCGAGAAATACGCGTCGCTGGATCTGCTCGACTTGGTGTATCAGGCGACGCTGGCTGCGAGTGGCTCGCAGGAAGCCTACCGGCTGGTGCGCGACGAAGTCCGGCGCACCCCGACGCTACTGGGGCTGGACAAGCTGCTCGAGGCACAACTGCTCGACGTGCCTGCGGAGCGCCGTCAGGACCTGCAGATGACGAAGCAACTGATCCATCAGCACACGCGCAGTCTGGCGATGTACAAATGCGAGCACTGCGGGTTTCGTGCGCGGCAGTTCTACTGGCATTGTCCGGCCTGCGGTGAATGGGAAACCTATGCGCCGCGGCGCACCGAGGAGAAGGGAATTCCGGTATGAGCGCGGGGAAAAAAGGGTCGCGCGTCGTGGTCGCGCTGGATTTTCAGGAAGTCGATGCGGCGCTCGATTTTGTGCGGCGGCTTGATCCTGCACTTTGCCGCATCAAAGTGGGCAAGGAATTGTTTACCGTCGCCGGGCCGGCGCTGGTCGAGCAGCTGGCCGGACGCGGGTTCGACGTGTTTCTTGATCTGAAGTATCACGACATACCGAATACGGTCGCTGCTGCCTGCAAGTCTGCGGCGGCGCTGGGCGTCTGGATGATGAATGTGCACGCCAGCGGCGGGCGGGCAATGATGCAGGCAGCACGCGAGGCGCTTGCCGGATTGCCGCGGCCGCCGCTGCTGATTGCGGTCACGGTCCTGACCAGCCTCAATGCGGATGATTTGCGCGAAATCGGTCATGCCGAATCGCCGCAGGCGCTGGCCGAAAGGCTGGCGCGCCTCGCAGCAGCCAGCGGCATGGACGGCGTGGTCTGCTCCGCACAGGAGGCGCCACTGCTGCGCCGGGCCTGTGGCCAGTCGTTCTGTCTCGTGACCCCCGGCATACGTCTGGCCGATACGGCGCAGGATGACCAGAAGCGCATCGTCACGCCGCAGACTGCCATCAGCAATGGCGCGGACTATCTGGTCGTCGGGCGGCCGATTACGCGTGCGGCAGATCCGCTCGCGGTGCTCGAGCGTATCAACGCCGACGTCAGCGCCGCACTCAGCCGGTAAAATAGAGACTTCATGATCAAGACAAAACGCGCCGGGAAAACAGGCACGGGCCGCACTATGCGGGCGGCACCGGTGACGCCATTGCGCGGGCGGATTCGCCGTGCCCGGATACTGGTGGTCGGTGACGTAATGCTCGACCGTTACTGGTTCGGCGAGGTCAGCCGCATTTCCCCGGAGGCACCGGTGCCGGTGGTCAAGGTCGATCGGGTCGAGGAACGTCCGGGCGGCGCGGCCAACGTCGCGCGCAACGCCGCGGCGCTGGGGGCAAAGGCGTCGCTGCTGTCGGTCGTCGGGCGTGACGAGGCCGGACGCCGTCTGCGGCAAATGCTCAAGCGTGAACATATCACCGCGAGTCTGCATAACGACCCGACGGTTGCGACGACCGTGAAACTGCGCGTGATCGGCCGGCAGCAGCAGCTGTTGCGCGCGGATTTTGAAACGCTGCCGAGCCATGAAGTGCTGGCGTCCAAGCTCAAGGATTTCCAGCGGCTGCTGAAGGGTTGCAGCGTCGTCATCCTGTCGGATTACGGCAAGGGCGGACTCGCGCATATTGCGCGGATGATCGCGCTGGCGCGCCGCGCCGGGGTGCCGGTGCTGGTCGATCCCAAAGGCAATGACTATTCACGTTATCGCGGTGCCACGCTGGTGACGCCGAACCGTGCCGAGTTGCAATCGGTCATCGGCGACTGGAGCAGCGAACAGGCGCTTACCGCAAAAGCGCAGCGCCTGCGAGAACGCCTGGGCTTCGGCGCGGTGCTGATGACGCGCAGCGAGGAGGGCATGACGTTATATCAGCGCGGCAAGCGGGTGCATGTGCCGGTGCAGGCGCGCGAAGTCTATGATGTCAGCGGCGCCGGTGACACGGTGATCGCAACCGTAGGCGTCATGCTGGCCGCCGGGCAGGATCTGGAGAGCGCGATGCGCATTGCCAATCGCGCTGCCGGCATTGTCGTCGGCAAATTCGGGACGGCGGTGGTTTACCCCGATGAGCTTTTTCCGGCCGAAGCGACGGGAGAAAAGGCATGATGTATGTGGTCACCGGGGCCGCCGGGTTCATCGGCGCCAATCTGGTCAAAGGCCTGAATGCGCAGGGCATCACCGACATCCTCGCGGTGGATGATCTCACGCAGGGGGACAAGTTCCGCAATCTGGTGGATTGCACGATTGCGGATTACATCGACAAGGATGAGTTTCTCACGCGCGTGCGTGCCGGCGACTTTCGCCGCGAGTTCAAGGCCATATTTCATCAGGGTGCGTGCTCGGACACCACGGCCAGTGACGGCCGTTACGTCATGGACACCAACTACGCCTACTCGTGCGCATTGCTGGATTTCTGCACGGCCGACCTGATACCGCTGATTTATGCATCGTCGGCAGCAACCTATGGTGCCAGCGACAAATTCAGCGAAGAACCGGGCTGCGAGGGGCCGCTGAATGTCTACGGCTATTCGAAACTGCTGTTTGACCAGCGCGTGCGGCGGCTGCCGCCCGGCGGGTCGCAGGTCGTGGGGTTGCGCTATTTCAACGTCTACGGCGACCGCGAGCAGCACAAGGGGCGCATGGCGTCGGTGGCCTATCACTTCTTCAACCAGTATCGCGCGGATGGGCATGTGCGCTTGTTTGAAGGCAGCGGCGGTTATGGCAATGGTGAACAGCGCCGCGATTTCGTATCGGTCGAGGATGTGGTCAAGGTCAACCTGTTTTTTCTGCAGAATCCGCGCAAATCCGGCGTATTCAATTGCGGCACCGGTGCGGCGCAGTCGTTCAACGATGTCGCCGTAGCGACCGTGAACGCTTGCCGTGCGGCTGCGGGCGAGCCGCCTCTGTCCCTGGCCGACATGCAGCAGCAGCGCATCGTGCGCTACATCCCCTTTCCCGGGGACCTCAAGGGCAAATACCAGAGCTATACCCAGGCCGACCTGACGGCGCTGCGGGCGACGGGTTACCAGGATTCGTTTTTGACCGTCGAGCAGGGTGTGGCGGGGTACTGTAAACAGTTGCTGGCAAAAACCGGGGACTGATCGATGTACAAGACTCTGGAAGATTTTGTCGGCAATACGCCGCTGGTCAGGCTGAAGCGCATACCGGGCAGGACCAGCAACGTGATTCTGGCCAAGCTGGAGGGCGACAATCCCGCAGGATCGGTGAAAGACCGGCCGGCGCTGTCGATGATCCGCCGCGCGCAGGAACGTGGCACGATCAAACCCGGCGACACGTTGATCGAGCCCACCAGCGGCAATACCGGCATCGCTCTGGCCATGGCTGCGGCGATCATGGGTTACCGCATGGTGCTGGTCATGCCGGAAAATCAGTCGCTCGAACGGCAACAAACCATGCGCGCCTACGGTGCAGAACTGGTGCTGACGCCCAAGGAAGTCAGCATGGAGGGCGCACGTGATGTCGCAGAACGCATGGTGCGCGAGGGCCGCGGTGTCATGCTCGACCAGTTTTCGAATCCGGACAATCCGCGCGCACACTATGAAGGCACGGGGCCTGAAATCTGGCGCGATACCGAAGGGCGGGTGACCCATTTCATTTCGAGCATGGGTACGACCGGCACGATCATGGGCGTGTCGCGTTTTCTCAAGGAGAAGAATCCCGAAATCCGGATCATCGGCTGCCAGCCATCGGAGGGATCGCAGATTGCGGGCATCCGCAAATGGCCCGAAGCGTACCTGCCGAAGATCTGCGACTGGTCCCGGGTCGATCGCGTGGTCGAGGTCACGCAGAACGACGCTGAAGTCATGGCGCGACGGCTTGCGCGCGAGGAAGGCATCTTCGCCGGAGTCTCTTCGGGCGGTGCGGTGTGGGCGGCGCTACAGATCTCGGCGGAGGTGCAGGACGCCGTCATTGTCACCATCATCTGTGATCGTGGTGATCGTTACCTGTCGACCGGTGTTTTTCCCGGCACCTAAGTAAATAACATAAGTATTTGTTTTTAAAGGTCTTTTTGTGAATCCCGTGCTGGTGTTTGATATCGAGACAGTCCCTGATGTCGCGGGCATCCGTCGTCTGCACGCGCTCGATGCGACAGTGTCCGACCATGACGTCGCCGAAATGGCATTCCAGCTGCGGCGGCAAACGACCGGCAACGATTTTCTGCCGCATTATCTTCATCGCGTGCTGGTGATCTCGTGCGTGCTGCAGGACCGCGACAGCTTCAAGGTCTGGTCGCTGGGCGCTGCGGGCGAGAGCGAGGGCGAGATCATCCAGCGTTTTTTTGACGGCATCGAGAAATACACGCCGCAGCTGGTGTCGTGGAACGGCGGCGGGTTCGATCTGCCGGTGCTGCATTACCGTGGCCTGATGCACGGCGTGAAGGCAGCGCGTTACTGGGATATGGGCGAGGACGACCGTGAATTCAAATGGAACAATTACATCAGCCGCTACCACCAGCGTCATCTTGACCTGATGGACCTGCTGGCG